>Ga0302315_10004283_pt1 | contig 12540 bp, 12 predicted proteins | sample III_Palsa_N3_1_FD_200532 | JGI IMG/M metagenome (GOLD analysis project Ga0302315, IMG submission 200532) | Peat permafrost microbial communities from Stordalen Mire near Abisko, Sweden - III_Palsa_N3_1 | ecosystem: Environmental > Terrestrial > Soil > Palsa > Peat permafrost | place: Sweden... | reverse complement strand
GGTTGCATCGCTGATTCGCCAGGAATCGGAGTTCAATCCATCTGTCGTCTCGTATGCAAACGCGTATGGGCTGATGCAACTGCTGCCTTCGACCGGAAAGCAGATGGCGAAGGAAGAGGGGATCAAGAATTTCGAAACCTTCCAGCTGCTTGATCCGGAGATGAACATTCGCCTGGGATGCCGCTATCTGCGTCAGATGCTCGACAAGCTAGGCGGCGTGCCAGAGTACGCGCTGGCAGCGTACAACGCCGGCGACTACCGCGTGATGGACTGGGAAGCGGCCGGGCCCTACAGTGGCATCGACGAGTTTGTGGAGTCGATTCCTTTTACGCAGACACGCGAGTACGTTCAAGCGATTTTGCGCAACGAGGAAACCTACAAAGCGATCGATGGAGTCGCGACGACTCCAGGCAGGCCGGTGCAGACGGCGGCGCGGTAGAGCGAATTCCATTGGTAATAGAACGGGAATCCTACTCGATACTCTTGAGTCCGATTACAGTTGACTTCAATGACCCATGCAAATAACACTGTGTTGGACCGAAGGCGGACCAGTCTTCGCGTTGACCTTCGCAGCCTGCTGTTGTTCTAAAAACGGAGCCCGCCAAAACTCGACGCGGCTCGGTTACATCGACCCACCGGAGGGCAGGATGTCAGCCGACTTGCAGTTTCTTGAGGAATGGATTCCCGAAAGAATGGACCCAGGAACAGTATTCGTTCTGGAAAACCAGGCGAAGATGGGTCACGCGGAAAACCCCTTTGTCGCCGTGATGTCGTGCCCTCGCTGCGGAACATTGGGGCTGATCACGCGCCGCCAGCTTTGCGGCGGAGAAACGATGATCTGCGGCGGCGATGTCTGCTCCGCCGAGTACCGGCTGGATGGGGAGAATATCTGCTTTCGCCAGGCGCAATGAGGCGACTGCTTCACATCGACAGATGAGTATGGGTGCCCTACCTGGGCGCCCGAGTTCCCTTTGGGTCGGGGCACCGCGTTCTTGTTTTTGCGGGCGGGGCGGGATAGCTCGACGCTCGAATTTTCACGGCTTGACGCGCGCCACCATCTCGAAAGAAAACTTGAGTTCGTCCTTCAGCTTCATGGCCCCTCCCATCACAACCACCGGCTTGATTTGATAGTCGGATTGGCTGAGCGTGAAGTCGCCCGACGCCCGCAGCATCTCGTCGAAGACCGCGATCCGGGCGGTCACCGGCTGTTTGCGCGCGACTCCGTGCAGCGTCAAAGTGCCGTTGAGCGAGGCAGAGTATAACGAATCGCTCATGCGCGTAATGGACGCGACCGAAGCCTCATATTGAATCTCGGGATACTTCGCGATCTCAAGCACCTGGTCCTTCATGATCCGCTCAATCTCGCGCCGGTCTTTGTCGCTGATGTCGTCCAGTACGCCCAGGGATGCAGCCTCAATCGACAGGCGGAAGCCGTGCCCCTCAAGCGCTTCGGCGTTGAAGTCCACTTCGCCGCTGAACTTGCCGATTCCAATCGTGGGGTTGTGGCCCATCGCTGACAGAATCCCCGTGGCGAAGGCTTGCACCGTGAACCTGCTTGATCTCGCATCTACGACAAAGTGCGAAAGACCTGTCTCTGCGGCGTTACTGGAATCGGTCACGAATTCGCATGCCCCCTTCTGACGGGTGGGATTGTTGCGCTTTTGTCGATTGGGATGGCCTTCACATGGATCGCAATTTGAAGTAGCGCTCCACGTCCGGCATCACGGTCTGGGCAAGGTTGCCCACTCCAAGCTGCGACATGTAGCGGCGAATGACAGGATTGGCAAGAATCAATCCCGCGCCGAACACAATCATCGCCACGCCGCCGAACATGTACAGCGTCTCCTTGTCATTTCCAAATCCATTGGTGGTCGATTCAACCAGATCCGTTGTCATCCGAGTTCTCCTTATTTGATTCGTTCAAATTGATTCGCCGTCGAGAATTCGCTTCACCAGCGCTTCGGTCGCGTTCACCGCTTTCTCAATCGCCTGCTCAACCGGCTCGCTCAGGCCCATGCGTCCCTCGTCGCCGCCCAGCGTGGCGGGTTCGCAGCCAATCAGCAGCACCTGATTCAGTGATCCATTCATTGCTTTCGCCATGCGCAGCACGTTCATCGGATTCATACTGTGCGGCTCGACAAGATTGCCGGGGCCGTCTGGAATTTGTTCTGTATCCGGCTTGACCAGGGAGACAGTTCCCGGCGGCTGGCCATGAGGAAATGCGTCAATGAGGATGGTGGTTTCATAGCCATCCTGCATGGCATAAACCAGGTCGAGGCCGCGCACGCCGAAGTCCACCACGCGCGCCGCTGCCGGCAGTTCGCGGCTCATCAGCCGCCGCGCAACCTCCACGCCGAATCCATCGTCGCCATGAAAAATGTTGCCGATACCGGCCACCAGGATTCGCGGCTTCACCGCAGCGGCTCTTGAATTCTTCTCTGGTTCATCAAGCGCCGATTGCTCCATGGGCTCGATTTCAGACGCCTTGAAGAAGAAGCGATGCCCAGGCTGGCGCATCATTCCCAAATCGCGTCCGGGGTCGTCGTCGAGAACAACACAAACGTGTTGCGAACCCTCGTAGTCTTCTTCAATGCTCTCAACCGTTGCAATCTGCCCGCGCAGGGCAAGGTCGAGAATGTCGCCGCCCTCGCTGGGGCGCAGGCGCACGCGATCGCCCTTCTTCACCATTACGCCCGCAATGTCCACGTGGTCGAGCGAGGCTTTGTCTTCGAGAAGATTCCACTCCCACTCCCTCATCGAGTCTCCTCCCTGAACGGCGTCAGGCCGCGCAAGACTCCATGAAGTTTCATGATTTGCTCTTCAGGCATGTTCTCCGTGCGATCGAGAATCTCGCGAGCGCGATCGTCCGACTGCCGCACTTCGCGCTTCTCGTCTTCTGTGAGCGTGAGAATGCGCAGGGAAAGAATCTCATCGATTTCCGTCGAGTCGAACAGGTTCCCTGCGCTCTCCGGGGCGATCTGGGGAAAGTCATAAAGAATGATTGGAGACGAGAGCACAGTCTGCATGCCTTCGCACGCAAGCACGGGCCAAGTGCCCACATTCTTGCACTGCGCAACAAGTTCCTTCATACCCTCCGGGGGATCGAGAAGAGAAATAAATTCGCCGTTCTCGATACCCAGAATTGTGTGCGCCGAGGCGAATGAATGGTGCAGAATCGCTTCTCTATCCGTGAGCTCAAATGGAAAGAGGGAATCAAAGACCCTGTCGTTCTGGACGCGCACTCGAATCTTCACGATTCCTTCGCGGAGCTTCTCCGCATGAAAGTGAACCGACCCATGCAGCCTTTCCCACTTGCGCACAATCACGCCTACTGCGTCTCCGCGCTCATCGCGCAGGTACTCGAAACTCCTCCGCTCCGGAAACATGAACTTCATGTTTGAAAGAGAAGAGAGCGAAGCAGGATGCAACGACAAATAATCAACTTCGCGCTCGAATGCCTCTTGCCAAGGTTGGTAGACGCGTCCCGCGACCTCGAGACGGTCCACCAGCTTGAAATCCGGCTCAACTCCCTCCGGGTCCTCGCGGCCGATGGTGCGCAACTTGCCGATGGTGCGCCGAACAATCTGCAGAAAACGAACCCTCACGGTGAGGTGCGCGCGCGGAGTGGTTCTGAACAGGCACTCTGTCTGCATTGCGCTTGCATCCGATCCCGTTTGCCTCTCGCAATACGACGGCGGATAGAGCACTCCGAAGTTCCATCGCTGCCGGTTCTTGATCGAAGAGATGCGATAGGGATACAGCATGTATCCCTCATAGAGCACTGCATCGGCGATCTTTTCCACTTGGCCAAGATTCACGAGTTCACCACCTCTTCATTGCAGAGGGCACGCTCCAGCGCCTGCTCCCAGGTTGGAATTCCGTGCTGCATTTTGTAGCGGTAAAGACGGTCGAAAACATCGCGGCGCAAATTGATCCAGGCGCTATTGGGGTAGTAGATGTCCATCATTTCGCGCCACACCTTCACGGGAAGCTTGTACTTTGCCTCTTGCTCCCAGGAAATTGGCGCCACCTGCAGCGGACCATCCGGGTGGGCATAGAAGACGTTTCCGCTGAAGAGCATGTTGAGGGGAATATCTCCGTCGGTGAGCCCTTCGAAATACTTGGTGGCGGCAACATTGAAGTCGAATGTGCATGGCACTTGCAGATCGACCACCGTGCTGGCGCCGGCGAATCCCGGGACCACCAGATTGGCATGCGTCCAAAGCAGGCTGCGCAAGGTCTGGCTCCAACGGTCCGGATGGCCGAAGAGATCTACAAGGCGCTCCTGCTCTTCTGGTGCATAGCGCCGGCGCGTAGTTTCGATCTGAATCTGGCAGCGGAGAGCTATGGTGTGGATCTGTTCGCCGGCAGCGGCGTTGTCGATTTGCAGTTGGAATGCAAGCATGGGTACGGCCGCGAACGGAACCACGCTCGCACTCTCGATCTTGAAGCGCAGGTCAGGCATTGCAACCTCCGATGACAGTCTCCGACTTCGTTCGCAGATTGGTGAAGAAGCTGCCGATCTCCAGCCACACTTCCGTTCCGCCCGAAAGACCCCGCCAGTTGCTGCGGATGAGGCCCACGAGCTTGAAGCATTCGTCGATGGGAGCGATGTAATACTCGGCGCGCGACATTCCATGCGCATGGCCGACGCGATTGACCAGCAATGCCTCGATGTCCGGCCGAAGTTCACGCAGCGGCGGATTGTTTTCGGCGATTTCGTTCCAAGCTTCGAGCGGCAACAACGACTCAACCGCGCCTGCCGGGCTGGGATAGAGCGCAATCATGCGGCCCTCAATACTTGAACGGAAAAAGAACGCCATGTTGATGGGAATCAGAAGGCTCTCCCATTGCCCATCGCTCATTTCAAAGTTGGCCAGATACTGCGAATTCCGCGAAACGCGCTTGTACCTGGAGCGCTCCATGCCGTCGAAGAGCATGGCGCAGGCGTCGCATGCGCATACAATCTGGCGCGAGCTGAGTTCAATCAGGTGCGGATGGTCATGACCGAGGCCGGCGCTGCATAGCTCACAGTGCTCCAAGGCATTCGACCCCGGACGCCTCGTGCGCGTGAACTGCCGCAGGACGCCAAATGCCTGCTCGAAAGCTAGCTCTTCAGGCATGAGATACCTCTTGCAGAACGATGAGCGCGAGTCTCAATCGGCGGCCTCCGCATGCAACGATTGCGCGTGGGGAGCGGCGGCAGCAAGGCTATGACTCAGCAAGCTTTCCAACGTTACAAAGCCTGTCGGCGAGGGCTCTTCGAGGCCGAGAATTTCAAGCGAAACAACGTCCGGCGCCAGCTCATACACGCAGTCTTCCACAATTGCTTTCAAATCTTTCGAGGAAGAGCCGCAACTGTGGCCTGTCGTCGTCAACCGCACTTCGACTACGCCGGCGTCGGCGCTCACCAATTCGGCGGTACAGGCGAGTTTGCGCAAGCGCGGCTTCATGCGTTGCATCGCCTTCTGCACGCGGGTTTCCATGTCATCGGGATGCAGCGAATAGAGCAGCAGCAGGCTGCCGGCAATGGAATCCTGGCCGAGCTTGTCGATTAGTTCAGTACCCGAGCTTCCGCTTTCGAAGACGATCTCCATGATGCGTTCCAGGCCCGCGCCGTGCACGTCCATGAGCAGTTGCACAAGTTCCCTGCACGCGGTTTTCTGGGGACCGTCCGGCAGGTGATCGAATTGGCCGATCAGATTGCCGAGTTGTCTAACTTGTTCTTGAAATTCGCCGCAGTTGGCCACATGCCTCCTTTTGACGCCGACCCCAATGAGAGAACTAGAGTTCCATGGCGGCCCACCCTAGCGACAAAAACAAAAACGTCGTGCCCAGAGGGCTCCCAGGTGGGGCACCCAGGCATTCAATTTCCGATCAGGGCTGGACAACCGATCCGAGCATGGGAGAGTGATGCGTCTCCAGTACTTTGCCATTGCCAAGATACATGTGCACACCGCAGGGAAGGCAGGGGTCGAAGCTGCGAACGGCGCGCATGATATCGATTCCCTTGAACTTGTCCGGGCCGTTCTCCTCGAAGATCGGCGTGTTCTGCACTGCATCTTCATACGGCCCTGGAGTTCCATAGCAATCGCGCGGGTTGGCATTCCATGGAGTCGGCGGATAGGGGTGATAGTTGGCGATCTTGTGGTCGCGAATCACCACGTGATGCGACAACACGCCGCGCACCGCTTCGTGGAAACCGCAACCGATGGCTTCTTCGGGTACCTTGAAGTCGTTCCACGTCCGGGTGCGGCCGGCGTGCAGCTCAGCCAGCGCCTTCTCGGCAAAGTGCAGCGCAGCCGCGGCGGCATAGGCCTGGAAGTACGTGCGGGCCCTGTCGCGTTCAATGGCGTTGCTCCACTTGGGAATCTTCCACTCGAACTCGACTTCGGGAAGCGACATGGTTTTGGGCAAATAGATTTTGACGCTGTGTCCGGTGGACTTGACGTATCCAATGTCCACCAGGCCGGCGAGCGCGGTCGCCCAGAAGCGCGCGATCGGGCCGCCACCGGTATCAAGCGCAAGATAATCGCCGGTGCGCTTGTCATACCAGCGCGGAGACATCACCCAGGTGTATTTCTCCTTGAAGTCGCGCTTCTGTGGCCGAGGGAAAGTGCTCTGGTTCCACGGATGGCGCTGATCCACAGGATTGCCGAGCGGGTCCTTCTTGACGAATGTCTGCGCGTTGTCCCAGTCGTCATAGTAGGAGCTGCCTAACAGAATGCGGATGTTCAGGTTGATGTCCACCAGGTCAGTCGTCACAAGCTTGCCGTCAACGACCACGCCGGGCGTGACGAACATCCCGCGGCCCCAGTCCGTCATCTTGGCGTAGGTGTAGTCGCAAACTTCCGGATCGTTGAACGATCCCCAACAGCCGAGCAGGATGCGCCGGCGACCGACTTCTTCGTATCCGGGGAGGGCTTCATAAAAGAAATCGAAAAGGTCGTCGTGCAGCGGCACAACCTTCTTCATGAATTCCACATACTTCATCAGCCGGACGATGTAGTCGGTGAACAGCTGCACCGTGGGCACCGTGCCTACGCCACCGGGGTAAAGGGTGGAGGGATGCACGTGGCGGCCTTCCATGAGGCAGAACATTTCCCGTGTCATGCGGCTCACTTGCAATGCTTCAAGATAAAAGGCGCCGGTAAACGGATTGAGCGCCTTCATAATGTCGCCGATGGTTTTGAATCCGTGCAGCTCGGTGTGCGGCGCGGCGGTTTTTTCGGCTTTCTCCCACACACCGGGATTGGTCTCCTTCACCATCTTTTCGCAGAAGTCGACGCCCACCAGATTGTCCTGAAAGATGTTGTGGTCGAACATATATTCGGCGGCTTCGCCCAGGTTGACAATCCACTCTGCAATAGCCGGAGGCCGCACGCCGAACGCCATGTTCTGCGCATAGGTGGCGCAGGTGGCGTGGTTGTCGCCGCAGATGCCGCAGATGCGGCTGGTGATGAAGTGCGCATCCCGCGGGTCTTTGCCCTTCATGAAGATGCTGTAGCCGCGGAAGATGGATGAAGTGCTGTGGCACTCGGCCACCTTCCGCTTGCCGAAGTCAATTTTTGTAAAGATGCCCAGGCTGCCGACGATCCTTGTAATGGGGTCCCAATTCATTTCTACTAACTGGCTCTTGTCGACTTCTTTCTCAGTGCGCGTGGTAGTAATCGTCGCCATGATCGTTTCTCCTTTGGCTGAGTTCGTTAGTAGGCACTCGGGTGATAGCCGGTGGTCAGTTCAGCGCGCGGATGCCGCCACCTGGGCTCTTTGTTCACCGTGGCATTAGTCAAAGCGCGCAAAGACCGGATCGCCTTGCCGTACAAGCCGACCGCGCTGCTGGATAACTTGCCGCCAGGAGGCTCGTCCATGAAGGGCATGAACTTGTCAGGAAAGCCAGGCATGGTGCATCCGATGCAGATGCCGCCAACGTTGGGGCAGCCGCCGATGCCCGCCATCCATCCCCGCTTGGGCACATTGCAGTTCACCACCGGACCCCAGCATCCCAGCTTGACAATGCATTTGGGCGAGCCATAACTCGTCGCGAAATCGCCCTGCTCGTAATAGCCGGCGCGATCGCAGCCCTCATGCACCGTTTTGCCGAAGAGCCACAAGGGCCGCAACTGCTCATCGAGCGGAATCATGGGCGCTAGTCCTGCGACTTGGTAGAGCAGATAGAGCACCGTCTCCATGAAGTTATCGGGCTGCACCGGGCATCCGGGCACATTCACGATGGGCAGGCCGGCCTTCGATTTCCATTCCCAACCGAGGTAGTCGGCCAGCCCCATGCAACCGGTGGGGTTGCCTTCCATTGCATGAATGCCGCCGTAGGTCGCACACGTCCCGCAGGCAATCACGGCGATCGCTTTGGGCGCCAGGCGGTCGATCCACTCATTGGTGGTGATGGGCTGTCCGGTATGCGAATCGGTTCCGATCCCCGCCCAGTAGCCTTCCTTCTTGATCTTCTCGTTGGGGATGGAGCCCTCAACGACCAGCACAAACGGATCAAGCCTTCCGGCGGCAGCGTCGTAGTAAAACTTCATGAAGTCGTCGCCGTTCTCGTAGGCAAGGACGGGATTGTGCAGGTGGACCTTGGGCAGGCCCGGAATGGCGCCCAGAAGGACGTCTTCAATACTTGGCTGAGTAGCCGCAGTGATGGAGACCGAGTCCCCATCGCAGCCCAGTCCGGCAGTGATCCACACAATGTGCAGTTCAGCAACGGCGGGTTTTTTCTGGGTTACGCGACCGTAAGGAGCTGCTGTTGGGGTCATGATCCGTGTTCTCCTTTTCGGGTGAAGGCTGGACTTACTCATAAAGTGCAGGCTCAAAGGCGCAAGAGGCGCAATTACGCGCGGGCCTAAGACACGTTTCGACGCGATCTTTCAATTCAGTGCGAGCAATTCAGTTCGGGCTGTAGCCGGCGATCAGGGAAGTTCTCGCCGAGACCTCCGCCGCTCCGTCGACCTCGGGGTTGGAGCGGGACCTCAAGTGAAAATCAGTTCGATGCGAGCGCGCTGTGCTTGTGTTGTCTGGGGCATTGCAATGCGGTTTCAGCGTCCTTGTGACGGCTTTCAGCTCAGCACAGGAGAATGCGCGCTCATCAACCGCTGCTATCCAAACAGACACGGCAAGAACGTCACAAGCGGGACGGACCCTATTCTTTCCTCATACTTTGTGAGTCGGGCGGTGTCGGGGATTCCCTGATGCTGCGCCGCGAGGCAAGCGGCAACCCGCGCGACCGGATCGGCAATCAGGTGCCGCTCAAATTGCCCAAGTCGAACGATCATCGCATAAGTTCCGAAGTGCAAACGCAGGTCCTTCGACTCCGCTGAAGTACGCTTCGCTCATGATGACAGATCTGTGGTGGGGAGAGAACGAAGTGCAAACGCAGGTCCTTCGACTCCGCTGAAGTGCGCTTCGCTCAGGATGACTGAGTTGAGGTGAGGAAGGAACGAAAAGCCATTTTGTGATAGCAACTTCAGACTCAGGGCACTCAATGCACTTGTAACAATGGATTCCGAGCTGTTCAGGCTGTTTTTTCGCCGATCTTCCATTGAATCGCGTGCTGAATCAGTTCGCGCCCGCTGCGTAGCGCCAGCTTCTCTTTGATATGGGCCTGGTAGGTTTCGACTGTCTTGATGCTGAGGTGCAATTCCTCTGCAATCTCGCGCGTGGCGCGGCCTTCGCCGATCAGGCGAAAGACTTCCAACTCGCGGTCAGACAGCGAAGCGATGCGCGATTGAATCATGGATGGCGCGCCGTCGATGAATTGGTGCAGCATCTTGTTTTGCATTCTGTCGCTCAGATAAATGTCGCCGTTCAGAATGCGCCGCATGGCCACCAGCACCTTCTCCGTTGCCTCCTGCTTCATGATGTAGCCATTGGCGCGGGCGCGGAGGGCACGCTCCGCGTAGATGGCTTCATCGTGCATGGAAAGAATCAAAACCGGCAGATCGGGATGCGAGACGCGGATACTTTTCAGCAACTCCAAACCGTCGGGACCATTCAGCGAAATGTCGAGGATCACGATGTCCGGCTTCTTCTGCGCCAGCGCCTGCATCGCGGCCTGCGCCTCCTCCGCCTCGGCGCAAACCTGCATATCCTGCTGCTGGTTGATCAGCAAGCTGAGCCCCTGGCGCATGAGCGGGTGGTCGTCCACCACCAGCACCATTTTCTTTTCGGCCGCTACGGCCTTCTCCGGAGTGGTATTCATCGTCGTTGGTTTCATACTTTACGCAACCGGATCCATGGGAAACAAGCAGTGGATCGCTGTTCCGCCGCCTGCGTTGGGTTTGATCTCCAGCCTGCCTCCAATCACGCCGGCGCGATAGCTCATGATGTGCAAGCCCATCCCCTGCGCGTTTTCTCGCGGTTCCGGAATGCCGACGCCGTCGTCGGTGATCAGAAGCGTTCCCCAGCGATTTTCGGCAGCCAGCCGGATGAGAATATTGCGTGCATGTCCATGCTTGATGGCGTTGTTTACCGCCTCCTGCGCAATGTGGTAAAGATGTGTGGCCATGCCGTCATCGTGAATCAGCACTGGCGTCTCGCATTCAAACCGGCAACAGATTCCAAATAGATCTTGAACCTCAGCTGCCCAGAGTTGCAACGCAGACATCAATCCATGCGCGTCGGATACCACGGGGAGCAACCCTCGCGCCAGTTCGCGTGTCTTGTGGATGGCCTCATTCACGAGTCGAACGATCTTGGCTGCATCGGCCGCATCTGTGACCTGCTTTTCCGCCAGTTTCTCTTCGTGAACTTTGGCCATAAAAGCGATGCCGGTCAGGTGCTGGCCCAGACCGTCGTGCAGATCCTGGCCGATGCGCCGCTGTTCCCTGGCGCTGATGTTCAACAGAGCGCGCTCCAGTTGTTCCCGCTCGGTGATATCGATTCCACTGGCAATAATGTAGCTGGGCGTCCCATCAGTTCCCGGCAGCATGGTGCTTGACCATGCGATCAACCTCTGTGTGCCATGCCGCGTGACCCAATGAGTCTGAAAGTCCTGCGGCAACTCGTCGAACGTTATGAGCGAGAACATTTGTTTGAAGCGCTCCACCTCTTCCGGCAGAAGAAAAAAGTCCCAGATGCGCTTGCCGCGAACTTCTTCAAGCGAATAGCCTGTCGTCAGTTCACATGCGCGGTTGAATTGCACAATGCGCCCTTCGGGATCGAGCACAGTAACCAGCGCGCCGACGGTCTCAAGAACCGCGGAGGCAAAGTTCCGTTCGCGCTGCAGAGCTTTTTCCGTGTGCTTCAAATCGGAGATGTCGAACGCCACTCCGTGAATGAACCAGGGTTGACCATCAGGCCTGCGCACCATGCGGGCGTCGCAATGAAACCACACCACGCGCCCATTGCGGGCGACGACACGATAGGAAGAACGCAGCGGCTTGCCGGAGAGAAACATGGTGGCTGCTTCCATGCTCCAGCGGTCCTTGTCCTCGGGGTGAATGCGCTCGTACCAGCGCACCGGATCTTCAAGCCACTCTTCGCGCGAGTATCCGAGAGCCGCCTCAATCTCCGGGCTGACATAAGCCTCGCTGACACCCCGATCCAGATAGGCCATGAATACAACGGCGGGAATTTGTTCAAGGAGCGCGCGGTATCTCGCTTCAATATTCGAATCGGGCGCATCGTCCGCGAGAGCAGATCGATCGGACTGACCGTCTGAGGCTGCTGGCGGCCCAGAGAATACGCTGGCCAACTCCAGTAGCAGTGCTTCGGCCTCTCGCAAATCGGGTAATGCCGGAAGCTCCCCGAGTTCGTCCCGGCCGGGCTCAGTCCGTCGTCCGCTTTCAGATTGCGCGAGCAACGCCATCACTTACTCCGATCGAGAAGGGGTCTTCCGTTTCATGGTTAGATGTCAACTTGCGTCCAGAGGTATGCTTCGCTTTCGTCGCCAGCTTGGCGCTTTGTTGAGCGATGCCTGTGTGAATTTGCGCAGTGCATGGATGGCGCGGCCGTAAGTCTGAACCGCGGCGGAAGAAAGCAGCGATCCCGGCGGTTGATTCATAAAGGGCATGAACTTGTCAGGGAAGCCGGGCATGGTGCATCCGATGCAAATGCCGCCCACGTTGGGGCAGCCGCCGATTCCGCCCATCCAGCCGCGCTTGCCCACGTTGCATTGCACCACAGGACCCCAGCAACCGAGCTTGACTATGCATAGAGGAGACCCGTACTGCTCTGCGAATTGGGCCTGCTCGTAATAACCGCCGCGGTCGCATCCTTCATGCACCGTGCTTCCAAAAAGCCAGGTAGGCCGCAACGCCTCGTCGAGGGGAATCATCGGCGCACGGCCCCCGGACATATAGAGCAAATAAAGCAGCGTCTCCATGAAATTGTCCGGCTGCACCGGACACCCCGGCACGCACACGATTGGAATCGCCGATTTCGATTTCCATTGCCAGCCTAGGTAATCGGGCAGGCCCATGGCCCCGGTCGGATTGCCCTCCATGGCATGAATGCCGCCGTACGTGGCACAGGTGCCGACCGCGATCACCGCCCAGGCATGAGGCGCGAGGCGGTCAATCCACTCGC
>Ga0302315_10004281_pt1 | contig 12543 bp, 12 predicted proteins | sample III_Palsa_N3_1_FD_200532 | JGI IMG/M metagenome (GOLD analysis project Ga0302315, IMG submission 200532) | Peat permafrost microbial communities from Stordalen Mire near Abisko, Sweden - III_Palsa_N3_1 | ecosystem: Environmental > Terrestrial > Soil > Palsa > Peat permafrost | place: Sweden... | reverse complement strand
GGCCTGATGATTATATTTTTAAGGGCTAAAGTGCTGGTATGAAATGCAAAAGGTACTGTGTCGCCAATATATCCATAGGTATAGATCACCGAACTTCTTGGGATCAGTGTTAATATTTTATTCAAAATATCACCTCCCACGCCATCAAAAATTGCAGTTGCGTTTAAAGTTTGAGCTATATCGGTCAACTGTTCGCTAAAATCCGGGTCGCTTTGAACAATAATGTTTTTGGCACCAAGTGCTTCCAGTTCTTTCCGGCCTTCATCGGTTCGCACTATAGAGATCAGCGGGAAGTTATGGCTTAGGCAAAAGCCCAGCAGCGCAATACCTGTTGCTGAATTACCCGCCGTACTGATGATACCCTTATGGCCTTCGCCGATAATTTGCTTTAAGAACGCGAAAGGGGTAATAATATTCACCATTGAACCCGAATAGTCCTCAGGATCTGCGCCTTCGGGAAGGATCGCGCAATCTAAAAAAGGCACATGCGCATATTCACTCCAGGAACCTACCACACTTTCACTAAACTTTAGCTGACGGTAAAAAGTAACGTTTTTCCCCAGGTATTCTTCCGGCACGCCTTCGCCAATTTGTAATACCATTCCCGCGCCCGATACCCCTTTAATATCGTAAAGGCTTTTTGGCGCACCGGGAGGTGTGGGATGTTTTAGAAAAAACTTATCCCCGGAATTTATAGCAGAAGAGTTCATTTTAACTATGAGATGACCGGGTTCTGCCCTAGTTGGTTTCTTAACATTTTGTACGGTCAAAATATCATCCGACAGTACTATTGCTTTCATTAATTCGTCCATTTTATATTGTTTTTAATAACAATACAAATGTCCGTATTGGGCAGATCAACAGCCAATAAACAATCTTAAGAAATACCCTTAAGATATATTAAGGGTTCAGCGTTTATGAGCCAGGTCTTTCCTGATCTTGCTTAGGAATTCTGAAGTGATCCCCAGGTATGAGGCGATTTGGGTATTGGGTAACCGCGAAGCCAGCGTTGGGAATTGATGTAAGAAATTGCTGTACCGTTCTTCTGCAGTTGCACTTATATTCTGCAGCACACGGTTTTGCAGCTCCATGTATTTGCGTTCAATTATTATGCGGAAAGTACTGTTAAACTTTGGGTAGTTACTGTAAAGATGGATAAGATCCGGCCTGGTTATTTGAAGGATAACCGAAGGTTCTATTGCTTCAATGTAAACAGTTGTGGGCTTTTCAGCATAAAAGCTATTGAGGTCAGTTATCCATTCATTTTCCGCGGCAAATTCCAGGTTGAATTCTTTTCCGCCGGGATCAATGGTATACATTTTAAAGCATCCGGAAACAACAAAAGTAAAATGCCGGCATACATCGCCCTGGTGGAGGATAAAACCACGTCTTTTTACTTGTCGTTCAGCAAACAGCGAGATCAGTACTTCTATCTCATCACCCGTTAAGGAAAAAGCCGAACTCATATGTGCTAAAAGCAATTCTTTATTTTTGATCCCTTCCTGCACGACTGGTTATTTTTACGCTGTTTGATTTAAGGTTTAAAAGTAGATGAAAAAACAACTTAAACCTATTTATTCAGGGTGATATGTTTTTATATTCCACTAATTCACCATCCTGTATTCATTGGGTGTGTATCCTGTATTTTTCTTAAATGCCCTTGTAAAATGCTGCGGATATTTAAACCCCAGTTCATAAGCAATTTCACTAACCGATTTATTGCTGTCCAATATTTTTTCTTTGGCCATGGCCATAACCTTTAACTGGATATACTCCAGCGCTGTTTTGCCGGTTTCTTTTTTGATAAGATCGCCAAAATAGTTTGGCGTAAGATTCAATAGGTCGGCGCAATAACCTACCGCGGGTAAGCCAACTGTTTGCGGTTTATCCGACTGAAAATAGTTATTCAGTACGTCTTCAAATCTTTCTAAAATATCTTTGTTTACATCGTTACGGGTGATGAACTGGCGATCATAGAAACGCACACAATAATCAAGAAACAACTCAATATTGGAGGCGATAAGCTTTTTGCTGTGCTTATCTGTTCCTTGTTCTAACTCGTATTTGATCTTCGCGAAGCAATCCAAAACAATTTTCCGTTCTTTTTCGGACAGATGTAAGGCTTCCCTCGATTCGTAGGAGAAAAAAGAGTACTCATTTATATGTTTACCCAGATGAGTGCCATGGAGCAAATCGGGATGAAACAAAAGCGCGAAACCTTGAGGTTTATAATCCGGCTTGATGCTAACGTTGATCACTTGTCCCGGGCCTACAAATACTAATGTCCTGTCCTGGTAATCGTAGGTATTACGCCCGTATTTAATGTCACCACATTGCACATCCTTTAAGTATACCGCGTAAAAGCCAAAATTCATCCGACTGGCAAAAATCTTAGGGGCTGTATTTGCGAAATCGATAACACTAACCAGCGGATGCAAATTTTCCTGCAGATAAAAAGCGTCGTGTTCGCTAACGGTATCAATCTTCAAAACTTTGTCCATGTTTTTACTTATTAATTGATACAAATTTACCTTTTATTCTATGCCTCGCTATTCACATCGGCCAAATCAGTAAAAATGGTAGGGACATCCGTAACCGGGGTAACCGATGATTGCTTAAATGGCAAGACCTTTGTATCGGCATCAGGATAACAAGTATGGTGGTAGGGCACACATTAGTGGTAGATGGTGGTTATAGTATACAATAATTCAACAATAAATAATTAGTAAAAATATGGAAATTATAAGAAATGGCTCTCAGCCATCGGGCAAAGGCCCGGCAGACTATTTTACAGGTACAGTACGTATCGATCCGCTTATTAATCCACCGGAACCATCTCGGGTGTCTATGGCATTGGTAACATTTGAACCCGGCGCACGTACCGCCTGGCACACTCATCCGTTCGGGCAAACTTTAATTGTTACCGCAGGCGCGGGCTGGGTACAGCGCGAAGGCGAAGCAAAACAGAATATTTTTCAGGGCGATGTGGTGTATTTCTTCCCAAATGAGAAACACTGGCATGGTGCAACTGATACTACCGCGATGAGCCATATCGCTATTCAAGAAAAATTGAACGGCTCACCGGTTGACTGGATGGAACATGTTACAGACGCGCAGTATAAATAATCAATAAAAAGAAAATGCCACACATACATGTTAAAATAGTTGGTAAATCTGAAGCAGAAAAAGCAACGCTAGCCCAAGAGATTACTAAAGCTGTAGTGAATGCAGTTGGGGCTAAAGAAGGCAATATCTCGGTAAGCATTGAAGATGTTGAGAAGGATGATTGGATCGAGAAGGTGTATAAGCCGGATATACTTGGGCATTGGGAGCAGCTATACAAAAAGCCCGAATATGATCCTTTGGGAAGCAAATAAGTATTTAAATAATAATACAAATCATGGGAAATAATAAAGTATGGTTCATCACCGGTGCCGGGCGCGGCATGGGCCTTGATATAGCTAAGGCGGCATTGGCTGCGGGCAATAAAGTAGTGGCAACAGGCAGAAACACCGATAAGGTTGCCAAGGCAATAGGTACATCTGAAAATTTGTTGGTTGTGAAGCTGGATATTACAAATTCCGCAGATGCGGAAGCCGCCGTTGCCGAGACAATTAAAAAATTTGGCAAAATAGATGTGTTGGTTAACAATGCTGCCAGCTTTTATGCAGGTTATTTTGAGGAGTTATCTATGGAAGAAATCGAATTGCAATTTTCGACCAGCCTTTTCGGGCCGATGAAAGTAACGCGTGCGGTATTGCCACAAATGCGCAAGCAACGTTCGGGGCATATTATTACAATTTCTTCAACTGGCGGTTTAGTTGGTTATGCTTTTTGTTCGGCCTATTCTGCATCTAAGTTTGGCACGGATGGTTGGATGGAATCGTTGCAAAGCGAAGTAGAACAATTCGGGATACAAACTACGATCGTGAATCCTGGTTTTTTTCGTACCGAATTACTCACCAAAGAATCAACACAATATGCAGATAAGCCTATAACAGATTATGACGAGGGACGAAAGCAACAAATTACGTTTTGGGAAGGTGCCAATGGGCAACAATCCGGCGACCCTGCCAAGCTTGCCCAAGCTATTATTACTATCGCCAATGAAGAAAAACCACCGCTTCGCTTTATTGCCGGGGCAGATGCCGTTGGCACAGCCGATCAGGTGGTTATAACCCTTAAGCAGCAGACGGATAGCTATCGGGATTTGTCTTCATCTTTAGCGTACGATTAGGGTTAGGCTTAGGATTTAAAAATGACTTTTTTTTGTTATCGCAAGCATCTCGCTTGTCATCGCAATGGTTTAGGTAAAATAAATGTTACACAGTTTAGGCATCGATTATTATATAGATACCTTATAATTGGATCTTATTAAATAATTTACTTATGAAAGCAATGAAGATCTTAGTAGCATTAATGCTAATGGTATTTAGTTATGGTGCGGTTAACGCGCAGGTTCATCACGTTACAAAAAGACATTACAAAAAACGTCACGTAGTTGTTAGGCGTCACGTAGTCGTTAAACGTCACGTAGTTGTTAAACATCACAGGTAATAACAAAGGCCGGCTAATCACCGGCCTTTGTTATTTATTTAAAATGGCAAAAAACTATTTCTCAAACGTGATTTCCATACCCTGAGGTACTCGAAGGGTTGGTGCAGAGGCCACAGGTGTTCGGAAGATGAGATTTGCTTCTTTTCTAATAAATCTTTTATAAAATGATTTGTCATTCTGAGCAGAATGACACCCTTTTTTTAATTTCCAGAACACCTATGGTTCGGACACCACATCACTAAACTTCCGTTCGAAATTTAGATCTACAAAATAAAAACACCGACCAGAAAAATGAATATCAATTTTTATTTTTTTAAATGTTGTGCCTCTGTCACCCTATCTCCTGCAACTCCATCGGGGTCAGCATCATCATAATATAGAAATAGGTCTGTAGATGTCGCCGCTTTAATAGTCGCGGTCTCTGTATAAGCCGGTTCCGGGAACCCATTTACTGTAGATGCCGGCGTGTTCATCGTTACAATGCTGCCATTAATATTATAAGTAAACGCCTGAACACCAAGCGATGGCCCGCCAGTAGTACCAGTACCATCAGTGTTAAATTGATAGTAATCACTTGTAGTAAATCCTTCATTAATAAATGATTTAGTGATTTTTCCATTAGAAACATTGTTGACTGTATCTGTAGAAAAATACCATTTACCAACGATAGTGACTTTAGCAGTAATAGGACTTGAATTGTTTGATTTAGAGCACCCAACCATGGCTGCTACAATAAGAATAAGTAATAAAGGTTTAAGTATATATTTCATATTGCTAAAATAATAAAAGGGCAAAGGCAAGCAAATGAAATATAAGAATTTACTACCCCTTTCCGCCTATGTTACCTTTGCTGTCAATAGTTTTAAAACCAGAGTTCGTAGACTACTATGTCTACGAACGACAATCTTAATTTTAAAATCGACTAAAATATCGCCTCAGCAATCCTTTTAGTCGGCCCAGGATTACTCATGGTATAAAAGTGAAGCACAGGTACGCCAAAAGCCATCAATTCTTTACATTGATTAATCATCCACTCAATGCCCAACTCCTTAACTTCTTTTTCTGATTTACAAGCGTGCACGGCATCACTCAAATCCTCCGGCATATCTATATGGAAAGTTTTAGCCAAACCTGTTAATTGTTTTGAGCCGGTTATAGGTTTTAAGCCCGGGATAATCGGCACATTAATACCATTAGCCCTGCAATTATTTACAAAATCAAAGTATTTCTGATTATCGAAAAACATCTGGGTAACGATAAACTTCGCGCCCATATCAACCTTTTGTTTCAGATATTTAAAGTCAGTTTTAAGGTTAGGCGCTTCGAAATGTTTCTCAGGATACCCAGCAATACCTATGCAAAAATCAGTTCTTAAGTTTTCATCGCTATGCTGCTCATGCAGGAAAACGCCATTGTTCATATTTACTACCTGCTGTAACAAATCGGTAGCATAATTATGGCCATTAGGCGTTGGCACAAACGAGGCATCGCCACGGCGTGCATCACCGCGTAAAACCAGTACATTTTCGATACCTAAAAACTGAAGATCAACCAAACCATTCTCGGTTTCATCCTTGGTAAAACCGCCACATAACAAATGCGGCACGGTATCTACCTTATATTTATTCATGATAGCCGCGCAAATGGCAATAGTACCCGGGCGTTTGCGATAGCTCAATTTTTCGAGCAACCCGTTAGGGTGTTCTTTATATATAAAGTCTTCACGTAAGGATGTTACATCAATAAACGGCGGTTTAAACTCCATTAACGGATCAATGGCATCATAAATCCCCTGTATATTGTGGCCTTTTAATGGCGGAATCAATTCAAAGGAAAAAAGTGTTTTGCCATTGGCGTTTTTGATGTGTTCGGTTATTTTCATTTTTATGGTGCGAAGAGCGGGGTGACAGGTGTCGGATTAGTTGGTTATTTGAGTCTTTTGATAATTTACTAATCCCGATAATAAAATCCTGATTCTTGTTAATTTCTCTAATAATATATTTAATGTTATTTCATCAATAAAATCTAAATCGTATGAAAGGTACAATTGTGTTTCTAATTCATATGCCGACCCTCTGGCTATAAAAAAGAATCGCATAGTATCCTTAGGTTGACTACGGCCACACCCTTCTGCAATATTTGACGGTATCGAAATAACGGATCTTTTTATTTGTGATTGCAAGCCATAAATCTCCTCCTTAGGAAAGGATAATAAACAATCGTAAACCATTTTAACAATGATTCTCGATTCTTTCCAAGCTTCCAAATCTGTATATTTCATTAATACTTTAATTTATTTTTCGCGTGATTCCATCGCTCTCGCATCCGAATACCCGCTCCTTTATTTTATCTTTCCCATTCGTCGCTCCGACACCTCACTCCTCGCACCTCAATTAATAATTTAAATTCGGCCCAAGCCACCTCTCTACGACTTCCAAATCCATCTTTTTCCTTTTCGCATAATCCTCAACCTGATCCTTACTAATCTTACCCAAACCAAAATATCGTGATTGTGGGTGTGCGAAGTAAAACCCACTTACCGATGCAGCCGGTGTCATGGCCAGGCTTTCGGTTAAATGCATATGCGCATTATCTTCAGCCTTCAACAATTCAAACAATGTTGTTTTTTCAGTATGATCCGGACAAGCGGGATAACCCGGTGCCGGGCGGATACCCTGGTATTCTTCTTTGATCAGCTCAACTGTATCTAAATGCTCAGTTTTTGCATAACCCCAGTAATCTTTGCGGACCAGCTCGTGCATTTTTTCGGCAAAGGCTTCCGCAAAACGATCGGCGAGGGCTTTGGCCATGATGCTATTGTAATCATCGTAATCCCTTTCGAATTCAGCCACTAACTCATCACAACCTATACCTGTAGTTACTGCAAATCCACCCCAGTAATCAGGCACACCACTATCTTTTGGTGCGATGAAATCTGCCAAAGCATAATATGGTTCGCCTTTAACTTTTTCACCTTGCTGACGAAGCGTGTATATGGTGGTTAATACTTCCGTACGGGTATCATCGGTGTACAATTCTATATCATCACCAACGCTGTTAGCGGGCCAAAAACCAATTACGCCATTTGCTTGTAATAACTTTTCGTCTACTATCCTTTTTAATAGCTGTTGCGCGTCATCGTATAACTTCTTCGCCTCAACCCCTACAAACTTATCATCAAATATTTTGGGGAAACTACCGCGCAATTCCCAGGTATGGAAAAACGGTGTCCAGTCGATATACGATATTAATTCCTCCAGCGGATACGCCTCAAAAACCTTTGTACCGGTAAAGGTTGGTTTAGGTGGCACCATACCATTTAGGTTGATCTGACACTTTGAAGCGCGGGCTTGATCGATGCTGACAAAACGCTTATCTGATTTTTTATTCAGATGCGCTTCGCGTGCTTTGGCATACTCATCTTTTATGCCTTGTATATATTCATCTCTGCCGGTTTCGCTCATTAAGCTACTACAAACGGTTACGCTGCGCGATGCATCCAATACGTGTATAGCAGGGCCCGAATAATTCGGCGCGACTTTTACGGCCGCATGTATCCGCGAGGTTGTTGCTCCGCCGATGATCAACGGAATAGTAAAGTTCTGGCGTTCCATCTCCTTGGCGAAATGCACCATTTCATCCAACGATGGCGTGATCAATCCGCTAAGGCCGATAATGTCAACTTCCTGTTTGATGGCTTCTTCAATAATTCGTTGGGCAGGTACCATCACCCCGAGATCAATCACCTCAAAATTATTACAGGCTAAAACTACACCTACAATATTTTTACCAATATCATGCACATCACCCTTAACCGTAGCCATTAAAATTTTCCCGGCATTAGAACGCGAATCGGCAGCAGTATTTTCGCCGGAGGCTAAAACACGTTGTTTTTCCAGTTCGATAAACGGTAGCAGGTAAGCTACCGCTTTTTTCATTACACGGGCCGATTTTACCACCTGTGGCAGGAACATTTTACCCGAGCCAAACAAGTCGCCAACGATGTTCATACCATCCATTAGCGGGCCTTCAATTACCTCCAGCGGACGCGCATATTTTTGGCGGGCTTCTTCAACATCATCATCCAAATATTCAATGATACCTTTTACCAAAGCATGTGATAATCTTTTTTCTACCGGATCTTTACGCCATTCCTCATCACGTACAATTACTTTGCCTTTACTTTTGATGTTATCGGCAAATTCAACTAATCGCTCGGTAGCATCCGGGCGGCGGTTTAATAGTACGTCTTCAACAAGCTCTAATAAATCTTTTGGTATTTCCTGGTAAACTTCGAGCATACCGGCATTCACAATACCCATATCCATACCCGCTTTAATAGCGTGGTACAAAAATGCGGAGTGCATAGCCTCGCGCACCACGTTATTACCGCGGAACGAGAACGAAATATTACTTACCCCACCGCTTACTTTAGCGTATGGTAAATTTTCCTTTATCCAACGGGTGGCATCAATAAAATCAACCGCGTAGTTGTTGTGTTCTTCTAAACCGGTAGCAACGGTTAGTATGTTTGGGTCGAATATGATGTCCTGCGGCGGGAAACCAACCTCATTAACCAATATATCATAAGACCGCTGACAAATCTCCTTACGGCGCTCCAATGAATCAGCCTGACCCGTTTCATCAAAAGCCATCACCACCGTGGCAGCACCATAGCTTAATATTTTACGGGCGTATTCCTTAAATTTCTCCTCACCTTCTTTTAGCGAAATAGAGTTAACGATGCCTTTACCTTGTAAACATTTCAATCCGGCTTCAATAACCGTCCATTTAGATGAATCCACCATGATAGGCAGCTTGGCAATATCGGGTTCAGAAGCTACCAGGTTCAGGAATTTAACCATCACCGCTTCCGAGTCGATCATCCCCTCATCCATGTTAATGTCGATCACCTGCGCACCGCCTTCTACCTGTTGCAAAGCAACGGCAAGGGCAGCTTCATAATCCTCGCCCAAAATCAGTTTTGAGAACTTTGGCGAACCTGTAATATTGGTACGCTCACCCACGTTCATAAACACACTTTCGGGTGTTAGCGTTACCGCTTCCAAACCGCTTAAGCGCATGTTGGGTTGTATTTCGGGTATTAACCTTGCGGGATATTGGGCTGCTTTATCAGCAATACATTTGATGTGCTCAGGCGTAGTACCACAACAACCACCAACAATATTTACCAAACCGGCCTGCATAAAATCATCTACCTGGTGGGCGGTTTCATGCGCGGTTTCGTCGTACTGACCAAATTCATTAGGTAAACCCGCATTGGGGTAGGCCGAAATAAATACATCAGCAATATTAGATAATTCTTCTAAGTGCGGGCGCATTTCCCTTGCCCCCAAGGCGCAATTCAAACCAACAGATAACAGGTTGGCGTGACGAATAGAATTCCAAAATGCTTCAACAGTTTGCCCCGATAAGGTACGACCAGAAGCATCAGTTATAGTACCCGAAATCATGATCGGCAAATGCTTACCGCATTCTTCAGCATATCTATTGATTGCGAATAATGCCGCTTTGGCATTCAGCGTATCAAAAATAGTTTCTACCAACAACACATCCGAACCACCATCAACCAAACCCCTAACTTGATCATAATAAGCCGAAGCCAGATCATCAAAAGTTACGGCACGATAACCCGGGTCGTTAACATCCGGCGATAACGAAGCAGTACGGTTTGTAGGCCCAACAGCACCAGCTACAAAGCGTGGTTTTGTCGGATCTTTTTTGGTGTATTCATCGGCAACCTCTTTAGCTATACGCGCACCTTCATAACTTAGCTCATAGGCCAGCTCTTCCAGGTGATAATCAGCCAGTGAAATTATTTGAGTGCTGAATGTATTCGTTTCAATAATATCGGCACCGGCATCTAAATATTCGGCGTGTATTTCTTTTATAATATCGGGGCGTGTGATATTCAGCAGGTCGTTATTTCCCTGCAGATCAGATAAATGATCACGAAATCTTTCCCCACGAAAATCCGCTTCGGTCAATTGATACCGCTGTATCATGGTGCCCATTGCCCCGTCAATTACGAGAATGCGTTTTTCTAATTCTTTTCTGATATCCATTTTATTGAGATGTGAGATTTGAGATGTGAGATTTGAGACAAATTCGACTCTCACTCCATATCAAAAACTCAAATTATACGATGTCAGATATTAGTTGTAAGGATAAGTGCGCATATAAGCATCTCATGTCTCACATCTAAAATCTCACATCTAAAAACAGCTTATGTCGAAAAGTCGGGTGATATATTGACCTTCGCTTATCTTTCCTAACCCTTTGTATTTGAGTTAAGTAGAATGTAGCACCTTGTGAAGCACAGGTTGCTAAGACATCGCAGGGTCTAATCCCTCCGTCTTTCTCTATAAGCAGTGCAAATGTGCGTAATTAAGTTGTAAAATGCAATAGGGTGTTAACTCACGGTCTCAGCCCCTTGTCATCTTATTATTATAATTAGGTCGTTAAGTCGCTTATTAAATTATCCCATTTTTCAGGTTCTTCCATATCTTCCTTATTTGCGATTCCCAATATAATACTCTCATCTATATGGCTAAAGATTATTTGCCTTTCATTCACAGCGATAGTACAGTCGGATTTATTAAAAGCCAAAGCAACTTTACGCTTATAAAAAAAAGAGAACCTTATTTTAAGGTCAACAATTGATAGGTCTTTAATTCTACTTTTATTTTTACGACTAATGCTTCGTGTACAATAAAAATCAAAAGCTGAAACGAGAAATGCGATAATAGAAATAATTAAATTATTAAAAACAAATACTGAAAGAATAGCACCTATTGTTGCAATTGAAAGAAGCGAAAGGATTACTTTTTCATTGCTCTTGTCATTAAACTTATATGTCATTTATTTAGGTTTATATCATTTTACGATAGGAATTTGTCATTTCTCTTCATCTAAAAAGATAAAAAAAGCCGTCTCTTTCGAAGACGGCTTTCAATAAATGTTTCTTTATGATTATCGTCTTCTTCCGAAAATACGCATCATCGACATAAACAGATTTATGAATGTGGTGTACAGTACAAATGCACCGATGATCACCAATTTTTTCGATTGCTCGTTACCATACTCCAGGCCCGCGCCAATGCGTTTTAACATTTGCATGTAGTAAGCAGTTAAACCAATCATAATAGCCACGAATAAGAAGCTAATGATATAATCCATTTGAGCGCTTCTGAAAAAGAAGTTAACTAAACTGGCTACAATTACGCCCATAAATATCATGGTTAGTATTGAACCGAATTTGCTCAAATCCATTGATGTTTTGTAACCGGCAACGGCCATAATACCAAATACAAGGGAAGCGCTTAAGAATACGCTGAATATTGAACTTGAAGTATAAATCAATCCGAAGATACTAAGCGTTACGCCTATAGTAACTGAATATGCCAAATATAAAACGACCATCGCCACATATGACAGGCGATTAAAACCAAAACTCATCACGAGTGAAAAAGCAAGTGGCGCGAATATGGCTATATAACCTAAAGTTGTAAAGCCACCGGCAACCGGATCAATGATCAGACTTAACAAGCTTGGTGTCAGGAAAAACTCAAACGCGGTAAAAGCTGAAACGCCCAACGCTACAAACATCCACGCGAAAACTTTTGCCAAATACTTGCGCGAAGCGGTTTCGCTATCATCTAATTGTACTACGCTGTTATAAGAGTAGTTAGGATTATTACTTTCCATTTTTTAAATTTATTTTTCTTTTTGGGTTATACAAATTTAGATATAAGATGTGAGATTTTAGATATGAGATTAAAATCCTCATTCATCATATATCCTTTTTTAAGATATGATATATAGATACCAATATCCCGATATAGTTTAATCTCAACTATTATACCGTAGTATTAATTAAGCCTTTTTGTCAGTTGTTCTTCAATTAGCTTGAATACTTGCACTGGTTTTAGCGATCTCCAGTTCAATTCGTCCAGTACACCGCCG
>Ga0302315_10004280_pt1 | contig 12544 bp, 9 predicted proteins | sample III_Palsa_N3_1_FD_200532 | JGI IMG/M metagenome (GOLD analysis project Ga0302315, IMG submission 200532) | Peat permafrost microbial communities from Stordalen Mire near Abisko, Sweden - III_Palsa_N3_1 | ecosystem: Environmental > Terrestrial > Soil > Palsa > Peat permafrost | place: Sweden... | reverse complement strand
TATCATATTACTGACACCGGTAACTGGGCGGAAGAAGAAACCAATGTTTTTTTTAGAAAAGAAGGGAACGGGCAATTGGCCGAAAAACTGGGCATCACAATAGACGAACTTCAACAAAAAATTGATAACGCCCGTCAAAAAATGCTGGATGCCCGCAGCAAACGCATCCGCCCGGGACTGGATAATAAGATACTGGCCTCATGGAACGGCTTAATGTTGAAAGGGCTGTGTGAGGCTTACCGCGCGTTTAATAAGGCCGGATATATTGAATTGGCTTTAAAGAATGCCGCGTTTATCTTAAAAAATCTAATTCACGATAGCCGTTTGCAACGTATTTATAAAAGGGGTGAAAATGGCGGAGTAGCCTTTTTAGATGATTACGCCAATATAGGTGATGCCTTTATCGCTTTGTACGAAGTAACTTTTGATGAGCAGTGGCTGCACCAGGCAGTAAAGTTGACCGATCATGCCATAGCGCATTATTACGATAGCGTAAGTGGTGTTTTCTTTTATACGGGTGATGATGATGAGCAATTGATTGCCCGTAAGTCGGAAATTATGGATAATGTTACACCGGCATCGAACTCGGTAATGGCACGCAATCTAAAAAAACTGGGGTTACTGTATGATAATGACTATTATAGAGAAATATCGGCACAACTATTACGAAACATCATCCCGCATATGGCTAAATATGGTTCGGCCTATTCAAACTGGGCTATGTTATTGCTGGATGAAGTTTTCGGGGTTTATGAAATAGCGATAACAGGAGATGGGTTTGACAGCTTCCGCATCGAAATAGAAAAAACACATATCCCTAACAAAATTATGCTGGGCGGTACAAAAGGAAGCTTACCTTTGCTGCAAAACAGGTTTGGCAATACCACGCAAATATTTGTTTGTAAGGATAAAACCTGCGGATTGCCTGTAAATAATATAACAGCGGCGTTAAAACAAATTGAACATTAATACATTTATCAAAAAAACAAAATATTAACCTAATGAAAATTCAACCCCAACATGTAGTGTCATTAACTTACGATCTGTACGTTAACCAGGAAGATGGCGAGGAAGCTTTAACAGAAAGCGCGACACAGGAACAACCTTTAACTTTTTTATTTGGGGCAGGGCAGATGCTTCCAAAGTTTGAAGAAAATTTAAGCGCATTGTCAACCGGCGATAATTACGATTTTAGCATTGAGGCCGGGGATGGCTATGGCGAATATGATGACGAGGCGGTAGCTAATCTGCCTATCGATATGTTTAATGGTACCGATATGCCACAAGTTGGCAGCATATTGCCTTTGCAGGATAACAATGGCAACCATTTCCAGGGGCAGGTAGTTTCAGTAGCCGAAGATTCGGTTATAGTTGATCTGAACCACCCGATGGCGGGACAAAAACTGCATTTTAAAGGAACTATTTTAAATGTACGCCCGGCAACACCTGAAGAATTATCACACGGCCATGCGCATGGAGGTGATGGGCATCATCATTAAGGGTTAACCCGAATTTAAGCATCTTATAGACTTACAGGATTTCCTGCCAGGCTTTTGAAAAATTAAATTAGTCAACCTAATCCAACTTAATCAACTAATAACAACCTGATGATAACAGTTGAGGAAGCTGAAAAATTAATAATAGCGGAAGCAGCAAATCATGGTGCGGAAATCATTCTGTTTGAGCATGCTTTAGGCCGCGTATTGGCCGAAAATATTAAAGCCGACCGCGACCTGCCGCCTTTTAACCGGGTAACGATGGATGGAATAGCCATCAATTATGCGTGTTTTGAAAGCGGTATCACAACATTCCGCATTAAAGCCACACAAGCAGCGGGTGATGCGCCTGTTGAGATTGATACCCCTGGTGAATGTATTGAGATAATGACAGGTGCTGTGTTGCCCGTATCTGTCGATACCGTTATTCGTTATGAAGATATTGAGATCAATAACGGAAATGCAACCCTATTAAGCAACGTCATTAAAAAGGGCCAATGTTTGCACCTCAAAGGTGCCGACAAAAAGCAGGATGAAATTATTTTAACTCCCGGCAGGTTGATAACCCCAGCAGTTATAAGCTTACTGGCATCAGTTGGCGAAATTGAGGTGCGGGTAAAAAGGTTGCCCCGTATTGTTATTATATCATCGGGCGACGAATTGGTTGATGTAGCCGCTAAGCCATCGCCATATCAAATCAGGAAATCAAATAGCTACAGCATACAAGCCGTTTTAAAACAGCATGGTGTAGAAGCGGGTTTGCTGCATATCCCGGATGACCCGGAAATTACCCGCCAAAAAATACAGCAGTGCCTGCAAAATTACGATGTAATCCTGCTAACGGGCGGAATTTCAATGGGTAAGTTTGACTATATACCGCAGGCTTTAAAGGAGTTGCAGGTAAATCAAATATTTCATAAAGTTAAACAACGCCCCGGCAAGCCCTTTTGGTTTGGCAAACATGATAACGGAACAATGGTATTTGCTTTCCCCGGCAATCCGGTGGCTACATTCATGTGCCTGCACCGGTATTTTATGCCCTGGCTACATACATCATTAGGTTTAGCGGAAAAACCGCCAACCTATGCCATACTAAACCATGACTTTGAATTTTCGCCTGATTTAAAATACTTTTTACAGGTAAAACTAAATTTTAGTAAACATGGCCAGCTATTGGCAACCCCGGTCGAGGGCAATGGTTCGGGCGATTTTGCTAACTTAGCAGATACTGATGCTTTTATGGAACTGCCTTTAGAAAAGAGTAAGTTTACAAAAGGGGAGGTGTATAAGGTTTGGTTGTTTGAATCACTGATTTAGCTATCCAATCTGTTAGCAAGATTATTTTATTTTTGATGTTAAATTTTATTCATGGCGGTCCTTTAATCCTATAATACATGATTCAGACATTAACCCATTTAGACGAACAAGGCCGTGCCACGATGGTGGATGTATCCGCAAAAAAGGTTACCCACCGCACTGCCACCGCGCGCAGCATTGTTTATCTGCCGCAGGAAGTATTACAGCAATTGGTTAACGGCGATCTGCAAACAAAAAAGGGTTCTGTGTTTCAAATTGCAATAATCGCCGGCATTATGGCCGCAAAGAAAACAGGCGACCTGATCCCGCTTTGTCATCCTTTAGGTTTGGATAACTGCCATATCACTATTCAATTAAATGAATTGCAGGAGGCAGTAATTGATTGTACAGCGAGTATTACCGCCAAAACAGGTGTGGAGATGGAGGCGCTGGTGGGCGCTTCATTGGCGGCATTAACAATTTACGATATGTGTAAAGCGTTAAGTCATGATATAGTTATAAAAGAAACAAAGCTGATAGAAAAAACAGGAGGTAAACGTGATTTCAAACGAGCATAGCCAGCCAGCCTACGGGCAAGGCAAACACGCTAAATTAGCCCGGCCCGCTTTGGGCAATTTTGGCCGGAACGAATGGGCAATATTTGGTGCGCCCTGTATCAATATCAAATTATTGGCCGATACTATTATCGGGGGCTTGTCAGCAACCTATAAATGCGCTTATGCCGATACATCGCATAATGATGAAGTTACGCTGTCGCCCGGGCGTATTGCCAGTGGCGCTGTTTTAGAATATACCGATCAGCTTAATCACCAGCAATTCAATTATAATACACCATTAAAGCCTGTTAAATTCCGGCAGCAATTTGCCGATGCCGATCTGGTGCTGGTTAACGGCAACCACCAGCAGGCTAAAGCGCAGGTGGTAATTATTTACGAAAGTAAAAAGGCATCTCTGCAAAAACGGGTTGAGCAATTAACTAACGTGCAACTTATTTTGCTGGATGACCGGGTAGATGAGGTTTTTGATTTTATAAAAGAAGCAGTCCCTTATTGGCAAACTTTGCCCGTGTATCGCCTTAGCGACACCGACCATATAATCAACTTTTTTGAAGCCAAAATGCAGCAGGCCAAACCATTATTGAACGGCCTGGTATTGGCAGGAGGAAAAAGCGTGAGGATGGGTTTTGACAAAGGCTCGGTTAATTTATTTGGAAAAGAGCAGCGTTATTATATGGCCGATCTGTTAAAGAACTATTGTAACGATGTATTTATATCCTGTCGTGAAGGCCAGCAGCAGGCGGTGGATAGCTTATACGCATCTATAGCAGATACATTTACAGGTTTAGGCCCGTTTGGCGCTATTTTGTCGGCCTTTCGCGAAAACCCCGATAAGGCGTTATTAGTTGTTGCCTGTGACCTGCCTTTGCTGGATGTTGAAACTATTCAGCATCTGATAACAAACCGTAATGTTTCTTCTATAGCCACGGCTTATGAAAGCGGCTTTGATGGTTTGCCTGAGCCATTGATTACTATATGGGAACCCAAAAGTTACCCGGTATTGCTGGCATTTTTAGCACAAGGTTATTCCTGTCCCCGTAAAGTTTTAATAAATAGTGAAATTACTTTATTAAAAGCGCCTGACCCCAACACACTAACCAACGTAAACACGCCCGAAGATATGGAAAAGATAAAAAGAGAACTGCACCAAAAAATAGCTGCTTCCTGATGGAACCTGATCTTCTACGCTATAGCTGCCAGGTGGCTTTGCCGGGTTTTGGCGAAGCGTCGCAACAGCTTTTGCAGCAAGCCAAAGTATTGATTGTGGGTGCTGGCGGCCTGGGTTGCCCGGCTGCGCAATATTTAGCAGCAGCCGGAATTGGTACGCTGGGCATTGCAGATTTTGATACTGTTTCCATAAGTAATTTACATCGTCAAATTTTATATACACCTGCTGATATTGGTTTGAAAAAAGTAGTAATAGCTGCCAATCATTTGCAGCAACAAAATCCTGGCATTAAAGTGATTGCGCATGATATAAGGATCGCTTCGGGTAATGTGATGGATATTATAAACCAATACGATATTATACTGGATGGTACAGATAATTTTGATACCCGTTACCTGCTTAACGATGCAGGTGTACTGGCTGATAAACCTGTTGTATATGGTGCCATTTACCAGTTTGAAGGACAGGTTGCCGTATGGAATGTTGCTAATGCAGGCGACAGCAGGTCGCCTAATTACCGCGACCTTTTTCCGCAGGTAGATGCAGCGCAAATACCAAGTTGTGCCGATGGCGGCGTTATACCCACCCTGGCCGGAATAATTGGCTGTATGCAGGCTAATGAAGTAATAAAGTATATCACTAAAACCGGCGAATTGCTTGCCGGTAAAGTCCTTATCCTTGACGCGCTTACCCTGCAAAGCCGCATCATTAAACTCGGTAATATTACCAAAACCAATATTAGCAATTTAACAGTAACAGTCGAAACTCCAACAATGTCTGTAAGCGATGTGAAGGAAGGTTTGGCAGCAAACTCTTTAGAACTTATAGATATCCGCACCGATCAGGAGCGGGATGACATTGATATTGGCGGCGCACATATTGAGGCTGATGAATTAGAACAAAACCTTGAATATTTAAACAGCGGCAAAACGAAAGTACTTTACTGCTCATCGGGTAAAAGGAGCGGGGAGGCTGTAAAAAAGCTCAAACTATTATTGCCTGGCGCGCAGGTGTTTTCTTTAGATGGAGGTCTGAAAGCGTGGTTTGAGTTTAGTGATTAGAGATTGGTGATTAGAGATTGGTGATTAGAGATTAGAGATTAGAGATTAGGCCGGGAATTCGGTCAATTAGACACGTAACCAGCTACCCAACTAATCTCTGATCACCAATCTCTAATCCCTGCCTACGGATGTGCCGCTACCCAAACTTCTCCGTCCTCAAATATCTCTTTTTTCCAAATGGGCACCGTTTGTTTTAAAGTGTCGATGATATACCTGCAGGCATCAAAGGCAGCATCCCTGTGCGCTGCTGATACAGCAATAATTACAGGTATCTCACCAATTTGTAATACGCCTGTACGGTGATGGATCAGTATTTTCTGAACAGGCCATTTGGCGGCGGCTTCGTTAGCTATTTTTTCCATTTCTTTGATAGCCATATTTCTATAGGCTTCAAACTCAAGGCGCATCACGGCTTTGCCCTTAGTAACATCCCTTACCGCACCAATAAACACGTCAATCCCACCCGATTGAGGGGCCATAACCCAATCAACGCAGGCTGATAGGTCAAGGGTGGATGCTGATATTTCTATTTGTGTTGTCAATTGGTGGTTGATTAAGCATCCTTTAAGATTTGACAACTTTTCAAAAGTTGTCAAATCTGATTGTTCTAACCCCCGCTTACCGGCGGAATTATAGCTATTTCATCACGTTCATGCACGGTATCGCCGTCAAGGGCATATTCATTATTTACAGCTACCATGTATGATCTTAATTGCTTTAACTTTGGATATTGCTGCTCCAGCAAATATTTCAAATTGGACACATTGGCATCATTACTTAATTGTAAACCGATGGATGATGCCCCAAAAATGTCCTTTGCAATACCAAATGCCAGCACGTTAATTTCCATAATTCAAAATTAGGGCAAATTTACAGGATATATGATTATTAAAATAAAAAAAGCCGGTTGAAACCTAATTCAACCGGCTTGTATGCGTGTATGTTTAATTAGTCTACTATAAAGCTGCCATCACCTCTGCGGTTCATTGTACGGCCGTTTCTTTGCGGTGTACCGCCAAATTTATTCAGGTTAAGAATAAATTGCGCCGAAAAATAACGGCTTAAAGCGTTCGACTGGGTATTAGTATAACCTGTTGTGGTTTGCACGTGGGCCAGATAAGTGTTCTGGTCAAATATATCAAATGCCGACAGCCTCAAAATACCATTTTTCCTGGCAAAAAATTCGTATTCTACATAGCTGTTTACCACAAATGGCTTTTTATTATACCCGGTAATACCGGTTATGTAATTTTTGATCAGATCGTATTCAAAAGCCATTCTTTTATCCTTACCTATAAATATCCTTCCCTGTAGTTCCGAAGCGGTTGTTTGAACGTTTGCAGATGTTGGGGCAAGGGGATTATTGTTAGGCAGGTTAGTAAAGTTCCGCGAATCATCGTACGAAATATAAGGCCTTATATCAAAAGTTGGAAGGGTTATTATAGGCCCAAACCGTTCATTAACTTCCCAAAGGGTTTGATGATACAAAAGGTTGTTGCTGTAAATGGGGTTATAATTGTAACTAAACAGGCCGTTAAGTTCGAGGTTAACCGCCCTGTCGTTCAACTGTTTGGCCATGTTGTAACTCGCCGTTTCGGCAAGTCCTCCATTGGTATTCAAATAATGGATTTGGTCTATTACGTTTTCACTGGTTTTTCCGCCAACGGTAATCGGTTCTTCAACAGCTACGTTGTTTTGTACGATCTGATCCTCGGTAAGCGAGGTCCTGGTGTTTAGCGAAAAGTTAAACTTCGAGTTAGCTATGTAATCATTGAACCTGGCGGTAATAGTATGCGTAAACTGGGGTTTTAAGTCGGGGTTACCATATACCGGAGATTGCGGGTTGTTAAAATTAGCCACAGGCTGTATTTCGCCAAAAGTTGGCTCTGCCGCGGCACCGTTGTAATTGATCTGCAATTGCTCGGTACGCGTCCATTGGTATTGGAAGCGAAATACCGGCAGTATATAAAAATCAGTCCTGTTGGTTGTAGTGTTTCTGCTGATATTATCGCCGGCCAGATCTGTCGATAACGCACGTGCGCCTATTGTTAACTGGGTTTTAGGGCCGATCAAGGCGTATTGTGCCGCCAAATTTATTTGCGAGAATGAATAATGATAAATATTACTTATGGAGTCAATCGGCACAAGGGCGCCTGTCGGGCTTATATTGCTTTGCACATCAGTAACATTATACCCGGTATAAGAATATTTTTCATTAAATTCTAACCGTTGCTGCACCGGCGCGCTTGGCCTGGTTAAAGGCTTTACATATTGCAAGGTTAACACACTGGCGTTAGTAGTGCTGTTATTGGTGGTAGTCCTGTTGACCAATGAATCCAGTACCGGTACACTGGCAGCGGTCCTGTACAGGATATGCTCGTTTGTAGTTTGGGTTTGATTTGATCCGGTGCTGGTATAAGTGTACCCGATAGAAAGGTTTTCCCTTTTATCATGTTTCCATAAATACTGGTAGGTGCCAAATAAACTAATCACAGGTGAAGTAGTTGTTTGTATTTGTGTCTGCGAGGTAGCTTCGTTTTGCAAGCCAACGGAATTGCTTGTTTGCTGTACATTGGATGTAGCATCACTATATGTGAAATTTGGCCTGAACCGGAAATAATTATTACTGTCGGGCGATACTTCATAGTCCATAGTAACCGCCTGTGTAGGGGTACGGGAACGGCTTACGGCGTTTGTAGTGTCTACGGTGGTGCCTAACGCGTTAAATTGCCCGGCGTTTTGACTGCTTAAAGCAAAAACATCATTTAAAGAGTAAGTATACGATGCGTTGATCTGCGTTGTTCTGTTTACCTGGTCGCGGTACGAAAAGGTAGCCCCGTCGCGGGTAGTGGTACCACCCGTTGGGCCGCTGGTGCTGTTTACCTGGCCTGAGCCTGAACCTGCCGCACCCTGGTTTGCCACGCCATTTACCGTGTTTTGTGTATTTAAATTAACAACCATTACCTGGTTGGCATTAATACGGTTTAAAAATAGTTGGTCGTTATAACGGTCATCTGTTCCCTCGTTTGCAGTAAGCCGCAAAGTATAGCCTATTGATTTGTTGGCAAGGGTGGTTATGTTTAATACCTTGGTTGGGTCGCCGTCTTTAACGCCGGTACGTGCAGCCTGGTCGCCGTAATCGTCAACCACCTGTATGTTTTCAACAATTTCGGCCGGCAGGTTTTGAATAGCCTGGGCAAGGTTGCCACCTGCATAATCCCTGCCGTTAAGACGGGCCTTGGTTACAGCCTGCCCCTGGTGGGTTACGCTACCGTCGCTGCCTACTTCAAAGCCTTCCATGTGCTTTAACAACTCGTCAACTGTCGAGTTTTCGCGCACTTTATAATCGCTGGCGCGGTATTGAACGGTATCCGTTTTGTAAACAATACTTGGGGTACCGTTAATGGTTACCGTGTTCAGTTCCTTTGAATCGTCTTTAAGTATAATAGGCTCTAAAGTCAATTGTTTTTTAGTGTCATTTAACCGCTCAATTAATACCTGGGGTTTATACCCGATACTTTGTATTTGAAGCGTAAATGAGGCCATTTTTACATTATGCAAAACAAATATACCGTCTGCATTTGATGCCGCCCTGATGGTGTCCAATTTGTCAGACAAAGTAATGTTGGCACCAATTACGGTTTCACCTTTGTCGTCTTTAACAATACCGCTTACATCACGTGTAGCAACGGGGGGCGCAGCAGCAGCTGGGGCCTGGGCTTGGCGCTGGGCAAATAGCTGGGATGATAGCAATAACATAGCAGCCGAAAATAATAGTTTTTTCATGTTGTGAAATGGGTTACGTATAATAATCAATAGGTTGGGTATTTACTTTAATTGGGTATTATGGTTAAATATGTTGTATAGTTTATTGAATTAAATGTTTATTTTTTAGCTAAGGTATATTTACCCCAAAAATCTGTTGCCGCGTACATTTCAGGATCTCTTGCGCTACCAGGTACGGGAGGGGTAGGAATACCGCCGCCAGCGCCGCCACGGCCACCACCACCACGGCCGCCGCCGCCGCCGCCACCAGCGTTACCACCACCAGCGTTACCACCACCAGCGTTACCACCACCAGCGTTACCACCACCAGCGTTACCTTGTTGTCCATCCCTGCCTCCCTGACCGGGACCCTGTGGTGATGGCAAACCGTTTACAATAATATGATAAGAAAACTCCTTTGCATCATCGATACTAAGATTGAGCAATTTAAGCGGCACAGCCATTTCGTAGCCGTAGTTTCCAAGAGGGTCATAACTAAGCCCGGCTTTGATACTGTACTCATTATAAATAGATATAAGTGTGTCGGTAATATCTTTAAATCCTAAAACCTTTATTTCTTTAGCCATATCAACGGTTTGTTTACGCTTGGCTGCTATTGCTGCGGAATCAGGAGCCGCCGGGCCTCTGCCACCACCGCCGAAACCACCGCCTCCTCTGCCGCCGCCACCACCACCTGCGCCACCTCTGCCGCCGCCCTGGCCGCGTGTTTGCCTTGGTATATTTGGAAAAGTAATGCTGTAAACATCTTTATCCTTTTTCTTGTCGTCGGTGTTTATATTTAAAGTTAAACCACCGCCAACAATTTTGTCAGTGGTAGGTACATCAATTGATTTTACAATAAAGTAAAGGTATTTATCGTCATTACATATTGTGTAGAATAGTTTGGTGGTTTTATTAAAAGCCTGGAACGTGTCGTCCCATTCTTTTAATGAGCCATCTACCTTTACATTAACAGGTGCCCAAACACTGGTAGCCTGTATTGTTTTTAACTTCCCTTCCTGCGCAAGTAGTTGCAGGCATGGAAGCATCAATAAAACCGCTAAGGGGATAAGTTTTTTCATCTTATTTTTTTATTTGTTTATACCTTATTTTTTATAATTTTTAAGATTGAGTGTGAAGTTACACCTAAGTTTAATTAACTTTTTTAATGTCATATAAATGTTGCTTAATGTTGCTTAATTGTCATGTAATTGTTGCATAAATGCTAAGAAATGCAATAATTTCGACAAAAAGTCGACAAAAATAAAAAATCCAAGCACGTATTTATAACTATTATAATTTACAACACAATTTTGGGGTTAGGACGCTGCAGCAAATGAATAGTTACGGTAATTTAAGGTAACTATTTGGTGACAAATTATACGGATACAAATATAGATGGCAGCTAATATTTAATTTCAATAGAAATTCATAAAGGTAGCACAAGTTATTTAATGAATACAATATACTAAGCGGCTCTCATTTATCCTGGTACTTAATTTTAGCAACAGCTATTAATTATTAAAGTTTTAAAAAATATTTGCAGCAGTGATTTTAAACCCTACCTTTGCAGTCCCTTACCAGGATGTTAGCGCAGCCCGGTATTGCGCCAGTTGAGGATGCGGGGGCCAATCAATCAAACCTGTAGTGATTGGCATAAATTACAGGTATAATATTTTCGGGATGTAGCGTAGCCCGGTATCGCGCCACATTTGGGATGTGGAGGCCGCAGGTTCGAATCCTGCCATCCCGACTTGACAGGACAAAGTGGAATCAAATCCGCTTTGTCCTTTTTTATTGCCATCTAAATCGTTGTCTATCATGTAGATATATTTGACAACTTCATTTACCCTGCCAGTTCGAAGTGAATTATTCTCAAAATGCATTTTTTCGGGGAACATCGAACTAATTACTTCACGTTTCTTATCTACATCCCCAGTTTCATAAATATAGTTCAATTGCAAAAGGTTATTAATTCCCTTATCCAATAAGCCCTTTATATCTATATTGTCATCGGCAGAAGCGCTTAGCTTAGCTTCCAGTTTCTCAATCTTTGCACTGTAAGTTGATTTCATTTCCCGAAAATCCTCCGGCTCAATTTGTTTTGAAGACAGGAGATCACGTATGTAAGACAGTTTGTCCTCTAAATCATTTATCTCTTTAAGCGATTGTTTGCGTTCATCATGTAAATGACCGGTTTCGCTTTTCCATTCTTCCTGCAGAGCGATTTTGTACATCTCAGCCGTTGCAGGCCGTGGTATGTACTTTTTAAGTTCGTAAACGAATTGCTGATTGGCATCATCGGCGCGGTGCCTGAAATTACAGCCTGCAAAACAATGATAATACGCATAATGCTTGGTGTGCCCTTTGGAAGCACTACCTGTTAAGATCTTACCACACTTTGGACAAATCAGGAAACCCCGTAAAGGCAAAGAAGCGGTAGAGACAACTTTTAACCTGTACTGACCTCTTTTCCTGCCATCTAATACGTCCTGCACCTGGTAGTATAAATCTTCTGGTATTAACGGTTCATGCAGTCCCTTTACGAAGCGGCTTTCCTCTTCTTTATATTTTGGCAGGAATATTTTTCCGCAGTAAACGGGATTACGAATGGCAAACCAAAACAAGCTTTTCGTACTTGTAAACCCTTTTTCCTTTGCCAAACGGTAAACCTGTTCGGTATTATATAGACCCTTTGCAATCTCCTCAAAAGACCAGCGTATAATGCCCGCTTGCGGTTCATGCACTGCAATATATTTTCTTCCGGCCTCATCAGTCTTATTGGTATAGCCAATAGGCGCTAAGCCCATATACCGGCCTTCCTTCCTTGCACGGCGCATACCATGAATTACATTTAAAGCACGCCTGTCGTTTTCCACTTCGGGAGCGGCTAAATAGAAAGCGAGCATCATTTTGTTCTCAGGTATAGATAAATCCAGGGGTTGTTCTATTCCTTGCGGTTCTACCCCTAGCCTCCTTACCGGGCTTGCGTTTGTGGATGTGATGAATTTAAAGCCTGTAAATATCTGTACTGGCCTGGATGTCAGGATATTACTGATGGTACGATAGTTAAAGGACCTGCCCCGCAATCCCCGGCGGCAGGCGGCCTCCATCCGGTCGTTACCGTAGTGCTTGGCCAGGCGCAGCAGCCCCAGGCAGGCATTATAGGTTTGTTGGCAG
>Ga0302315_10004278_pt1 | contig 12545 bp, 9 predicted proteins | sample III_Palsa_N3_1_FD_200532 | JGI IMG/M metagenome (GOLD analysis project Ga0302315, IMG submission 200532) | Peat permafrost microbial communities from Stordalen Mire near Abisko, Sweden - III_Palsa_N3_1 | ecosystem: Environmental > Terrestrial > Soil > Palsa > Peat permafrost | place: Sweden... | reverse complement strand
CCTGATCTCGTCTTTAACCGCATTAAAATATGTAACCGACTGGAAATAGCCCTCGTAAAAACAGTGGCGTTTAAAAAGGCCATAATTTCCGGCAACAGGAGTCCGATTGCCTACCAGTGTCATCTTTTTTGAATACAACATCCTGTAACAAAAGCGATAGCATTTTCTTTTCATGCTTAATGAAAGAAAACTGGCATCTAATAGGGCTGCAAGGTCATCCGTAACTTCAAAATATAGCGGGAGCAGGTAGCTCTCCGTGCTTTTATCCAGGTAAAACTTAGCATTAAGTCTTTTAGCTTCCGCGTAAGCAAAAGCATATTGAAATAATTGATTGCCTAAGCGGCCCTGGAGTTTTACAGCTATTATTTTCATGCAGGATGGCCGCAAATTTACTGTTTAGAAATGTTTATGTACACCTCAAACTTTTGGTTTTTTGCTGCATATTCAGATAGCCACTTGCGACCGGTAAGATACCTGGCATGCCAAATAACTTTTTAACAAATTCAGAGCGATATTGCCGGTGGTTTGCCGGGCATTGGATACTTAATTTTGGACACGGCGCAAGGACTCGGTTACTGCGGAATAGTGATTCGCTTAACCTCTACCAGCTGTTTTCAGCTCGGATCGTAGGGTGTGATCCTTTTTACAATAGTGGTTAATACTAAACTGAAAAGCACAAATATTACGAAAACTATATAACCCGGTTGCAGTGAGGTGATATTTTCTGTGGTAGTTGTAAGGAGACTGTTATGTATGTTCAGATTCGAAAGCTGGCTTTTCAATATGCCGTTAAGGCCAATATAAGTCATTAAAACACCCACAACCATTACATCAGCCATAGCCCAATGTCCAGACTGAAATGTAAAATATTTTACCACTTTATTTTCGGCAAATCCCTTCCTGGCCAGCATGTGAACACCTGTAAACACCAACCGTAAAACAGGAAAAATTATAATAAAAACTAAAATTAATATTCCTACAAGCACGGCATCGGGTTTTGACTGTTGTACTAAAACTTCAACGATGCCCGATATACTTTTACTCTGAAAAAATAATACCTGGTTGTTAAAGGCAACTTTTTGGCCCATCAGCATAAAATTGAGGGTTTTTATACGGGCGTCAACTTCTATAATGGACGTTGTTACCCCCACCGTTATCAGGATAAAGGCAAACAGCAACGACATTACATAAAGGGTGGCTTTTAAGTGATATTGATTTCGTACCAGCCACCAAATCGCCAGTACCAGTAAAATAACACCAAACATTCCAAACAGGTACTCAAAGGAAAGCGTCCGGATGGAGGCTACTTGAGCACTAATTTGTCTGTCAAATTGGTCAGCGTCGGCGACGTGATATTTGTGATACATGTAGCTGGTTACGCCGATACTTGCAGTTTCAGTACTGTCGTAAGTTTCCTTTTCCAGCTGGGTTATCTTGCCCGTAACGATACCTTTAAGCCTTTTTTTACTGGCCGGGCTGGTAACTTTATTGATGATGGTTTTGGCGAACGAAGGCACCAGCGCCTGTACCTGGCCGGAATCGACAAATTTCTTTAATGCAAATTTTTTTAGTTTTCCAACAATAGTTGTTTGAGGTTTATTGATAGTAACTATCGTCTTATCAACCAAACTGTGGAGCTGCTGTTCCACCTGCTTAAGCAGCTGTTGCCGTTGTTGAGGCGTTATATTAAAATCATGCACCTGGCTATTTACAACCGCTGCCATCTTGTCGCGCCACTGATCTACAGAAAATATCCCGAAGGTAATATTGTTAATGGTGCTGTAATCTTCTTTGATCTGCTTTCGCTGACTGGAAAGGGCATGCAGGTTATATCCGCACCATGCCTCGCCGCACAGCAGGATGCTTAGCCCAATAATGAGAAATATATTTGACAGACCGAATCTCCTGGTCGCCGGCGTTTGTTGAGGAGTTGTCAAAACTATAACTATTTAAAATAATTTAACATTTGGTTGATGCCTGGTTTAATGTGAATCATAGGGTGTAATGAACTTCAGGATGGTGGACAGAACAAGTCCGTATAAAACAAAGCTGATGAAGATGATATACCCCGGCTGCAGCGCCGTGTTGTTGGTAGTAATGATAGTTAATGCATTACTTCGGATGTTCAAGCTAGCCAGCTGGCTTTCCAGCAGGCCGTTCAACCCAATATAAGTCATTAATATGCCTATAACTATTACATCGGCCATGCTCCACTTGCCCGACTGAAAGGCAAAATATTTAATAATTTTATTCTCCGCCAGTTTCTTTTTGCTCAGCAGGTGAATTCCTGTGGAACTCAATTTCATGAGCGGAAAAAGAATACTGAATACCAATATCAGTACACCCACCAGGATGGAATCCCATTGCGGTTGTTTTACCAATACTTCAACCACATCGAGGATGCTTTTGCTTTGAAAAAACAACACCTGATTTTTAAAAACCACGTGCTCTCCCAATAAAACAAAGTCGAGCGATTTGATACGTGCATCTACTTCTATCATCGATGCAGTTAACCCTACTGCCAGCAGGATAAAAGCAAATAATAACGACATCACAAATAGCGCCGCGTGCAACTCAACCCGTTTACGAAATATCCACCACAACATCAAAACAGCTATGATGCATGCCAGCATGGCAAAAGAATAGTCATAGGTTATTGTGCGTATCCTGTCCAGGGAGCTTGTAAGTTTACTGTTGAATTCGTCCGGCGAAGAGACATGATATTTACTATACATCTTATTGATCAGCGAATCGTTGGCTGTGGTTGTACTGTCAACATAAGCGCTTTGCTGCACCTGCGCGAATTTGGACATCGCCAGGTTGCTGAGCTTCACCTTACTTTGCGGATTATCTATTTTAGCTATTATGGTCCTTGCAAAACCAGGTACCTGCGCCTTTATTTTGTCGGTATTTACAAAGGTTTTCACAGCAAATACCTTTAACTTACCCCCTACCGATGTTTGCGGTTTGGTAGCCATCGCCTCCGCTTTATTGATAAGTGCAAGGATGATTTGCTCTACCTCCACCTGCAGAGCCTGTTTTTGTTTGGGCGTCAATGTAAAATGACGGACCTGGTGATTAATTATGTCAGCTACCTTGTCGCTCCATTGGTCCACAGAAAACAGGCCGAGGGTGATGTTGTTAATGTTGGAGTAGTCTTCTTTTATTTCCTTCTGTTGATTGGAAAGGTTATGCAGCCGGTACCCGAAATACGCTTCGCCGCATAAAAGCAAACTAAGGCCAAAGACCAGTAATAATTTGGAGATATTAAAGCCCTTACCGCTTTCAGTCGCTGTTACCGTTGTCAACTTTATCTTATTTTAAGTTTCAAAATTCGTTCACAGTCGGTTAATCAAATTATGATCCATAGTTAAAATGCTTCGCCAAGATTCAGGAAAATACCACTATAGCCTGCACTGAACGCATAATCAATCCCCAGATTAGTTCCCGACCCCTTATTAAATTTGATGCGCAGCCCGGTACCGGCCGCAGGATGCCAGGAGGTAAATAGTGTGCCTGAACCGCTAACGGTACTTATATTACTAAATACGACAAATCCCAGGAATCCGTTTTCTGTAATGTCTCTCCGGTATTCGGTTTCAAAGTAAAAAAGTGTCTTGCCCCTGTAACGATTTTGTTCGATTCCTTCCCCGGAACGGTTATAGGGGTCCCAGCCTATGCTTGGCAGGTCGAGGTAAGGCACGTCTCCAACGGCGGACCATAGGTACGTCCAAAAAGCCAGTGTATTTTGCTGCAAAGTATTGGTTGGGTTAAGCGGTATATATTTCCTCAGGTCGACATAAACCGAATTCCACGAATTGTTACTACCCAAAAATGTTGGATTTACCCGGTAAACCACGTTAGCATAAGCACCGGGTAAAGGATTAATAGAGTTGTTCCTGGTGTCATAAAGCAGGTTGAAGGTAATACCCGATGAAAATGAGCTCCCACCAGTCCCATAAGGATAGTTTGTAAATTGTGCGAGATCGGTTGCCGGATTATCACTATGAATATTTGAATGAAAATCGAGGTCGTAGCCCACGCCCGCAAAAAGATATGGCCTTATGCGCTTAAGGGCGCTTTCATAAAAGCGGATGTAATTATAATCTACCAGCGTTTCGTCGGCATTACTGTTTGCGGTGCCTAAGCCCCAGGTATATTGCGGATATCTCAGCAGCCTGATGTCGCCCTGGATGGTCCAGGTGTTATCCGGAAACCAAATGCTGTTTCTTAAGGGCAGGCCAAACCGGTTAGTAAAATTCCAGTATGGGGCAAATACTGCGCTGGAGAGATTAGTGGTTTTACGGGGCCCTAAATAAATACCTGCGGTAGTGCTGGTTACCAGCGCCCGGCCACTTCCGCCCGGCACAGTACCGCTAATAGGTAAGATGGAAAAATATAATTTTTTATCCCCTTCCGTGCGAATCACTTTTGGACGAATGTGCAACCAGGACTTACCGATATCAATCAAATCGAGCTGCCGGATGGTGTCGCGTTTTTTTACTGAATCAGGAATGATAGAACTTGCTGTTTGCGCGTAAACTGCGCAGGAAAATAAACAGAAACAAAGGGAAAAAGTACAAACTTTCATATTGACTGGTTATAGTATTGGCGGGAAACCCAGCCTTAAAATTTTGTTTGTGAGTCGTTTCCGGTTAAAATAAATTTAATTCTTTCCGGGTGGGGTAATTAGCGCTCAGTCGCAATTACTGTAATGGCAAATAACTATAACAGTTATTTTGCGGAGTTGTTTGTAGGAGTAATGTCTCAACGGGTCCGGAAAGGTCGGTTTCAGGTAAACCAGCAAATTCAATTGATTACATTATAAGATGGGTATGGGATCGGGCAGTGAAGGTATCGCTGGATCAAAGACTGCTACGCCCACTCTTGAGTCGGCACAGCCGTAGTACAGGAACCATTTTTTTTGAAAGTAAACCATTCCCTCAATAAATACTGTTCCATTCACGTATTGCCCGCTTTTTTCAAATGGATTCATCGGGCGTAAAAACGGTACGTCCAGGCGCGCGATAGCCTTAGCCGGATCATCCAGCGAGAAAAGAACCTGTCCGGCACAGTAAGCGTTGCCGTTAAAACGCCTGTCGCCACCTTCGCCGGGATGGTTTTTCCCGTTATAAAAAAGAATGATGCCGCTATCCGTCATTAGAGCGGGTGGCCCGCATTCTGTAAGGTCACTGTCGAAATAGCCTTTACGGGGCGATATCAACTGTATTAGTTCCCCATGTTCATCCACTACTGGAGTCCAGTCGATCAAATTGGTTGATGTCGCCGCAAATACATGTAACTCGCCCCAATACATCCAATATTTCCCGTGTATCTTCGCTATTACCTGGCGGTCGCCTTCCAATTTGGTTACTATAGAGGCAGATTTGTGGGGGATATTAAAAAACTTCCCCTTATAGGCTTTTCTAAATATAGGCCCATGTTTTACCCAGGTGATCAAATCCTTTGACGTTGCCACACCCAGCCGTGGAACGTCACGATTCCACTGCGTGTAGAACATTACGTAGGTTCCATTTGCGGTTGCCGCAACCCTTGGATCTTCACAACCTCCGGGCCATTCAAATTCCTTCTGGCTATCATTCCCCGGGAACAGCACAGGCTTAGCATTGCGTTGAAAGCTCAGGCCATCGCTGCTTTCCGCATACCCTATCCTCGAGGTACGGGTGCCGATCTCCACCCCGGTAATATCTTCCGACCTGTACAAAATAACAATCTTGCCATTTTTTACCGTAGCAGCCGGATTAAAGGTGTAATTCGCCTCCCATCCAACCATTTTGTTCGACATGGGATCCAAAAATTGCGCAAGGGTATCGGGTGAAATTAGCGGGTTACCTTTTTCGGGCCGTGTGAAACCCCCAAAGGCCCATTTTGGCAGGGCATTTCCGCTTTGCAGCTGCGCGATTGAATAATTAGAAAATAACAGGCAGGCAAAAGCCGCAGCTAATTTAACGCGTGTAGTGTTCATTTGGCGAATACCAGGTATTATAATTGGTTATTATGCTGGGTTGGAAAACCGGTTTTGTCAGTTAATGACGATGGCCGATAAGACCGGTTCTATTTGGCATAGGTTATGTTACACACGTGCTTACACATCAATCAAAGCATAGCGTTTGCCTGCATTAAATATACGTAATTCCAATTGAGAAAATATTATTTTAATATTCTTTTTTTATTATTTATGACGCACCAATTCCACAGTTATCCGCTGATAGCCTGAATCATCGGTTCAGGTTGAAACAGTGTATTTTTATATGATTGCGAATACAAAAATATGGGTTCGCCGCCTCCACCACTATCGCCGCGAAATAAACTTAAGAGTCGTTTTGTCATTTGTGAATCGAAGTTAATCTTCGGGTCGGCAGCCTTGTCCGAAGGACTCTTTCGGAAACCCAGGCAAGCGTAAATTCCGATTACTATCGGCACGACTTGGGACTTTCGACTAAAGACTTTTGACTTTTAGTCAACCCCGTAATATTTGTAGGTGTTATAAGCGATCGGGATGCCAAATACAATACCAAAGGTAACCCACCCTATAAACGTTTCAGCAAGTTTGAAGGGGCCTGCCGGGAGGGGTGTAAGGCGTAAAATCACCTGCTCCATCACCTGGTTCACAAAAACTGCGTAAAGCATGCCAACCAGGTATTTATTAAAGGCCAAAAACCTGAGTTTTGGAAATACCCAAAAGAAAAAAAGCGTAAAAGAAAATGCGATAAAATAGTGGAAAAACAAACCCAGGAATCCGGCTGCCGTACCTCCCTTTATTGCTGCCGGTATACCCAGCACTCCCCCTGCGATAAAATTGAACATTTTTGCGGGAAATTTCCCGGACCCAATAAACACGGTAATGAATGCCGAAAGAATGTCGGTAGTGCCGACGAATAAACCTGTTAAAAGTACTGTTTTGAAGAACTTGCTCATTTTGGATGGTTTTTAAGTTTTAAGATTAAATTTGCTTTAGTCGCCATAGCGTTATTTTCTTAGCAAACTTAGCCGGGGTAATTTCAAATTCATGTTCAAAAGCCATTCAATAAAGTTCAAAACGCAGGCAAAAGCCGACGGTGAGCACCGGCTGGTGGACCTTTGCATGGCCGAACTTTGCAAAAACACCGGTTTTGCCGATTCAAGAAACCTGGTTCAACGCGAGCTGGTGTTTTTATGTGATGGCATTGAATCTAAAACCGGGGTAATTATCAGCCTATCGACCATTAAGCGGCTGCTGAACGGGCAGTTTTCACGCCTGCCGCAAATTGCCACGCTGGATGCCATAGCTGTGACCGCGGGGTATCAAAACTGGCAGCAGTTTAAGATCAGCAAAAACCTGGACGCAAACCAAAACGGAAAGGGAAATAAAGAAAAGCCAGCCCCACCAGCCCATAGCGGCGCTAAAACTTTTAATGCCAGGGTACTCTTGTGGGCAGTGCCTGTATTTTTAGTGGTTGTATGTCTTGGCCTAATGATGACAACCAGGAAACCCGGGTTGGCCGGTGTTGACAAAGCGAGGTTCTCGGCCAAAAAGGTAACCGGTAACGATATTCCGAATACGGTTGTCTTTAGTTATAATGTCGATTCGGTTGCCGCCGACAGCTTTTTTATCCAGCAATCATGGGACAGGCACCGGCGCGTAAGGGTATTTAAACACAACTATACGCTTACCGACATTTATTATGAACCCGGTTACCATATGGCCAAACTGATCGCTAATGATAAAATAATCAAAACATGGGATGTTAGCATCCCCACCGACCGCTGGGTGTTTTATGCCAAAGAGGGCATTGCCAAAGGCCTGCCCAAATATATCACTGCGGATGGTTCAAAGAAGAGTTCTTTAGGGCTGACGAAGGATGACCTGGAGAAAAGTAAGATCGATCTTCAAAAGGAAAACGTATATGTTAATGCCTGGTTCCCATCGCGCATTGAAAGCAGCAGCGATAATTTCGTGTTAACGTTCCGGATAAAGGTTGATGAATTGAAAAATGAGCCCTGCCCTTTTTTGATGAGCGAGGTTTTTTGCCAGCGGCAGTTTATGTATTTTACAAGCACCCTGAAGGGCTGCACCAGCGAATTAGCCTGCCAGTTTGGAGAAAACGAATTGAAGGGAAAAACTAATGATCTTTCCGCATTAGGAAGCGAAGTAAGGATCTGGCAAAATGTGGAGTTTAAGGTGCAAGACAAAAACGCCACCATCAGCATTAACGGCGCCAAAGTATTTTCTGCCAATTATCACCGCTCCTGCGGACTAATAACCGGCATTGGCTTTATATCCAATGGATTATGCGAAGTTGATTCATTGGAGATGAAAACAATTGAGGGGAAGGAAATTTATTAAAATTATTTTTTCTTTAAATAAGTGCTTTCTTGTGAGTACTCATCAAATATGGCATTCAATTCTTTAAATTTAAACTCGTTGTTTTGAATTTTCTGAACAAGGCCGGCATCGTCGGCGAGTGCCTTGCTCAACACGTCGATATAATTTTTTTTAGTTAGTTCATGGGTGGTTGTTCCATCCAGGTACATTGGGATCAGCTTGATTTCTGTGTGTCCGGGCGACATCCCGACGGCGCCACCGAGAGGCGCATTGGGCATGCCGGAGTAGGTATTTTCCCGTATTTTATAATAAAATGTGGTAACAGGCGTGGCAGACATAAATTTACCGAAATACTTCTTATCGTCCTTGTCGTCTTCGGTTAATACAACGAGGCTATCAACTACCCCTGGTATTACCACTGCTTTTAAGTCATCTATCTTTATTTTTTCATAATGAGCATCCTGGTCTTTTTTAAAAAGAATATGATTTTTATTTGGCGTCCAGTATAATAAGCCGGTCACTTTTTCTCCGGCAGGCGTATAATAGCTGCCCGGACGAAAGAATGTGAATTGAGCTTTTGCTGAAGTGAACAAAAGCAGACTGAGTAGCACGAGGTAAGTTTTATGCATAATTATTATATTAAATTTCCGGGCCATTATGAATTAAGAGCCAATCAAAGATAGGACTAATTATGATTTAGGCAAGTGAGTTAACCAGTTGCAAAGCCTGATAGGCAGTGGCTTGGGTCCAGGGCGGTAAGTTTGAACGGCGGACGCGCAGTGGCTAAAGTGGATCTCTTATTTCGCCAAAAAGTCGTTAATCACCTTAAAATCCTTTTCAGGTTCTTCCACCTGCGGGTTATGTCCCGATTTCTCGAAGATCACGAACTCCGCTTGCGGACAGTATTCTTTAAACTTTATCGCCATCCAGGGTACGGCCACACGGTCAAAGCGGCCGGTCTCGATCAATACCGGCATTTTCAGGTCCTTCAGCTGCTTGCGGTAGTCAAAAGTGCCTATGTCGCTCCCTACGATAAAGTCACCATCCTTGCCCACCATCTGGTAATAAAGCTTGGTATTGTTCGGATTGGGATACGGCCCGTGTTTTCTCATTAGTTTTACGATCTCTTTGGTTGTATCTCCGTCATATTCAAACTTACCCGGGTTATAGGCATACAAAAATCCATAGGGTACCTGGCCGTAGATCTGTTGGTGTATAGCGTCACTCGATACGGCGCCGGCATCGCGGATGGTCATCAGTTTTTCCCAAACCTCGGGGTAATTGGTTTTTATCTCGCGGTTGCTGTTGTCGTCATTCTCCTGCCACATCACAAAACTGTGGAAGGTATCGGCCAATATCAAATGACTTAAATGCGCGGGGTATTTAAGCGCATAGCCCTGGGCCACAACGCCTCCATAGGAGTGGCCCAATACCGTAATTTTATCCAGCTTTAAGGCAATGCGCAAGCCTTCAATGTCTTCAATATCCCGTGCCAGCGTATATTCCGCGACATTTTTGGCCGTGTCAGATTTACCCCTTCCAAATGCATCGAAATAGATCAGCTCGTGATGGTTTTCCGCAAGCGGATCAAATGCCCGGTAGCTTAAATGCGCCCCTCCCGGCCCCCCCGGGATAAAAATGATCGGGTCGCCTTCGCCGACTATCACTACCCAAAGTTTTGCGCCGTTTACGGTTACATATTTACCGTCGGTCCAGCTATCCACTTTTTTTACCTGCGCACCGGCGACGCCGATAAATAAAAAAAGACAAATGATCAGGGTGAGTTTTTTCATTTTCAAGAAAGGTTCAATTATTAATTCTATTTATTCAGTGCTAAAATAGGGGAAAATTGGGTTGCAATCGCTGCCAGATAAGGATTTTGAAAACGATTCTCGGTGCCGCGGAAAATTTGCCGCCAAGTATGGTTTGAAGGTACATTTGCAGGGTTTATAAATACCCGATGAAACTTGCGAAGTTTTAAAACGGCAAAGCCCTCAATGAGGCCTTTGAAAACAAACAATTCCGAATTAAACTTCGCAAGTTTTTTTTTGTAAAATTGAACCCTAACCAATCCCTAATGGATAGATTATCTTTTGACGTATTTGAACCTGACAAGAAATGGCTTCACTTAACTCCGAATGGAATTGTATTCATATTGTGGGGCGTTACAATTTTTTTCTTGTGGGCATTCGACAGTGTTTTGCCGCCAAATAGTACGGGCCGAATAGTTTGGCTAATTTTGGTTGGACTAATCAGTTTGTATTACCTGACCACGTCATTTTTTAAATATAAACCCTTATATGGACAGATAAATGGAAAAATTATATTTCAAGGCGACTCTTTTACTATACGAGACAAAGCATTTAATTTAAAGGATATTACTTTGGTCGATTTTGGTTTTTTAGACTTTTATGGTAGAAAATCTATGTTTAATAATGATTTTAACCCGCAAATGTCCCAGGGTGTGAAGAACTATATTTCGTTTACGGATGAGAAAAATCAACCTCAAAAATTTTATTTCAGGATGATGACTAAAAATTCGGCTATAACATTGTACCCATTTATAAATGAGGCTGTAAAGTGGAAGGCGATGAGCTTTGACCGTGCGATTGAGTTGATAGGTATTGAAAATGTTATCCAACCTTTATAATACCTCCCTTATTTACGAACAAACCACCAATCCGCAGCCTTTTGAAGTTCACGGACATCCGGCTCACCCTCAGCCGCCCATGCAACAATCCCATCCGGCCGCACCAGCACAGCACTCAATCCCAATTGTTCTTTCGCCGCGCCTGAAATATACTTTAAACGATCCCCATATCCACCCGCCAAAGTTTTAAGTGAAGCATTCCCATCAAAATCAAAGAATATGCCCTTCCCATCATGCATTAACTCGCCAATTGTTGTACCATCTTCCAACTCAAAGTTAGGAACGCTGTGACCAACTAAAGGATGTTCCCCGCCGATTTCGTAATGCGTTAAAACACCCCACACCCTTCCGGCAAAATAAGTAGCGCCATCGCGCGTATTCATCAGATCGCGAAAAATTGCATATAGTGCGCGGGCTTGGGGCTCGGTACCCATAATAGCAGCCTGCGCGCGCGACCAATCCAGCACCTGTGCGCCAATCGGGTGCCGTTCGGTTTGGTAACTGTCCAGCAGGCCTTCGGGAGCTTCCCCGCGGATGGTTGCGGCGAGCTTCCAGCCCAGGTTCATGGCATCGCCCAGGCCCAGGTTAAGTCCCTGGCCGCCGAGGGGCGCGTGGATGTGCGCAGCATCGCCGGCCAACAATACCCGGCCGTTGCGATAGGTCGTGGCCTGCCGCGCCCTGTCCGTCCAGGTGGTGGCGATATGCAGGGCGCTGACGGTAACGTCGGTGCCCGACACGCGCCGCAGCACTTCCTGCACGCGTTCAAGGGTGATCTGCTGATCCGAACTATGAAATGCCCCGCCGTCAAAATCCTGTATCTGCAGGTAACCCGGCTGGGATTGGAGGTACATTCCGGTTGGCGTAACGTTCCGGCCTGGTTTTAGCTTTTCAGGATCAGCCAGGTCGACCCGGGCGGTGTAACCGGTAAATTCCGGCTCCGTGCCGGCAAACTCAAAGCCGCCTGCCTTGCGAACAACACTGCGGGCGCCATCGCAGCCCACAAGCCATTTACTTTGAAAAGACTGGTCGCCCGACTGAACAGTTACCCCATCCCCGGTTTGAGTAAAACCGGAAATGGCAAGCCCGCGTTTGATCTGCACGCCCAACGCTTCTGCGCGGCGGGCCAGCACCGTTTCCAGCTCCTGTAATTCAGAGATCAGGCTTAGCGGCGTCGAGCCGGGCAGGCGAGACGTCCATTGCGAGGTGTCGACGTTGCCATCAAGGAACGGAATACCCGCGAAATGCCCTACCTGGCGATTGGCGCCTTGTCCGGAATTTTGATGCGGGTTTTTAAGGAGTTTGTGTATTTCCAGTTCCTGGAGCAAGTCACGGCGGTAAAGCGCCTCGATGGTAGGCGCCGAAAGGCCCCGTATCCCAAAAGGAAGTTGCTTTAAGGGCGACTGCGGATCCGCCGCCTTTTCCAGTATAAGGACAGAACATCTGGCCAGGGCCAGTTCACAGGCGAGGAAGAGGCCTACCGGGCCTGCGCCGGAAATGATTGCATCGTAAATTGTATGATTTTTTACGGATGTATTGCTTTGTATTGTAGCTTTCATTTTAACATGATTG
>Ga0302315_10004272_pt1 | contig 12551 bp, 15 predicted proteins | sample III_Palsa_N3_1_FD_200532 | JGI IMG/M metagenome (GOLD analysis project Ga0302315, IMG submission 200532) | Peat permafrost microbial communities from Stordalen Mire near Abisko, Sweden - III_Palsa_N3_1 | ecosystem: Environmental > Terrestrial > Soil > Palsa > Peat permafrost | place: Sweden... | reverse complement strand
GGCTTTGCGTCGTTGATAGCTATGCGGGTTGCGCTGGGGTTTGGCGAGGGCTTCGCTTTTCCGGCGGCAACGCGGGCGATGGCAACGTGGTTGCCTCCGGCGCGCTGGGGGCACGCCCAGGGCATCACTCACGCGGCCTCTCGCCTCGGTAACGCGCTGACGCCGCCGTTGGTGGTCGCATTGATCGCCGTTGCCTCATGGCGTGGCGCGTTCGTCGCGGTCGGGCTGGCGAGCCTGACATGGGTGGTGCTCTGGCTGTGGGTGGCCCGAGACGACCCGCGGCAGCACAAGGGCATGACGCGAGCCGATATCGCCGAGCTTGCGCCTGCCGTTTCTGATAAGGCGAAGCAGCCGGTGCCGTGGCTCAAACTCGCGCGGCGCATTGCGCCGGTGACGGCTGTCGACTTTTGTTACGGCTGGACACTCTGGGTGTTCCTGACGTGGCTGCCGATATTTTTCTATAAAAGCTTTGGGCTCGATCTCAAGCACTCTGCGCTCTTTACCGGTGGTGTGTTGCTGGCGGGCGTAGCCGGCGACACGGTGGGCGGCCTGATGTCGGATCGCATCTTGCGGCGAACCGGCGATTTCCAGAAGGCGCGGCGCAACCTCATTATCGTCGGCATGCTGGGCGCGTTCGTTTTCCTACTGCCCGTGGTGTTGACTCACAATCTCGCGACGGTCGCGATCAGCCTGTCGCTGGCCTGCTTCTTCGTCGAACTGGTCGTGGCGCCGATCTGGGCGGTGCCGATGGATATCGCGCCGCGATTTGCCGGGGCAGCTAGCGGGATGATGAACTTCGGCTTCGGCCTCGCGGGCATCCTCTCACCGTTGCTGTTCGGTGCTGCGCTCGATGTGACCGGCAACTGGACGGTGCCCTTCTGCGCATCGCTCGCGCTGCTGCTCGTTGGGGCAGGGCTGTCTTTCTTCATGCGGCCCGATCGGCCCTTTGAGGCGATTTAGTTGCCTTGCAAATATGACTTGAAGAGCGTCGTGTTCGCGAATGGTGAAAGGAACGAGCCGAAGAAGGTCGGGTACTCCAGAGCCCTTTCGCACAGTCGCTACACGAAAGGGCTATAAACGGTTTGATTCGTCTATCTACGATCGAGCGAGTACTTGCCCGGGCCGGTGATACACAGCAGAAGCAAGCCACCCGCAATCGATGTGTTCTTGTAGAAATTGATCATGTTCGCCATGCGCTCGGCATCAGGCATCGTCCAGTAGTGATGGCCGATGAATGCTGTGGCAAGCGTGTACAAAGCGAGTAGATACGCCAACGGCCGCGTGTAAAAACCAAGAGCGATCGCGATACCGACAAGGAGTTCCATGACGACGGCGATGACGGCCGCGACGGTCGGTAATGGTGCACCCTCTGTTGCCATGTACGCGATCGTGCCGGAAAAGCCGGTCAGCTTGCTCCAGCCAAACAGCACGAACAGGATGACCAGCAATAGCCGCGCGATAAGCAGCAGTTCGTCTTTGCGGTTTTCGAAGAGTGTGTATCGCACGAGGGTCGCTCCATGGTCGGTTAGGTTGCAGATGCAGCGATGCGGCCTGGGTGAAGGAAACAGGCTCCGAACCACTTTGACAGCTTTGACAGGCTTTGTAGTGTTCGCGCTAACCGCGTAAAACCCAGAAAGTTATCTTCTAGGCTAAAACAGTAATGGAAATACGGCAGGACGATCCCGCAGCGCCTCACGTTGCTGAGCTGTTGGCGCATCACCTGCAAGAGGTGCGGGGCGTGATGCGCGAATACGCTTTTGCGCTCGACGCGACTGGCTTGTCGGGAAAGGACGTCACCTTCTGGACGGCCTGGCAAAGTGACACGCTGGTTGGGTTCGGTGCCCTGAAGCGTTTGGACGACACCCATGGGGAGGTCAAATCGATGCGCGTAGCACCCGCCGCGCGCGGTACCGGCGTCGGACGAGCGATGTTGGATCACATCGTCACCGAAGCCCGAAAACGCAGGTATGAACGCCTCAGCCTTGAAACGGGAACGGCAACCATGCACGTTGCTGCCATCGCGCTTTACCGAAGCGCGGGTTTTATATCCTGCTCCGCCCTCGCGGATTACCAGCCCAGCCCGCACAACCAGTTTCTGTCGCTTGATTTATCGGTTTGAGGCGTCTGCTTCGCAAAACAGGGGTCAGAGTGCACATGCTTTCAGGTTGACGCTTTGGATGGTCAACTCTGACCCCGGTTACGGCATGTTTCTGGGCCAGTCCTGATTTCTCGGACACCACAAAGCAAGGACAATCCTTGCGCGGAGGTGATCGATGGGCCGCGCATATCGGCTAAGCATGGTGTTGCGAACTTATTCAAGCTGGCTTGCGTGCATCCACCAGCATGGTCGGCACCCAGGGGCCACCCCACCACATGCGCCAGCCCAGGTTGCGGCGAACCACCACGGCGCCGAGTTCCACCAGGCGCTGACGATAGCGGCGGCTTTTGGAAATGTCAGCGATCAAAAGACGCCCGCCCGGGCGCAATACGCGCCACGCTTCGTCAATCGCCTGGTCGCGGCCGATCTCGTTGCTGATGTTGTGGATGGCGACGCTGGAAACGATCAGGTCGAAGCTGCCGCTTTCGAACGGTAACTGGCGCATATCTGCCGTATGCAGTTCGACCCGTTCGGTGACGCCTTCGGCCAGTGCATTCTGCTCGGTGGTCGCCATGGCGTTGCCGGACTGGTCCTTGATGCTCCAGATATCGACGCCAACGGCAAGGCCTTGCGGCAGGTATTCGGCGGCCATCAACAGCACCGCGCCGCGGCCACAGCCAAGATCGAGAACGCGTTCATCGCCGCTGATGGCCGCACTCGCCAGCAGGGTACGCCATACCTGGAATTTGCCGCGGCGCGTGGTGTGCAGATACACGCCTGCCAGGACCAGCAGAATGACCACGGTAATCCATAGCTGGAACATGTGAGCGAAAACGATCAGCCCGATGCAGATCAGCGCACCAATGATCATCATCACCGGCACGTAGGGTGCGTCGATGCCGTAGCGGCCATTGCGCCTGACGCTTTTCATTCTCGAGCCCCTTTACCCGTTGATCGGTCAGGCCAATTCTTGGTCAACGCGCCTGGCCACGATAGTGACGGGTGTCACCCAAAAACGGTGGTCCGAGTCGACTTCCTGGAACTGCACTGCGACCCTGACACAGGACACAGGAGTCAGGGTGCATTTTCTTTGAGGTCGGCGCCTTGGAAAGTCGACTATGACCCCGGTTTCGTATCGTCATCGACATACCCGTTATGGGCCGATGCTGCCGCCTTGTCTTGGCCCGGAGAATCCGTTGCGACGCGATATCATTCGCTTTAGGCAGAGCAAGTCGCCTAGCCAGCAATACAACGTACTTCAGGAGCTACGCGCTTTATGAGAAAGACACGTCAAATAGTCCGCAGGCTCTGGTCAGTGACCTGCTTGATGACTGTTGTCGCAGCGTTTTCTCCTCTGTCTTTAGCCTTTGCCATGACCGATGTAGTGCCCGCGCGTACTGCCGGGTTTCCCGCTGAGGTAGTTTCGCTTTACCGGCAACACGTCGCCCTCGGGCCGGCGGGGCGCTTCATGACGGTGTTCGCCAATAAAAACCTGAGCGTCGCAGATAGTCACATCAAGACCATCGTCATCGTGATCCATGGCGGTGGGCGCGATGCTGACGAGTATTTTCGATCCGCGATGGCAGGCGCGTATCTCTCCTGAGCCTTGGATGACACTCTGATCATCGCGCCGCGATTTGCCGCCTCGGATGGCACACCGGGTTGCTCGGATATCATGGAGCCCGGCGAACTGCACTGGGACTGTGACAACTGGAAAGTAGGGGGCGTCTCGTCTGACGCACCGCAGGTAACTTCGTATGGGGCGGTTGACACGGTAGTCCGTACCGTCACGCGCGCCGGCCTCTTTCCTGGCTTGGCGAACCTCACGATCGTCGGCCACTCGGGCGGAGGCCAGTTTGTGTCTCGTTACGCCCTGATGGGAACGGCAGACGATGTGTCACGCATCCGCCCCCTTTACGTGCCGGTGAATGCGTCAAGTTATCCCTATCTGGATCGCGACCGGCCGCTTATGCCGCAAGACCCAACCACGCCCGATGCAAAGATTGATCCCCGGGATTTGCTGGAACAACCTCGCGCTCGGTTCGAGACCGTATCGAATCCACGCGGCTGCGAGGCATTCAATCGTTGGCCCTATGGACTTGAAGGGCGGCCGGCCCTGCTTGCGGGTCCAGACAACAAGTCGATCGAGAAGAATTTTACATCGCGTCGGATCACTTACGTTGCCGGTCAAATAGATATCGTGCCGCTTGCCGGTTTCGACGACAGCTGCGGGGCCAACATGCAGGGCCCGAATCGGCTTAAGCGCGCCATCTACTATTGGCAGCACGAGAACAAGCGATATGGCGCTAATCATCCGCTCGTGATCGTGCCTTTATGTGGGCACGATGGGCGTTGTATGTACACTTCGCCAGTGCTTATGCCGATCCTCTTTCCGCGTTAAAACTTCGGGCAAGAATCAGAGGACTGGTATTAGCTATTTCCAAATTATTTGGGTCATGGATGAAATGTCCTTTGGCGAAATAAAGGGATCAGAGACATTTTTTCATTTTTATGAAATGCCTCTGAGCTACCCCGCCTTTTTCGGACAGTGGAATCAGCCAACACAATTCAGACGCTCGAAGGCCACTGGCGAGCAACAGCCAAGAGAGTTGTTCAGACATTACTGGTTATAGACACCTCGATGTAGTCAACATTTTGCTGCGGGCTTCATCACGTGTGTTCAAAACAGGGGCAGAGTGCACTTTTTTTGAGGTTGACGCCTTGGAAAGGCGACTCTGCCCTTTGTTTTTGCGAAGCACCCTGTTGCTCACTTGCCACCTGTGACATCGAGAAACGTGCCGGTGATGAAGGAAGCCTCGGCGCTTGCAAGCCACAGGATCGCCCGCGCCACTTCTTCAGGCTGACCGCCTCGTCCCATGGGGATCGAGTCCTTGACGCGATCCACGCGACCGGGCTCGCCGCCACTGGCATGCATGTCAGTGTAGATATGTCCGGGGCGAACGCAATTGACGCGTATGCCATCGCGCGCGACTTCTTTGGCCAAGCCCGTCGTGAATGTCTCAACGGCACCCTTCGACGCCGCGTAGTCGACATATTCGTTTGGACTGCCGAGTCGGGCTGATGCCGATGAGATATTGATCACGACGCCGCCTCGACCGTTGTGACGAGTCGACATGCGCTTCACCGCCTGCTGTGCACAGAGGATGGGGCCGATCGCGTTGACCGCGAATATGCGCTGCATGCGCTCGAATGCGAGATCCTCCATCGGTGACTGTTGCGCAATGATCGCGGCGTTGTTCACCAGCACATCGATGCGTCCAAACTTCTGGTCGATCGCGGCGAATAGTTGCGCGACCTGCTGGGGATCCGCGCTGTCTGCGCGCACGGCCAACGCCCGGCGCCCGACAGCTTCGACATCCGCCGCTACTGCGAGAGCGGCCGATTCGTTGGAGACGAAGCTGATCGCTACATCGTAACCTTGTGCGGCAGCCAGCCGCGCCGTCGCTGCGCCTACGCCACGACCTCCACCGGTTATGAGAATGAGCGGTGTCTGAGAGACGGTATCCATTGAGCGAAACCTGCATGTGGTTGTGGAATCAATGATTAGGCTGGGACCTGCTGAATGCTCGAACACAGGGTAGAGCGCGCGAATTCAACTTCCATTTGAAGCAGCACGATGAGTGGCTTCAAGCTTGATTAAAACGGAGCGCAGTCCGAGAACGAGGGGAATGATGACGGCTGCAGTAAACGCCGAGGCCGCGATGCCGAGTGAGCGGGAGGTGTGGTCGGCCACGATGCCGTAAGCGATGGGCGCCAGCCCGCCCGTGACGATGACGCCGGTGTAGAACATCGCAAACGCCTTTCCCGTATCGCCCTTCGGGGCCAGATCGGGGACGGTTCCGTAAAGTACGGAAGACGTGCCGTTCAAGGCGATACCGAGCAACGGCAAGCTGACGAGCAGGGCAGGCAAAGGCAGAGCAAGCGTCGACAGCATGAGCAAGGCCGTTGCTCCTTCAGTGAGGATGACGCTCCGAACGACACCGAGACGCTGCCCAAGCCAGCCACACACCGCTTTGCCCAGCGCACCGCCCATAAAAAGCAACGCCAGGCCGAGGCCAACGGTTGCCGCCGCGCCGCCTTTAGCGTGAATGAGAAAGGGCAGGAACAGCAAGTAGCCCATGCGCGGAGCAGTATCGAGTGCGCCGATGATCAGAAGTAAGCCGAAGCCCTTTCCATCGTGGACATACGCATCGGGTTTTTCATCGCGAGTTGCCGAGACAGCGCGTTGCTTCGGAATAATCATTAGCAATGCCGTCGCGGTCACCAGTCCGATGAATGCGGTCAACATCATGACCGACCGCCACGCCAGAATTGGCAAAAGCAGAGCGACAAGCGCGGGGAGGGTTGCCTTGCCCAGGTCACCGGCGAAGTTGTAAATACTCAATGGTCCGCGTGACTGCTTGCCATAAGCCTGAGTCACGAGCAGTGATGCGCGGGGATGCTGCGTACTCGATCCGATGCCCGCGACGACGAGTCCCCCGCACAAAACGGGCAGGCCGCCTGGAAGCGCTGTGACCAAATAGCCGACGGCTGCAATGAACGTGGCTAGCGACAACGCGGCGCGAAAACTGAATTTTCCGATCAGTTTATCGGCCGGCACCTGCAACGCGCCCATCGTGCCGTAGTACAGCACGCGAACGATGGCCAAGCCCGCGTAAGAAAGCCCGAATTGGGCCTGCCAGATCGGCAACAGCGCATACAACTGATCGGTGTAGCCATCATGCAGCATGTGCGCCACGCAGGCGCCGATGAGGTCGCGCTTCTGCATCGACGATGGTTGATGCGATACTTCCCTGGGAAGGTGATCGCCAGCGCTGCTCAGTATTCCGCCGCTCTGCGTTTCGCGCACGTTGATGTCACCGCCCATGTCTGGATTAGGGAGCGAGGGCTTGGCTCACCTGTCCAGTGACTCGCAGTGCCGCTAACGAGAGCAGGGAGTCTTCGCTCTCGCACGCGAACATCACGGTGCGAACCAGGAATGAGCCGCTATCGCGTGGCACCTCGTATCACCTGATGTTAGGCGGCGTGCCAGCCTTCTTCCAGCGAAGGATGTTCATGGCGCCATGAGCTTGCGCTCATGCATCTCACACGAGGTCGTAAACGCTTTGGGCATCGCGCGCCTGTTGCACAAGCCATTGCTGGAACGCCGAAATCATCGGCAACCGCTCTCTACCCTTGGGGCACACGAAGTAATACGCCAGCGGCGACGGATACCGCACCGCGAGCAGTCGGACCAGGCGTTGCTCTCTCAGTTCAACTTCCACATGCCCACTTCGAACCAGCGCAACCCCGAGACCTGCGAGCGCCGCGTCAATCGTCATGTTGGTATCCGGGAAACGCGTACCCGCCTCGGAAAGAGCGACATCGACGCCTGCACGCTCGAACCAGTACTCCCACTTCGGAACCATATCCGGGCCTGCCCGATACAGCAGCGGATAGCGCAGTAAATCCGCGGGCATGTCAGGCAGGCCCAATCGCGCGATCAAGTCAGGGCTGGCGACCGGGAAAATAGTTTCGCGAAACAGCGGTTCGGCATGGAGACCGGGATAGTCGCCTGCACCCAGACGTATGGCGACGTCGGCCTCGCCTTCGGCAAATCCGATGGGTTGGTCGGTTGTCTCGAGCCACAATTGAATCTCTGGATGCTGCGTTTCCAGATCGGGCAAGCGATGCATCAGCCAACGCGACGCGAAGGATTGGGTCACGCTGACCCGCAGCGGAAGGTGATCATGCCGCCTGCGCAAATCCGTCAACGTTGCATCGAGACTGACCAGAAACTGCCGAATAATCGGAGCGAGCGCATCACCGGCTGGCGTGAGCCTGAGCGACCGGCCACGCTCGAAAAGTTTCATCCCCCACAGTTCTTCGAGATGCTGGATTTGATGGCTGATGGCACTCTGGGTCACGTTCAACTCGGCCGATGCCGCCGTAAACGTGGCATGACGCGCGGCCGCCTCAAAAGCACGCAGCGTCGGCGTCGGCGGTAGATCTCGCATTGATCGCTCCGTTATTCCGCGGTCTCGATGCATGAGCATACATTCAAGGCTGATCCACCAGAAAAAGGGGGCAGGTTCATTTTTCCACTGTTAGTAAGCCCGTTTCATCATTTGTCTCGCGGTTACTCTCGTCGTCCGCGCACGAGGGTTCATGCCGGCTGGTAGACAACTCCCTGGACGCCAGAGCGGAACGTGGTCGCACTGATCAGTCGCAGATCAACCGGGCTGTGCAGTGCGGAGAACAGGGGTAGGCCTTTGCCAAGTACGACCGGATGAATGCCCAATCGATATTCGTCAATGAGGCCCGAGGCAACGAGGCTTTGGGCGAACTGAGCGCCTCCGTGCGCAAGGATGAAATGGCCGGGCTGTTGCTTCAGTCGGAGAATTTCTTCCACGAGATCGCCACTTGCCACTGAGGGTTCGGCCCAGGACTGCAGCACCGCCGCTGTCGGCGTGACACCATGTCGGTGCGCATTGCGAGCTTCGGCTTCGGCAAGCGCCGGCGTCGGATCCATCGGTGTGTTCTTGATGCCTTGCCTCGAAAAAATGACCTTGGGAATATCGTTCATCGGTGGCGCGATCGGCATGTCCGAATAGGGCCAGAACGCCGCCATGTCGTGATAGCTGCGGCTGCCCATGATGTGCACGCCGGCTTCGCCAAGCGTATCGAGAACCCACTGCGTGGAATCGTCGCCACCCGATGTGCGAAATATCCAGTCAGCCTCGCCGTTCGGTCCGGCGACAAAGCCGTCCAGGGAGACGGACATCTTCAACACCAGCTTTCTTTTGGTTGCCGTTGCGGTAGCCATCATTCCTCCTAGTGTTGCGATGGTTGGTAGAGCCAGGAGGTCAATGTCGATTTGGCCTCTTCATCTATCACGACGAACGATGGCGGCACGTTTCGACACGGTACGAGGTATGGGCTCAGAGCGCGCTAGGCCCGACGTGGAGTTGAGATGCAAGCAGGAGTTATCAGGAAACCGAGCCTCATCACTGGGCCGGGACGACGGTGCCTTGAGCGATCGCGCACAGTTTTTCTTCGCCGTTTTCGACCACGAAGATTTCGCACTGACAGACGGCTTGCCGCTTTCCAACACTTTTTGCGTGAGCCCGGGCAACAAGAAGCGATCCGATCGCCGGTTTCAGATAATTGATCTTGAATTCCGAGGTGAGCGCATTTCCACCAAGCGCCAGCCCACCAGCGAATGTGATCGAGTTATCCGCCAGATAGCTGATCACGCCGCCATGGACGAAGCCGTGCTGCTGCTTCAAATGATCGGCGATTGGAATGCTCAACTCAGCGCTTCCGGATCCTGAGTTCGTGAGCTGAGCACCAATGAATTGACTGAAGGGCTGAGACTCGAATACCTGCCGTGCAAATGCTTGTAGGTCACTCACTTCACACTCCTTCAATCCATCAGTCGATCATACGAGACATAGCCTACCTTTCCGTAATGCCTGCTCGTATCCGATGGGCCGATGGCTTCAATCGGAGTAGCGCGCCGACCATCATGAGGTCACCTGTGACGAGGTTTTGGTTTACCTCATCGCGCAAGAGTGCACCTGAACTTCTGTCGAGTGTCGCTGCATTTTGTGGCGTGTCCGCTGCGTCCGATGTCCGCGTGAAGTGTCCGCGGACGAATGTTCTCTTTCGATGATCAGCGGAAAACGGCATGGGGGCGCGCTTTTCAAGGCGCGAGGGGATTGGCACGGTGTTTGCCATATCCATCTCGAACGCTTCGTTTCCTCACTCGATGGAGAGCCCCCATGAAATTCAAATACGAAACCCTGTTGCTGGGTAGCCTGTTCGGCGCCTGCGTGCTGATGTGCGCGATGACTGTCGGCAGCATGCTGCTGGCGTAAGCGGTCGATTGCGCGAAGTAGTACCGGCGACACCTCGATTTTGGGGCGTCGTCATTCGCCTCGTTTCACGGGCAGCCGCCAACCCCTGGTGAACCCGTGCTTTCCCCTCTATAAACCAAGGAAGTGATCCATGAACAACATTCTCTCTCCCCGTTTTGTCTTGCGTTGTATCGCTCGTGGTCTGGCTTTGGCCGGTGTCATTGGCGCGTTCGCCGTGGCTGGTATCTCCACGGCCAGTGCGCAGTCCACTGCGGGCGACGTGTTTGGCAAGGCCCCCGCGGGCTACAGCATCTCCGTGCGCAGCGATGCGACTGGGGCTGGCCGAACGGTGAAGGTGGATTCCAGCGGCCGTTACTCCGCACACGCGCTGCCGACGGGCGCCTACACGGTCACGCTGAAGCAGAGCGATCAGGCTGTAGCCAAGCATCTCAACGTGCCGGTAATCGCGGATCGCGGCGTCGAGGTGGATTTCAATTGCGGTGAGATCAAGTGCAACGAGGTTGCAAACGCGCACTGAGCCTTGGCGCACTGATGCGCGCTTACTGAAGAAAAGGCCCGGTAGAGAAACTGCCGGGCCTTTTCTTCATGCGATGGATGCAACAGGCGTGTCTGCGGTCATGAAAGCCAGCGCCGTATTCGCAATTCGCACTCATCTTCAGCATGAGCGGATTGTCCAAAGAGGTGTCAGCGACGATTTGGCGGCAGCCATCGTCGGGCGTACTAGAGGGGGCAGAGGCACTTCATTCTTCAAAAATGTCTTCGACCTAAGTGAACCCTTATCAGCTGGTTTGAGACTGGCCAGTAAACACCGCTAACTGAGCAGCGAAAGCACGCTTGAACGCGGGCCGCGTTTCGCCGCGGGCGACATAGGCAGCGAGGTTCGGATACTCATCCAGCAGGCCCGATGCTTTTAACCGGAGCAGCACGCCGATCATCATGAGGTCACCCGCACTGAACGCACCGTCGAGCCAGTCGGCACTGCCAAGGCGGTCGGAAAGTTGCTTCAACCGGTCGCGGATGCGATCCATGACGAGCGGCAGGCGCTGCTCGGCCCAAGACTTGTCGCCTTCTGCGAACTTGGCGGTTTGGAGATCAAGGATCGGCGTCTCCACCGTGTTGACCGCGGCAAACATCCATGTGACTGCACGCGCTCTTGCATTCGCATCGTCCGGCAGCAGGCCTGCATTGCGCTCCGCGATATGCAACACGATGGCCCCCGATTCGAACAGGACGAGATCGCCTTCTTCATAGGTAGGAATCTGCCCGAAAGGATGAAGCGCTCGATGCTCGGGTTCCTTCATTGCACTGAACGAAACCAGCCGAACCTCGTAAAGCTGACCCACTTCTTCCAGTGCCCAGCGAACGCGCATGTCGCGCGCGAGTCCTCTGCCGCGATCGGGCGAACTTTCAAAGGCGGTGATGGTGGGGATCATGGAATGGCTCCGGCTGATGGCGTGACGTCATGAAAAACAGGAGGAGGGTGCGCTAACGAACAGGCGACTCCGGCCCTTGCTTGGCTACGTTGGCTGACCGTTGCCAGCGTCAGCCACGCCGGGCGGCCTCGATCGCGGCGATGTCGATTTTCGTCATCCCCATCATGGCGTCGAACGCGCGCTTGGCTGCGGCGGGATCCGGGTCGTGGATCGCGGCTATCAGGGCATGTGGGGTGATCTGCCACGCCAGTCCCCAACGATCCTTGCACCAGCCGCAGGCGCTTGCGTGGCCGCCGTTGCCGATGATCGCGTTCCACAGGCGATCGGTTTCGGCCTGGTCGTCGGTGCTCACCTGGAACGAGAACGCCTCGCTGTGCTGGAACGCGGGGCCGCCGTTCAAGCCCAGGCACGGGATGCCCATGACACTGAACTCGACTGTCAGCACATCACCCTGCTTGCCGGCGGGATAGTCACCCGGCGCACGATGGACCGCGCCCACGGTGCTATCCGGGAATGTTTTCGCGTAGAACGTCGCGGCATCCAGGGCGGTGCCGTCATACCAAAGGCAAATCGTGTTCTTGCTGACCATGGGGTTCTCCTCTTCAGGGCGACGAAGATGTCTTTTATTCTCTCCGACGAACGACGGACGCGCAGATCGACACAATACTCAGCAGTCTGATTACCTTTTCATGCCGTTTATCTGTTCGTGCCGCGAAATTGTAGATGGCGTTCACTTCGATGCGATGGCTGCATGCTGTGCAACGAAATCGAGCGCCATATCAAACGCCAGTTCGAGTGGCTTGGTGCTTCGAGCCGTCTTTGCGAGCAGGATGCCTCCCTGAATAGCCGCGAGCACTGCAATCGCCAGGGAGGATGGTTGCGCCGAGCGGGCGAGTTGCCCGTGTTCCTTCATGCGGGTGAGGCTGTCTTCAATGATGATGCTCCATGCAGAAAAACTTTGATCGAGCAGCTTTCTAGCCTCTTCCGATTGACCGGAAAGTTCGTTCGCCAGGGAACCCACGGGGCAGCCGCCCACGCTTCCTGTCTTGCGGAAAATTCTCACTGTCGCATTGCGCCACGTTCTGAGACCTTCAAGCGTATCGACGCGCTTTAAACCTTTTTGATTGGCATCGACGACGT
>Ga0302315_10004266_pt1 | contig 12560 bp, 11 predicted proteins | sample III_Palsa_N3_1_FD_200532 | JGI IMG/M metagenome (GOLD analysis project Ga0302315, IMG submission 200532) | Peat permafrost microbial communities from Stordalen Mire near Abisko, Sweden - III_Palsa_N3_1 | ecosystem: Environmental > Terrestrial > Soil > Palsa > Peat permafrost | place: Sweden... | reverse complement strand
ATCGGTAGACCCGCCGTCAATAACCACGTATTCAATATTAGGATAGGTTTGATCTAATACGGATAGCATAGTCCGCTCAATATCCCGCGCATTGTTAAATACAATAGTGATGATACTCAGTTTAGGATGGAACATTTGCCCCTCCTAATATTTGATTATATAATGCGATATGTTTATCGGTTATCACATCCTCCGCAAATTTATCAATAACCGTTTGCCGCGCCTGTTGTTGTAATTTATCCTTATCTGGATAGTTTATTATCCATTCCATGCCATCAGTAAAGCTCTCTGCCGAACGATATGCAGCCAGGTAGCCGTTGTGCTGGTGCTGCACCATATCGGGTATACCGCCCGTTGTAAAGGCTATAACGGGTGTGCCGCAGGCCAGGCTTTCCATTACGGTATAAGGCAAATTATCTTCTAATGACGGAATTAAAAAAGCATCGGCTGCCGCATAGCAATTGGCCAACTTTTCATCGTTGTTTATTGTACCTAAAAAAGTGGTTTTAAATGGAAAATCGGGCAGGTCGTCAGTGTTGCGGTTGCCAAAAATTACCAGTTCAATATCTTCTGCTTTGGCACCCAGCCTGTCCTTTAGCATTTCCAGGCTATCCAGTAAATATTGGGTGCCTTTGTGCAGATCTTTTCGTGATGGCATAAACCCGGTTAGAAAAATGAATTTTCCCGGGTTAAGTCCGGCCTGTTGCTTTGTTTGTTTTTTATCTGCCGGTTTAAATATATCCGTTTCTAAAGTATTCGGAATGCGTTCAACCTGCCTACCCTGCATTAAACTGCCGGCTTCAACAGAGCTTTTCATCCATGAGCTTGGCGCGATTATGCAGAACTTCATATCCGCATAAGCCTTATTTTTTTGCAGCCAAATACGATGCGAAATATCATTTGGCCCCGCATCTTTTAATAAAGGGCAATTGCCGCATTCGACTTTAAAATGATCGCAGGTATAGCGCACATGGCAGCCGCCGGTAAAGGCATTGCTGTCGTGAAAAGTCCAAACAATCGGTTTATTTAATTTGGCGATCTCAGCCAAATGTTCCGGGTTTAAAAAGCTATGGTTTACCCAGTGCAGATGAATAATATCTGCAGCCTTAACATCGGGATGGTGAATAACCGACCGGCCGAACCATGCAAACGAAAACGGGGTGCGCAATGGTTTTAAATATCGCTTTGCCAATACGCGCTCTAAAACAATAGTAACGGCGGTATATGCTTTTTGAACGAAATTTGAATTAAAAGTTTCTATCGCCGGGTTTTTACCAAATTTATAATGCACAATGATTTTTGAGTCAATACCCTTATTAAGCAACGCCCGGTCAAGCCGCATGCAAGCCCTGCCCGCGCCGCCATTGCCATCATAAGTATTTAAATGCACTACTTTTAACATGCTCAAAAATACATTTATTCAAGTTAAATAGATTTGTACATTATCAGAGACGCAAAATATTGCGTCTTTACCGGTTTTTAAGGTATTTCACTTTCAGCTTTACAATAAATCTTATTCCCCGTTGCAATAAGTTGCCTTTCCGGTTTTTAAGGAAATGTTTTATCGCTTCATAAGCTTTCGGGTCTTCTCTGATTTCATCCGGAAAATGCTTAACCTGCTTTTGAGAGATTTTTACCTGGTACATACTTTCGGGATTAGAATGTACACCCGTACCATCATTGCCAATATTATTAATTAGTGAACGCGACGGATTTAATGTTAATCCGCCTTTTAAAAACACCGACGCGTACCAGCGTATGGCCCATGAATTATTTTTTCCGGCTTTAAACGCCTGCACCTGCTTCCAGAAATTCATGGTATGCCCAATAGAAAAACGGTTGATCTTTTCCTTGTCAAACTGCGGTATCAACTTATCAATATCCGGCTCAAAATCTTTCCACGCCCTTGCCCAGGTGGCCCAGCCCCAACTGCCTGCCGCGCGGTAAAAAAAGGTTTCGGGTAATTTGCCGCCTTTTAAATTATACATATAAGCGCCTATGTGCATCACTTTTTCTTCGCTGGCATAACGTTTAAGCGCGTCATTAAAATATTGCAGGGTATGGGGCGATGACAATAAATCATCTTCAAAAACGATAATCTTACCGTACTCATTAACCAATTGGGTAACCCCGCTAATGATAGACTCCGCCAGCCCAAGATTTTGTTTCCGTTCAATAACTTTTACAGATTTAAAACCGGTTACCTCTTTTATTAAATGCCTTACCTGTTCCACTTTGGTAATATCGGCATCTGTTTTTGCCGCATCCGAAAAAACGAAAAGGCGCGATTCATCTGCCAGCAAATTTTTCTGCAAATAGTTTAGCGTACGCCGGGTATGCTCGGGCCGGTTGTAAACAAATAAAGCAATGGGGGCAAGGTTCTGCATTCGTTCCGAGTCAGACTTACGAAGTTTTTAAAACTTCGTAAGTCTATTTTTTTAAAACATAAAACACACTTTGCGGCGCTATGCGCTGCAATTTTTTGGTGGCATGGTAATGTAAATTCCAGGCAAATAGTTTAGACAGGTATTTATCGAACCAAACATAGGGCTTATAAGTAAATATGGCCCGTTTAGAAACTTTCTCCCACGACCGCTGGAAAAATGCCGTCATGCAAAAGCAAAAGCCTTCGTTAATAACTTCCATATTCAGATCTTTAAATATCTTCCTGAATAGCTGCAGCGGGATACCTCTTTCATTGCGGGTTAATCCTTTTCGGGGCTTTGTCCAGTCGCCCATAGATATGATGGGTTCGCGTAATAATAAATAACCGCCGGGTTTCATTACCCGGTGCAATTCGGATAAAATGAAAGATACATTAGGCGTATGGTGAATAGTGCCTGAGCAGGTTACCAGGTCGAAATAATTATCCGGGTAGGGTAATTCGCCGTTTACTGCCGGTTTTTTATATACAGGTACCAAATCACCTAATTTCTCCGACCGCAAATTATCAGACGGCTCAACAATATGCAGGTTAGTAATTTTATCAATTATCGGGAAAAACTCATGGCCCCACGCGGCACCAAGCCCGAGTACATTCTCAAATTTTTTACCTTTAAGATAACTAAACCCATGCAACTGATTTAAAGCATGGTAGCCATAAACGTATTCTTCCGCGTCTTTACTACCCAGGTTGGCATACGCCTCTGTTTCTTCATCATACCATTGCTGTATCTGGCCGATGTCAAAATCATCACCATATATAGCGCTGCCTGATGCATATTTTTCTTCCATATAAACTAAGTACCGTCAAATCAAAAATAGCATATTATAGCCAAACCGTATTTATGTTAAAATATTTTATGTGCGACCCTTACTGATCTTTAAAACTTTGTTGATCACTAAATTTATGTCTTCAGAAATATTTAAAAAATAAACCGCCGTAAAGTATATTAATCCTACTACGCCTGACCGAATAATCATATCTACCCAAAAATTGAATATCGAAGGCATAAACCAGCCTGCACAAAAGGTAATAATGCTAATCAGCATGATCAATAAATGCGCTTTACCAAATGGCTGTAAATCAAATTTTATTTTAAGAAATAACCAATACATAAAATTCAATAAAACCATAGTGAGAAAGTACGCAATGGCGGCCCCCATAATACCGATACGCGGAATTAATATCCAATTTGCCGCACCGCAAAAAATAACTGACGCGCCAATCAGATAGGTTGTCCATTTATAGTATTTTGAAACATTCAGGATGTAGCCGTTTATTCCGCCGGTCATATCGGCTAAAAATCCAAGGCCTACAAGTATAAAAACGTTAAAATAGCTGGCATACTCATGCTTGTGCAATACTAACATTACAAAAGGCCGGTTAATTACCAGGCCAATAAAAAGCAGGCAGCCGATCAGCATTTGCACTACGGAGGTTTTGTAATATATTTTGCTGATTTTGGCCAGATCGTTATCAGCCCATGACTGTGCAATTATTTGCAGGGATGTCCTGCTTAATGCCTTTGCCGGCAAACTGATAACTACCGCTATTGAAAAAAATGTAGCGTAAATTCCAACCAATGCTAAATTTTTAGTGATTGTAGTAAGCATTATTATATCCAGGTTTTGGATAAGCACGAATGAACTGCTGCTTAATACTGTAAATACGCCATATTTTATAAACTCATTTTTATCCTGGAATAATTTCCCGGAAACAGGCGCCAGTTTAAAATCTTTGCTTTTGTATATATAGTATCCTAAAATAAGTACCATTACCAGGTTAGCAACAATATAAATAACCAAAAAACCATGATAGTTTATTACAGACCAGGCAATAAGCACGATGCCTATGAGCGTAAAAGCACGCAGCACTATTTCCCGTAAAAAAGAGGGTAAAACATTTTTAAAAAATGTGCTCCCCATACTTTCAAGCGCGCCGAATATGGTAGTTAAAAACGAAACCGGCACCAGGTAATAATAATATTTCACTAATAATGATGCCCCCTTTTCATTACGGTAATGTGCCACAACAGCATTTTTAAAAAGCAGGAAAAATATCGTTAGTACAAAAAAGCCAACAGCGCACCATATCAAAACAAAAGTGACAAAGCCACCATGTTTCTTATCATCTGTACGGTAATAGGGGAAATATTTGGGTATAATATTACTAATGCCCAATGAAGCCATTTGGGTATACAGTAACGACAAAGCAATCATTAATGAAAAAAAACCTATTTCTTCGGTGGTTAAAAAGCGCTGAAAAAGGATAGCCAGGTTAAGGAAGCCAAGTGCTATACCGGCATATAATATTATGCTGTTGTAAAATCCTTGCTTTTTTAACAGGTTGGCCATGCTTTATTTTATGAATGCTTAATGCTGCTTTTTATAACGCTATCCAGCAATTTTATGCGGTTCTTAATGTCGTAATTTTCTATCATGTGTTCGCGCCCGGCTTTCCCCATTTTTACAGCCAATTCCATGGATGCTGCCAATTGGATAATTCCGTTTGCCATTCCTTCAATATCATGTTCGTCTGTTAAAAAACCAGTAACTCCATCAACTACAGCTTCCTTAATACCTGCGTGGCGGGTTGAAACAACAGGCAGGCCTGACGATGATGCTTCTAATATAGTAACGGGTGTACCCTCGCTATCGCCGTTAGGCGCGATAACTGAATGCTGCACAAAACCCCGCATGCTTTTCATCATTTCTTTTATTTGTTCAGACTTTAAAACGCCGGTTAACATAACATGCTGCTGTAATGATAACTGGCTGATAAGTACCTTGGTTTGCCCGAACAAAGGACCATCCCCCACCATCCACAATTTAGCATCAGGAAATTTATCAACCACCAACTTAAATGCCTTTACCAATGATTGAGGTGATTTCTTCTCGACAAAACGGCCAACTGCCAAAAAATTCGGACCGGAGTTTGCAATATCTAATTGAACAAATGAGCCGGGATCGACACCACAAGAGGCGTTGTAAATTTTATCGGCTGGTGCACCCATTTCTTCCAGCCTTTTAGCCATATCGGCGGACACTGCAATAAACGCGCTGGCATATCCAAATGCTTCCTGGTAGAGAGTGCTGTATTCTTCAACGTTTTTATGATAGTAAACGTCGGCACCATGAAAATGAATGATTAACGGAACACCGGCCAGTTTGCAGGCTTCGGTTACCATAGCGCCTACTGTGCCATATTCGGCAAACACCGCATCAATTTTTTTATCCGCCAGGTAATTTTTAAGGGCATTTATTCTTACTTCGATTCGCTGACGTTTAAATAACTTTTTTTGGATAAGGTAGCTTAACAACCCTAATTTTGATTTGATCAGAAACTTCCCTTTGTCATCGTAAACAGGGAAAGCCCCACCATACAATACAAACTTATGCCCGGCTAAACGGTCTATATGCTCCTGAATAAAAGTTTCAGAAAAAGATGCTTTATTCGGCTTTATAATACATAAATTGTAATCGCCGTTTATCATTAGCCTAACTTTTTACGAACCTGGTAACGGCGGATAAAGCTGCTCAACTTCGCGTTTAATTTGCCTGCTATCCTGTTGGCGCGCTCCATCGCGGTTACCGGCTTGGATGTGAAAAAAGCGGCTTCAAAATCGTCGTTCTTCTCCAAAACGATATGCGCGTAATCACCCACGTTCCAAACATTTTTAAGTTGATATGATATAACTTCTGTACCTGTATCAGCAGCCAGTTTGCCAATTACTTCATATGAAATATGCTCATCCACAGGCTGCATAGTTTCAGGCTTATTTTTAAGCGACCATTTCAAATTATGCGGGGTCGGTACTGATAATATTAGCCGTCCTTTATTTCTTAATAGTTTAAGCAATGCTGCATGCACATCGGGCCTGTCATTTACTGCTATATGTTCATAAACATCCATAAAGATGATGAGGTCAAACTGTTCATCTTTAAAGGTGTCCGGGGTAAGTATAGTTTCTCTAAAAGTAAGTTTATCATCTGCAAAAAGCTTTTGGGCAATTTGGATAGATAAGGTGCTGATGTCTATTCCGATAATATTTGCATTGGGCCAACGCTTATGCATTCTTGAACTGACATTGCCCATTCCACACCCAACTTCCAAAATATACGGCGGATTAGCAGGCGCATTATCCAAAATAGTTTTCCACGCAAATTCAATTCGCGGGTTAACCTTTATATAATCATTCAATTTATGCTGAACGTGTTCGTCATAATAAGAAACAACGTTTTCGCGGTTTGCCTTTTCTTCCATTATATACCCGGGTACCTTAATTCCTGCAAAATTACTTAATATTTATTAAAGCGGTTTTTTCGCGACAACTACATACAACGCCGCATCCCGGTTGCGCTGCGCCTGCGAATGCAGCTTATCGTAAAACCAAATATTGGCCTGCATAATAACCGCCCATACAGGGCGTAAAAACTTTGGCAGCTTAAATAAAATACCATCCTGAAATAGCTGCATACCGCTTGCCGTCAAGCCTAATATGCCACTAAAAGAGTTGATCTCGAAACGTTCGGCTTCAATTATTTTTCTCAGCCCGGCGCTGGTCCACCGCCAATAATCGTTAGGCGTGGGGTGATAAAACCAGTAGCCATGCGTAGTTAGTATAATTGAGCCTCCGGGTTTTAATATGCGCAAAGCCTCCTGCAAGTACCCTTCATAGGTATCAACATGTTCAAGCACCTGGTTTGATAATATAATGTCAGCATAATTATCAGGCAAGGTTGTTTTGCTGTCAAAGCCGATATGATGTTCGGCTTTGGGGTTCATCTCCAGGTCTACGCCAAGATACTTGCCTACATGCGGTTCAATAACCGTACGGTAGGGCATATCGCCGCAACCAAAATCAACCAAAACAAAGTCCTTTTTTGAAATTGTTAGTTCTTCAATTTTTTCTATAGTTATATCGCGCAAGCGGGAAAGAACGATATAACGCGGATGGAATATAGATGGGTACAGGCGGTCATTACCTTTCATCCGGCTAATTTAAATTTTTTCATCAGTTTATTCAATTCATGCAGTGTATTAACAATTTTAAGCATAAAAAAAGAGCCCTGGTTTCAAGACTCTTTATAAATTATTGCGTAATAGTTTTTACGATTGAAACTTCTTAGCGTTTATTCTGCGTTCATTTTCATTCAGGAATATTTTACGCATACGGATACTTTGCGGGGTAACCTCAATGTATTCGTCGGCCTGTATATATTCCATCGATTCTTCTAACGAAAATTTGATGGCCGGCGCTATACGCACGTTGGTATCGCTGCCTGATGCACGCATATTGGTTAACTGCTTGCCCTTGGTCAGGTTAATTACCAAATCGTTATCGCGGATATGTTCGCCTAAAACCTGGCCTTCGTATATATCAACTCCCGGGTCAATATGAAAACGACCGCGGTCTTGTAATTTATCAATAGCAAAGGCAGTTGTTTTACCGCTGTCCATTGATACCAGTACGCCATTTAAACGACCCGGTATAACACCTTTCCACGGCTCGTAAGCCTTAAAGCGATGTGCCATAATAGCCTCGCCGCCTGTAGCGGTAAGCACGTTATTGCGTAAGCCGATGATGCCGCGTGCCGGAATATCAAACTCCAAATGCTGTAAGTCGCCTTTTGGCTCCATAATCAGCAGGTCGCCTTTTCGTTGGGTAACCAGCTCAATAACCTTACCGGCAACTTCGCCCGGTACATCAACTATAAGCGTTTCAATAGGCTCGCATTTAACGCCATCTATCTCTTTAACAATAACCTGCGGCTGACCAACTTGTAGCTCATACCCCTCGCGGCGCATAGTTTCAATCAATACAGATAAATGCAAAATACCACGGCCATAAACCAGGTACGAGTCCGGCGATTCGGTTTCCAAAACCTTTAACGCCAGGTTCTTTTCCATTTCTTTGTATAAACGGTCGCGCAGGTGGCGTGAGGTTACAAATTTGCCTTCTTTACCAAAAAACGGTGAAGTGTTAATGGTAAACAGCATGTTCATGGTAGGCTCATCAATATGAATTACCTCTAATTGTTCGGGCTTTTCAAAATCGGCAATTGTATCACCAATATCAAAACCGTCAATGCCCACAACTGCGCAAATATCGCCCGAACTCACTTCGGTAGTTTTAACCTTACCTAAGCCTTCAAACGTATATAATTCCTTTATCCTTGATTTTTGGATAGTGCCATCACGCTTTACCAGCGATACCGGCATGTTTTCTTTTATAGTCCCCCTTGCCACGCGGCCAATAGCAATACGGCCCACAAATGAAGAATAATCCAGCGAGGTGATCTGCATCTGCAAAGTGCCCTCAGCAATTGGGGCCGGTGGAATATTTGCCAAAATAGCATCCATCAACGGGAAAATATCAGTTGTTGGTTTCTTCCAGTCGGTGCTCATCCATCCCTGTTTTGATGAACCGTAGATAACCGGGAAATCCAGTTGGTCTTCGGTAGCCTCAAGGTTAAAGAACAGTTCAAATATCTGTTCGTAAACTTCTTCGGGGCGGCAGTTTTCTTTATCTACTTTATTTACAACTACAATTGGCTTTAAGCCTAAGGCCAAAGCTTTTTGGGTTACAAAACGGGTTTGCGGCATGGCTCCCTCAAAGGCATCGCAAAGCAATAATACGCCGTCGGCCATTTTTAATACGCGTTCCACCTCACCGCCAAAATCGGCGTGACCTGGGGTATCAATAATGTTGATCTTAACATCTTTGTACATTACCGAAACGTTTTTTGAAACGATGGTAATGCCACGCTCACGCTCCAGGTCATTGTTGTCCAATATCAGTTCACCGGTCGACTCGTTGTCCCTGAAAATGGAACAAGCATGTAATATTTTGTCAACCAATGTAGTTTTACCGTGGTCAACGTGTGCGATAATCGCTATATTTCTTATTTTTTGCATTAAATGCGCCTCTAAATTTGGCGCAAAGGTACAGCTTTTAAGTGGAATATAGAAGAGTTCCTGACAATTAGCAATAAGGTTACATGAATTTAACTATTGAATTACAAATAGGTAGATATTAATTTTTTATTTTCTCTATCATCTCGTCCACCAAGGCCTCTAACTCATTCTGTTTGCTAACCGGAAGTTTTTCAATTTTTTCAATAAACTCAATGCTTATTTCATACATATAGTCATGAAATTCTTTCATAGGCTCATTAAAATCGTCAGCAATTAGGCTCCTATAATCTTTAAAAGCTTCCGAGCCACCCTCTTTTGCCTTTTTTACCAAATGTATAACCAAATGCTGAACTTGCCATTTTGAAATAGACGGAAGCTTTTCAATTAATTCAAATAGTAAGCTGTCATCCATGAACATTCCCATAACGCTAATTTACAAAAATCATTCCTTATCTCCCAAATGCCCATAACAAAAACTTAGGCATAGCTTTGGCCCAGGTTTCGGTATTATGTGTGCCGCCTACCATTTCCAGGTATTGTATATCTTCGGGGCGGGTGTAACCTTTATTTTCAAGTTCATGTACAAGGTCTACCGTATCGTCAATAGAATCAATAATGCCGTTTTTATTGCGGTCGCTAATTTCATCATTAGTGCCGGTTTGGAACCAGAATTTAAGATCAGGTTTTGAGGGTGTATTTCTGATAACCCGGTGCATAATGCGGTCATCATTGGTATAACCTTTGCCTAAATCTTTACTGCGCCACCATAACGAGCCTGAAAACACGCCCACCTTATTAAACAACTGCGTGTTATTCCAGGCAATATCCAATGCGGATAACCCGCCTAACGAAAATCCCGCGAACGCGGTTGTTTCAAAATGTTCTATCCCGGTATGAATATGAATATAAGGTAATAATTCTTCTTTAACAAATTGCGTGTACAGCGCAGCTTTTGAACCTCGCTTTTTAAAGTCAGGGTTTCCGGCTACGCCATATTCCTGTATGCGATCTTCGCCTGCATTTATGGCAACAACTAATAAAGGCTTTAAGCTGCTATGCTCATAAAGATCTTCCAGTGTTTCTTTAAGGTGCAGGTTTTCAGCTTCCTGGCCGTCATTTAACAATAGTAAATTTAGCGGGCCAACAAGATCGTTTTCTTCAGGCAATAATAAAGTGCAGGTCACTTCCCGCTCAAGCAGTTCAGAATTTAAAGTTATTTGTGTTTCTATTACTGCCATTTCAATCCCGTACAGGTACATCGCTTGTTCAATTCAATTTTAAGGCACAAAAGTAGGTTTATCAGTTAAATTTTAAGGTCGACTGCAAAATATTATGCCATAATGTTGCCGTTTACAAACAAAGCATCTAAATTACAGTCTTATATAAGGGCATTTCTAAAAACTCTCCTTTTCCTCTCTACCGGAGAGGAATTAAAGATGAGGCTAATAAACAAAGCGAGTTTTTAGAAATGCCCGTAAAACAAACCTCAATTGACTGAACAATATCATAAATGGTACTCGCATAACCTGGGTGCCGACCTGGAGATGCTGGTTTTTGGCGACCGGGGTTTCCCGCTTATTCTGTTCCCGACCACTAAGGGCCGCTATTTTCAAAATAAGGACGAGGGCCTTATAGAAAGCGTACGCTGGTTTGTTGAGCAGGGCCTGGTAAAGATCTATTGCCCTGATAGCATTGACTATTTAAGCTGGTACAATAAAGATATACACCCCGCCGCCCGTGCCTATAACCATATCTGGTATGACCGTATGTTGAACGAAGAACTGGCACCCTGGGCCATGCACGAAACAGGCGTTGGCAAAGTTGCCGTTGCCGGGTGCAGCTTTGGCGGATACCATGCGGCCAACTTCGCCTTTAAACACCCGGATAAAACCGCCCACCTGTTTACTATGGGCGGCGCTTTTGATATTAAGCAGTTTACCGACGGCTTTTATAACGATGACATTTTTTACAATAACCCGGTTGATTACTTGCCGGGCGATAATAACCCTGACCTTTGGAAGATTAATATCATCCTCGGCACATCCGACAATGATTTTTGCAAGGGCGATAATATCCGCATGTCAAACATTTTGAACGAAAAGCATATTAACCATTGGCTGGATATCCGCCCGTTTGCTGATCATGATTGGCCGGTTTGGCGGGAAATGTTTCCGCATTATTTATCGACTATATAAGTAACATGTAATCACCATTAAACAACATATAAGCGACATATAAACGATATATAAACAACATATTATTGCTATCAAAATACACTACCATGAAAAAAATAGGCATCTTATTCGGACAAGAAAATTCATTTCCGCAGGCATTTGTTGACCGCATCAACCAAAAGGCCGAAAAGCATATATCGGCAGAATTTGTACGGATTGATAAAGTATTGCAGGCCGAACCGCAGGGCTATGCCGTAATTGTCGACCGTATATCGCAGGACGTTCCCTTTTACCGGGCCATGCTGAAAAACGCAGCTATTTGCGGCACAGCGGTAATCAACAACCCGTTTTGGTGGAGCGCCGACGAGAAGTTCTTTAACAATGCGCTTGCGGTTAAAATTGGGGTGCCGGTACCAAAAACGGTGATCTTACCATCAAAGGAACATCCTGATGATACTACCGATCAGTCATTCCGTAACCTGGCATACCCGCTGGATTGGGAAGGCATTTTCAAATATGTTGGCTTCCCGGCCTATATGAAACCCTTTGACGGCGGCGGTTGGAAAGAGGTTTACCAGATCAACAATCTTGACGACCTATGGGATAAATACAACAAAACCAAGCAGTACGTAATGATGCTGCAGGAGGAAATTATTTTTGATGATTACTTTCGCTGCTATTGCATTGGGGGCAAGCATGTACGTATTATGCAGTACGAGCCGCGCAACCCGCATCATTTACGTTATGAACATGGCAAGGCCCCGGCAGAGAAGAAGCTGCTGGAAACGGTTAAAAACTATGTGATAAAGCTTAACCAATATTTAGGTTATGACTTTAATACAGTCGAATTTGCTATCCGCGACGGTATCCCCTACGCTATTGATTTTTGCAACCCCGCTCCCGATGCCGAAGTTACCAGCGTAGGCCAGGATAATTTTGAATGGGTAGTTGAAACCGCCGCCGATTACGCCATTGAGCGCGCCAAAAAGCAAAAAGACGATCATGATAACTTAACCTGGGGCGAG
>Ga0302315_10004265_pt1 | contig 12562 bp, 7 predicted proteins | sample III_Palsa_N3_1_FD_200532 | JGI IMG/M metagenome (GOLD analysis project Ga0302315, IMG submission 200532) | Peat permafrost microbial communities from Stordalen Mire near Abisko, Sweden - III_Palsa_N3_1 | ecosystem: Environmental > Terrestrial > Soil > Palsa > Peat permafrost | place: Sweden... | reverse complement strand
GACGCGAAGGCTACGGAGCCACTGGCGGCCCGTCAGCGCCTGGGGCTTGGCGCCGGCAGGCACGTGCTGGTCTATGGTGCAATCACTGAGCGCAAGGGTATTCAGGAGCTGGTCGCAGCACTTGCACAGCGGGGCGGCGCTAACCCGCTGACGCTCGTTGTCGCGGGCGCTCAGGACGATGAAACTCGCGCATTCTTTTCCTCAGCAGGTGCGTTATCGCCGGCGGCGGTTTTCATGGACCGGTTCATTACCGCCGAGGAAGAACTCGACCTGTTTTCCGCCTGCGATGTGGTCTGGCTTGGTTATAAGGGGCACTACGGCATGAGTGGCGTACTGGTCCAGGCTTACCGGTTCGGCAAGCCCGTGGTCGCCACGGCCGATGGGCTGATCGGCTGGTTTTGCCGGACCGGCGAGTTGGGGCCGGTGGTCGAGGATTTAACGGCTACGTCGATTAATCGCGCTTTCGACAAGGTGTTCGAGGAGCGCCCGGCAGCAGCGCCGGCCGGGCCGCATTTGTTGGAACGCAATACGTTGGTCCACTTCAAGCAGACGCTGCGGCAGGCGATTATTTAAAGCTTCGAGCACGATTTGGTTTGCCGGCGTGTTCACGCTTTCACGCTTATGCCAAGCAAGTCAGCGGACCCCGTGGGAAGCATCAGCAATGCCGGCATTCAGGCATGTTGCGCGTGGCCGGCAGCGCGGTCAGCAAGCCGCGCTCCCCTGCCACGCGACAAAATTATGCGGCCCGATCATGCAGCGTCGCTGCCGGCCGTGATGACGGCGCGATGGTTGATAACCTCGCGCGGATCCGCCTTCGCATTGGTTCTTCAAAATACTGAAAGATTACGACGCTCAAGCATATTGCGAAGAGCATCGCGATCCATCCATTCGATTGCCTGAACCCTGCGATAAACGCCAGATGAGCTAACGGCACGTGAATGAGGTACAGACAATAGCTTGCCTCACCAAGGCGCACGAGCCAGCGTTGATTCAGGAGTCCGATGACTGGACGCTCCAGCAAGACAAGGCCGAGTATGAGCGCGGCGAAGAACGGCGATTCCAGATAATAGGCCGGGGTAACCGGACGCCAGGTTGCCAGGACAACGATCGCGACGAGTGCCACGGAAATCAACGCGACGCCGTGAGCGTGGAGCGAGGTGCCTCGCGAGCGCAACTCATCAAACTTGATCGCGGCGCATATGCCAACGATGAATTCGAACAAATGTGTCACCGGGAACTCGGCGACGAGAAAGCCGTGGCGACTAGCGGGCAGCGCGTGCTGAAGAAACACGATCCACAGCCCCTGGAGTATCCAGAGCCCCGCACAGACGAAGAACAACGTCCGCACTCGCACTGCTTCGAGCCTGCGCAAGAGCAGCGGAAATAGCGCGTAGAAGAACGCTTCGCAGGAGATGCTCCACGAGGGACCGTTCCATGGTTGATTAATTGCGGCAAACGGAAACCATGCATTCAGCAGTAACAGTTGGCAGATCAGGCTGACGGCGAGTGAGATATAAACAGAACTCTTTAACGCGTACCACTCAAGCATGAGCGATGAATCGCCGCCATTAAGCAGATACGCGGTGACGAGGCCCGACAATCCCAGTGACAGAAGCACGACCGGATAGATTCGGGCGAAGCGGGCGACATAGAAACGCGCCGGGCCTTCGGTACCGATCGCTTTCCGGTATGTATAAGTCAGGATGAAACCGGATAGCACGAAAAATAGCGATACGGCGGGACGACCGCCATCCACGAAATTAAAGAACCACTTGGGGAGGTTAAGTAAGCCCAACTCGGTGAAATGCGATAACACCACCGTCAGGGCCGCAAGAAAGCGGATGCTAGTGAGCGCTGGTAGTACCCCGCCAGACTTACTTGTCGTTGTGCTCATTTCGATCCCTGTCTTTGGCTGGGAATGGTAGCAGCATAGGGCTGCAAGGCAGTATCGGCATGGCGCAGCCCGGCTACTCTTTGGCGGTATTGCACTCGCAAAAAGAAGCCGGCGCAAGCTCGCACGGCCTTGGCAAGCGCCCGCACAATGCGGCCAATCATGGGGAGAACCGCGCTTGGTTCAACGCGGTTTCAACGGACGCGCTCAAGACACGTGCGTGCTCACCACTGGCACTTCCATTTCGCCTTTGCGCTTGGCGGGGAACAATGCGTCACGTATCTTGAGGAACGGGAATTCGATTGCACGCGTGGTCACATAGCCAATCACAATCGCAATGCAAAACTGCGCGCTCAGTACGATCGCCCAGGCAGCAAGAGACGGAACGTGCATGGCAGCCATCTTGCGGATCATGATGTCGGCGGGCGCAAGCGCGAGCGAATGCCACAGATAGATGCCGTACGAATACACACCGATCCACGCCACCGCGCGATACGCAACTGAATGGCGGACAGCCCCCGAGTATTCGATTGCGAGCACGATCGCAGCCGTGAAGCCAATAGCCTGGATCGTGTAGCCAATACTTTCATCGAGCGCATAGTGCGGCGTAGCTAATACAAGCCATCCAATCAGTGCCGCCACCATGCTCAGCAGCAGCCATTTCTGACTGGCGAATTTCTTGTAAAGCTCTGGCTTCATCCAGTAGAACGCGGCGAGGATCACGCCGAACAGCAGGCTGTCTATGCGGTACTGCGTCTGGAAGAACGCAGCGTCCAGATCGCCGTTCGACACCACCGCGCAACGCGCGAGCAGCACGATGCCGCATAACCCGAGCAAGGTGGCAATGATCGCATTCGCACCCACCTTGAAGCGCACGAACACCAGCAGCAGCGCGGGCAGGAACAGGTAGAAATGTTCCTCGACCGCCAGGCTCCAGGTCTGACTGATTGACGTGCCCAGGTAGTTCTGCAAGTGAGTCAGGTTCTGGATCAGGAAGGTGTCGGTGGGATGGCGGCCGGCGAACACATGGAACAGGATCAGCACGTAATAGGCGGGCCAGATCTTGAAGATCCGTCGAATGATGAAGCGCCGTGCATCGATACGTCCTGCTTCCGAATATTGCTTCAGCAGCAGCCCGCCCACGAGAAAGCCGCTCAGCGTAAAGAACAGGTTGACGCCCTCGCGGCCAAAACTTTTCAATGGATATTCGATCCAGCTAACAAACGAATAACCGGTCTTGACCGAGTGAAAGTGAAAGCCCATTACGGCGATGATCGCAATGCCCCGTACGAAGTCGAGTTCGATCGTCCGGTTCGATGTTTGTTGTGTTCGTGGTGTGCCGAACAAGCCCATGGTGCTCCCCTTTTGCGGCGGCGCGTGCGCGCCGCGTCTCCGACCTGCGTTTCGGTATTTATTCCTGACTCTCCAGGCGAAATCCGCCGTCGCATCAATCGTGACTGGCAGTCCCTGAATCTTCGTCTGAGCACTCCGGTTTCATCCGCCAACATCACGCCGTTCACGGACAGCACTGCGGGCTGTCGCACGCAAGCGACGTCTAGCACGTATTTCCATGCGTTGCGGTGCGGCAATTCGGCGACCTTCGGAATCCATTGCAGACAGGCGTTCCGCCAAGCGTTGAGTGCGCCGCCGCACATGTGACGGCCCGTCGATTCAAGACGAAGACTAGTGCTTAACCGCCTCCTCCGATGCAGCCGATTCGGCCACTGCTATATTCCGAGCAACTAGCCACCAGCCTCGGGGAAAGCGCTGAGCGCCGAACACAGACGGCGCGTTTGGTGTGCCCGGAGAGGCGGCCAAGAGCGTCAGTCAGGGCTCGCCGGAACGACTTATGCCGTGCGGTGGTTATGCCGTTCGTTGTGTCGTTCGTTATGTCATTCGGATCCCTCGCCGGTTCACATGGAAAGTAGGCAGCCGACGGGTATTGAAGACGCTATGCGATCCATGCAACGGAAGGAATGCTTCCGGCAAGGCAAGCTCAGGAAAACGATCAAGCAACCGATGCTTGGATCCTGATTCAGGTCCCACGCGCCGCCGAACCGCGAATGTCCGCAGCGAAGCCTCAAAACCGAGAGTTGAAGAGAGACAAGCCATGCGCAACAAATATACGACCTTATGGATCTGGTTGTTTCTATGCCCTCTCGCGCTGGATTACAAAGCGGGCCTGGACGACGGCAGCCACGTGATGCAAGTCATCATGACGCTGCCGGTGCTCGGTGCCGGACTGATCCTCTGGCTCATCGCGCCCAGCTTCACCCAGCGCTCGAGGTTTCGTTCGATCATTACCGCGGCGATCGTCACGACCGTGATCGGCAGCATCGTGGCGCAGCTCATGCAGGACAATGACTTCGCCAACTATCTGCGCACCGTGCTGCCCTTCGGGCTCTTCCTGCTCGGCTACCTCGCCGCATGCCGGCCGTGGCAGGGCGACCGGCTCGAGCAGTTCGAGAAGGCGCTATTCTGGTCGATGGTCATCTCGCTCGTCTTCAGCTTCGTCTACGGCATCTTGACCAGCGGCGGCCCGCTCGATGACGTGCGCTACCGGATCATATCGGTCACCTTCCTTGGCTTGCAGGGCGTCATCCTGCATCAGTTCGTGGTGGCCAAACGCATCACCAAGATCACACTCGCGATCCTGCTCGGCACTATCCTGATCGAGCTGCTGAGCGTGACGCGCAGCCTGCTGGTGGGCAGTGTCTTACTGTTCATCTTCGCTACATGGTTGTCGGCGCCATCGGCGCGGCATCTGGCTAAAGCAGGTATGCGCGCCGTCCTCACCGCCTTCCTGATCATCGCGATGGCGGCTGGCGCGGTTTCGTTTTTCCCCGATGTCGCCGACCACTGGACGCAACGCATCTTCGCTTCGAAGGAAACGACTTCGGGCATGGACCCGACCACCATCACGCGTCTTGCCGAGATGAAGGATCAATATGATCAGGTCACGTCCACGCCGGCATCGCTGATCGCCGGCAAGGGGTATGGCGCGATCTATCACTATTCGCCTGACTATCTGCCCGACCTCGCCGGACAAATTTCCAAGAAGGATTTCTACGCAATCCAGGATTTCGCCGCGGGCCATAACTTCTGGGTGTACCAGTTCTTCGCGGGTGGGTTGCTGTTCGGTCTCTGGATGCCGCTTGCGATACTGTTCGCGCTCGGCCTTGGCGGGATCGCATATCGTGTGTGGCGGCGGCGCGCACCGGACCTGTTGTATCTACCCGTGATGGGACGTTCGCTGCTGTTGCTCGCGGGCTTGCCGGCAATGTCGATCGGCGGTAATCCGCTCGGTCCGCGTTACTCCGGTCTCGTGTTCGGCGTCGCGCTTGGTTTGTTGGTCGCAACGTATACGCGTCTCTCGTATGCCATGCAGGAACGAGACGCCCGGCATCGCGCACAGCAAGGACTACCGAAGAAGCGCCGGCCTGGAACACCCGCGCCGTCGCCGGCTCCGGTCGTTACTCCCGTCGCCATGCCGATGCCCGTGTCCTCCGCCCATGCGCCCGCACTGAACGAAGGCCGCGACCCCACGGACACGATGTCGCGATATACATCGGCATGACGATCGACCCGCGTCGATCCACCGATCAATCACCCAAGCGGCGCTGGCAATGAAGATCCTGCATTTGTTATCGACTATCGACCCGCGTGCGGGCGGTCCGACCGAAGGCGTCCGGCAAAGCGGCGTGGACATGACGTCGCTGGGTCACGAAGTGGAAGTCGTCACGCTCGACGACCCGGCTGCGCCCTGGCTCGCCGCATTTCCGCTGACCGTGCACGCGCTCGGGCCGTCGCGTGGCAACTATGGCCTGACGCCGCATCTCGTGCCCTGGCTTAAAACCCACGCTACGCAGTTCGATGCCGTGATCATCAACGGGCTGTGGCAATACCACAGCTATGGAGCATGGAAGGCGCTGCGCGAGCTGGACGTGCCTTACTACGTGTTCCCGCATGGCATGCTCGATCCGTGGTTCAAGCGGACCTATCCGCTCAAGCATTTGAAGAAATCCCTGTACTGGCCATGGGCGGAATATCGCGTGCTTCGCGATGCGCGACGCGTGTTGTTCACCGCTGAAGAAGAGCGTGTGCTCGCGCGGCAATCGTTTCGCCTGTATCGGGCGAACGAGGAAGTGGTGGCCTTCGGCACCAACTCGCCGCCCGCGTTTTCTGCGCCTGTACGCGACGCTTTTCTCGCGGCTTATCCCGAACTCGATGGCAAGCGCCTGCTACTGTTCCTTGGCCGCATCCACGAAAAGAAGGGTTGCGACTTGCTGGTCAAGGCGTTCGCCGAGATCCGCGATATCGATCCTTCCGTGCACCTTGTGATGGCCGGTCCGGACGGCGGCGAATGGACACCTGCGCTGCAAAAACTAGCGGGTGAACTGGGTATCGCCGATCGCATCACGTGGACGGGCATGCTGCTCGGCGACATGAAGTGGGGTGCGTTCCAGGCAAGCGATGCATTCATCCTGCCGTCGCATCAGGAGAATTTCGGCATTGCGGTTGCTGAAGCGCTGGGATGCGGCCTGCCGGCGTTGATCTCCGACAAGGTGAATATCTGGCGCGAAGTGGAAGCGGATGGTGCGGGATTCGTCGCATCGGACACGGTGGCCGGGACGGTTTCTAGCCTTAGGCGCTGGCTTGAGCTGGAACCATCGTTGGCGGCCGCGATGCGTGCGCAGGCCAGGCAGACTTTCCATCGACGCTTCACGGTGGAGGCTATGTCGAAGGATTTACTGCGGGTTTTACAAGCCGATGGGAATTTCGCTCGCGCCGGTGGACGGGTTTTGGCGAGTGTTGGGCGGTGATGAGCGAGCGGTTGGGATTGATGCCAGGGTTCTGCGTTAGCGGTCGGGGTTGATGCCAGGGTTCTGGGTTAGCGGTCGGGGTTGATGCTAGGGTTCTGCGTTAGCGGTCGGGGTTGATGCCGGGTTGCTGCTTTCAATGTTAGCGATCTGATTAGGTTAGCTAATTTCTTTATCACTATTAGCCACTGTGCGTGGCAGCACGTCATTTCTTTGTCCAAAGCGACAAAGAAACGAAGCAAAGAAAACGCTTTCAACCACACTACCCTAAGTGTCCACAGCGTGCAGTTTCTATTCATAGGTGCCCCAAAAGCACGGTGCTCGCCAGAGCCATGGATGTTTGAACCCCTCTTTCTCGCGAATCCTGACATAGACACGCTTCGCCACCAGTGCTCTCGGGCAAGCACGATTTGCCCACGAACCCGCACAGCCTAACGCTTATTTATTGCTTCGTGTCTTGGTGGATTAGCGGTGTGGTCTACCCGGTTGTCTACATCGGTCACGGCCTCATGCATTTTTGGACTTTGTTGTCTGGTGGGTTGGCTGCGTGGTTCGTCGTGCGTACATAGTTGGTGGTTGGTTGTCCGCGGATAGCGCGGGGTGAACCTTGGGCAGGTTCAATCACTGGTGGCGAAGCGAGTCAGAACCTGTGTTCGGAGAAGGAGGGTTTCACACATCCTTCGCTCTGGCGAGCACCGTGCTTTTGGGGCACCTATGAATAGAAACTGCACGCTGTGGACACTTAGGGTAGCGTGGTTGAAAGCGTTTTCTTTGCTTCGTTTCTTTGTCGCTTTGGACAAAGAAATGACGTGCCGCCACGCACAGTGGCTAATAGTGATAAAGAAATTAGTTAACCTAAGCAGACCACTAACATTGAAAGCAGCAACCCGGCATTGACCCAGAACCGCCAACCCTTGAACCTGGCAACCCGGCATTGACTCAGAACCGCTAACGCAGAACCCTGGCATCAACCCCAACCGCCAACCCCGAAACCTAGCCCCCAACATCACCCCCAACCCCCAACCCCAAAAACCCGTCCACTGGCGCGAGCAAAAAAGAAACCCGCCGATGAAACCATCCACCGGCGGGTCTTTCTATCGGCCAAAAACATCAGGCAACGAACCTGCCCGATCCCCCCGGCCGCCCTACTTCTTCGCCATGAAGGCCAGATCCGAAGGCGGATGCAACTTCGATGCGGCGAACGGCATAGTGGTGTCTTCGGACGTCCGGCGCTCAGCGCCCGCGCCAATCGACGTCACCGAGGCAAGCGGCGAAATCTCGCCGCGCAACGCCTTCAGCACATGCTCGGAAAGCCGCAGCGTCATCGCCGCGATCGTGATGGTCGGAAAATTCGCTCCGACCGTCGGAAATACAGAACTGCCCGCCACATACAGATTGCTCATGCCGTGCACCTGGCAATTGCGATCGACCACGCCCTGCTTAGGCGAATCGTGCATGCGTGTCGTACCCATGTGATGCCACGTGCCTTCGAGTTGAGCCGGCCACGGCTTGCCTTCCATCGGCTCGTCGAGCTTCACGTCAGCCACGCCGGTTCGCTGCATTTCTTCCGCCAGCAGGGTCACGGTCCGGTCGAAGGTGCGCTTCGCCAGTTCGGTCAACTGCCAGTCCACCTTGACGCGGTTCATGCCAAGCGCATCCTTCTGTGAGGACAGCGTCACGCGGCTATCGCGATTCGGCTCCGCTTCCACGATGGTCTGGAACTTGACGTCGGTGATCAGCGGACGCGGCTGCAACAAACGCGCAAGACCAAAGCAAGCCGTATCCACGGGATGCATGGCCATGGTCAGCAAGTCCTGCGAGAAGTTCCAGTCCGGCTGATCCTTTTGCAGCACTGCCTGCTTGCAGCGCACGAGCGCTTCAGCACCCTCAGTGTTTTCACCGCGAAACACCGAATAGAACCACACGCGTGCATTGAGCAACCGTTCACGTTCAAGCACCTTCTGTGTCAGCGCAAACTGCGATGAGATGAACTGCCCGTGCGCGGCCACCGAAGCGTTCTGATAGTGATACTTGATGTCGTAGAGCTTGTTGCGCGCCCACGGCTTCTTGAACTTGATGCTGCCCTGCATGGTACGCGGGTGATCCATGAAATAGCGGCCCACCAGGTCGTTGCCATTGCCAAGGCCCTCGGCTTGCACCTTGTTCGACGCAAGCAGCAGCCGCGCGTTTTCAATCCCACCGGTTGCCAGCACGAAGATCTTCGCGGCCACGGTGAAACGCCGGCCACTCAGCGTACCCACATCGACACACTTAACGTGGCGCGCTTCGGTGTCAGAGTCGATGTTCATCGCGTTGGCGTTGAGGAACACGCGCACATGCGACGAACGCTCGAGCACGGCCTTGTACACCTTGCCGAAGCGCACCGGCGGGCTGAACTGCGAAATCGTGTCGCGGATGGTACCGCTTGGCAGCGGATGACGCCTGACGTCGTCGCGGCCAATGGCGGCTTCCCAATACGCAGGATCGAAATTGTTTTCGCCGAGCTTGAGCAACCCGTGAGTGCGGGCATAGTACGGGCGCAACTCGTCAAGCCCGAAAGGCCAGCCGCTGTCGTTCACCCAGTCGCGCTTTTCGAAGTCCCATGAATCGAGCGGCCGGCACCAGCCGCCCCAGCAGTTGCTGCTGCCACCCAGAAAGCGGCTGCGGCTTCCATCCGCATAGGTATAAGGAATACCGACGTTCTCGCCGCGATAGAGATCGCGCGTGGCATCGTCAGGTTTGTAGCCACCGCTCTCCAGCATGACGGTGTCTATCCCATGCTTATCCATTTCGAGCGCCAGTGTGATTCCGGCAACCCCTGCCCCGATGATGCACACGGTGGTTTCAACCACCGCGCGCTGCTCAACATTCCGGCTGTCAATGAACATTCCCCGTGCTCCCTCTCGTGTGCAGCGGTTCGCCCACTTGTTGTGTTCGGCTCTCCGCTGTCGTCACCCGTTGTCGAAACGCTTCGCTGCCGGTGCTGCTTCGCGCGGCCAAATGTGCCGCCGGCATCCAACAGATTTCGGTCCCTAATTAATCCACGAAGCACTGCGCGAGTTTCAGTCGAAATTACCAGCAGCCAGGGAAGTCGTGCCAAGCCTTACCTGCGTGTAATAATCGTCGGACTCGTGCTTCGTCACCCGCCAAGATAAAGGCACAGACAGCCAAAGCGCGCTGGTCGACGCGCCCGGCATGCCATACAAACCTATTTTTCAGCGGTGCACGTTCCTGGTGCCCTTCCGGTGCTATGCAGTGAACCGCTTCTTGATGAATCGCACCGGATTCCCGCCATATACGCCTTCTGCATCCAGCGACCGATGTACCACCGACAGCGGCGTCACCACTGTCGAGCGGCCGATGGTCACGCCCATTTGTACGACGCATTTCGATGTAATCCACACCCCGTCCTCAATCACGATCGGCGCCACACGCAGGTCCATGTTGCTCCCGAGATCGTGTGAACCGGTCGTGAGAAATGCGTCTTGCGAGATGCATACGTTCGAGCCGATCCGGATCAGCGCCTGGTTGTAAATCCACGCGTTCACGCCGAACCAGCAGTTGTCGCCCACTTCCAGATTCCACGGCGCCTTCACCCGAATGGGATGAGGCATCCGGCAACCCGAACCAATGCGCGCGCCAAAGCGGCGCAACAGCCAGACGCGTACGGCCGATACCGGTATGAATTTGTTATTGATGACGGCGGCTTCAATAAAGAACCACACGATCTCCGTCAGCGCGCCACGCTGGGGCACATAGTTGCCCTTGCCCGCGAGACTGAGGTCGATGACCTTGCCACTGCCTGTGCTGCTCGAACTGCTTGCGCTGCTCTCACTATTGAAGCGCGCTGCGCCTTCGGTTGTGCCCGAGGCACTGTGATGCGGGCGCTGACTGGCGGCGGTCTTGTCTATAGCCACCTGATCCTCAACGCAAGATTCGTCGATTGTTCTGAGCATGATTGCCGGCCCCCGAGCCTGTACGGCGGATTGCATAACCCGTTGCATAACAACGCCGCGTGAAACGATTATCTGCGATACGTCTTGGCGTTCTCGTGCGCCAGCCCACTAATGGCCGCAAGGGAAAGACTTTTGGCGGTATCTGCATAAAGCGTGCGCGAGAAGATTTGCTACCTTGAAACAAGGGGCGGCAACCGCTCGACATCACGCCGGCTTTGGGATAACAATCAATCTTCATACTCGCCGATTCTTCGGAGCGCATCATGAAATCAATCAATTTCCAACCCTCGCTTCATCGCGTATTAGCCTTGATTGTCGCGAGCGTCGCGTGCTCGGCATGGCCTTCTGCCCATGCAGCCGGAGGCGACGCTGGCACGCGCGACGTCGGGGCTGAAGAGAAACTGCTGGGCGGCCCTGACACCTATGGAGCCTCGTATGCCGATCCCTATGGCCAGGCCCCTGCCGGCAACCGCGCCAAGGGCGCCGCTGCCAGCACGTCCGCTGAAAAGATGATGAACAACAACGCGGACCCGGCTCAGACCAACGCGTCGTTCGTCACCCCCGGCGCGGTGGCAATGAAGCGTGGTGGGCGCGTGCAGGTGAGGGACGCTGGCGGCAAGCTCGTGGCCACCCCCGACGGCGCGGCGCAGTCCGTGTACAGCGCAACCGGGCTCAAGCCGGCGGCCAAAAAAACTACGGAGATCTATCGATCTCCGTATTGAGTGATGTTGCGTTGAGCGTTGTCGCTTCGAGCCCTGCTCGAACAGGCCTACGGAGCAGGCAGTGAAGCAGGCTGCCTGACTAGCTTCACCAGGCAATTGCGCCGGAGCGCCAGCCGCGTCCGGTCGCTGTAGGTCAACGATCAATCTATCTTCTCGATCTCTACCAGTTTCACTGCGGAATTCGCCTTGGACGATGGGCTTGCCGCGCTCGTGGCCTTCGCTTCCTTGCGTTCGTTAAAACGCCCCGCCACGCCCTCACCCCTTAATACACGCAGCTTTTCATCCAGTCGCCCGAGCACCCAGCCCGGCGATAGATTCAACTCCGCGAATGCCCGGCCCTCGGCGCCGAGGATGGCGCGTTGCTCCGGATCGGCCACGAGCGTCTCGATAGCATCGGACAAGGCCTGCACATTCTCTGGCGGCACGACCACGCCCCGCGGCGTCACGATGTTATAAAGCTCAGTCCCCGGACGTGCCATTGCGATTACCACGCGTCCGCTCGCGAACATGCCCGTGAGTTTCGACGGCATGACGAGATCGGACGCATCGCCGCGTTGCGGGAGTACGTGGATATCGGCGAGATTGAGCAGTTCGTTCAGGCGCGTCGCGGGTTGCAGCGCAATGAACCGGCAGTTGGACAAATGCTCGCAGCACTTCTCCAACTCCACCTTGGTCGCGCCATTCCCGCAGAACACGAAGACTATGTCCTGGCGTGCGGCCAGCGCAGCCGCCGCGCCCGCCAGCACTTCAATGCCCTGCTTCGCGCCCATATTGCCGGAGTAAAGTACGACCTTCGCGCTCTCGGGTATGTTCAATTCATCGCGATACTTGTTTGCGCGATCAAGCGGATAGATCGCGCTGATATCCACCCAGTTCGGCAGGCGGAACACATTGGAAGGGGCAACGCCTTTTGCAATCGCGCGCTCAGCCATCTTGTCCGAGATCGTGGAAACAACGTTGAACCGGCGCAGCAACGCGCTTTCGACCCTGCGAGCAAAACGTCCCGCACGCTGACCCTTGAGCAAGCCGAGATCGAACGCAGCATCAACTTCGAAGTCCTGAATATGCAGCCATGAATGTGCGCCCGTCAAACGAGCGAGTGCGAGCGCGGCCGGCGCGTTGAGCATGGTCGGGGCAATCGACATCACGATCTCGGGGCGCCACCACGCCTGC
>Ga0302315_10004264_pt1 | contig 12563 bp, 15 predicted proteins | sample III_Palsa_N3_1_FD_200532 | JGI IMG/M metagenome (GOLD analysis project Ga0302315, IMG submission 200532) | Peat permafrost microbial communities from Stordalen Mire near Abisko, Sweden - III_Palsa_N3_1 | ecosystem: Environmental > Terrestrial > Soil > Palsa > Peat permafrost | place: Sweden... | reverse complement strand
CTCGGCACTGTGCCGGGTACGCATTGGGATCGCGAAAAAGGGTTGAATGACCATCACTATATTGTTCCCGGCGGCGGGGGTTTTGGGGAGATTTTGAACAATGCCTACGTATGAAGAATTGAATCCAAAAGTACTGATCCCGGAAGTGAAGCTTCAGGCGCGCATCGCTGAAATCGCGGAAGAGATCCAACATGACTATCAAGGACGAGAAATCGTCGCTGTCTGCGTGCTCAAAGGAAGCTTCATCTTCTTCTCGGATCTGATCCGAAAGTTAGATCTGCCGATGACCTGCGAGTTCCTCGGGATCTCGAGTTACGGAAACAAAATGGTTTCCTCCGGCGAAGTGAAAATCACTCTCGACATCAATGAACCACTCGAGAACAAACATGTCATTGTGATCGAAGACATTGTCGACTCAGGTCTCAGCCTCGCGTACATCATGAGCACTTTGAAAGCCCGCAAACCCGCCACACTGAAAAGCTGCTCTCTTCTTCTGAAGCCTGATGCTCTGAAGACAGAAGTTGTTGTCGATTACGTCGGCTTCAAAATCGGAAACGAATTTGTTGTCGGTTACGGACTTGATCACGCTGGAAAACACCGCGGACTTCCTTACGTCGGATTTCTCGAACACGGTCACTAAATGGCGAGTCTAGCTGGTCCTCATAAAACTTTAAAGATCATCACGAAAGCACCGACTCGAATCGATCTCGCCGGCGGAACGGTTGATATTTGGCCAATCTATCTTTTTTTAGATCGCCCACTCACCCTCAATCTCGGAATCGATCTCGTCGCTGAAGCCACCCTTGAGGTTTCTGAAACCTCAAACTCGGGCGGCGTCCTTCTTCGTTCGGATGACCAGAATCAAGAATCACGACTCAACTGGAGCGACATCGAGACTGCAAAGGCTCATCCGGCTCTTGATCTTCATCTTCGCCTTCTTCGTCATTTTTCGAAAGCCGCACAAGATCGCTTGGGTCTTCCTGCGCTTCACAAACTCGATCTCTCATTGAAAACTCGGGCGCGCAGTCCCGCGGGTGCCGGACTTGGCGGCTCGTCGACATTGAACGTCGCGATCACTGGAGCACTCGCAAGCTGGGCTTGGGACCGTCCGTTTGATCCTCTAGTCGACGGCGAGAAGCTAATTGAGATTTCACGCGATGTCGAAACAACCGTGATTCACGTCCCTGCGGGCCTTCAAGATTATTACGGCGCAATGTTTGGCGGCCTTCAATCGTTGAACTGGGGCGCGGGCGTCCATCGCCGCGAGTGGTTGCCTCAAGACATTCTTACCGAGCTTGAACCACGCGTTCTGCTTTTTTACTCAGGCCAGTCTCGCAACTCTGGGATTAATAACTGGCTGCTCTTCAAAAACTTTATCGACGATCAAAGCCAAGTACGCGACCGCTTCCGCGCGATTGCGAAAGCTACGCACGAAGTTCAATCGGCATTGATCAAAAAGGATTGGAAAGCCGTTGGAACTGCGATCCGCCAAGAGTGGGATACTCGCAAGACTCTCGCACCGGGCATCAGCACTGCTGAGATGGATGTCGCTTTTGCAAAGGCTCGTGAAATTGCACCCGACTCTGCCGCAAAAATCTGTGGTGCTGGCGGTGGCGGATGTTTCTTCATCTATCTTCCAGAATCTGACGAGTCTGTCCGCAACGCAACTCGCACGAAGATTCAAGACGAGTTCGTGAAGTTGGGGCTTCGCCCGCTTCCTTTCAAAGCAATGCCTCGCGGTCTTGAAATTCAAGTGATGCGAACATGACCGCTAAGCATGAGACCCGGAAATATCTAGGCCTCGAGCTTGCCGGTGCTAAGAATCAAAAAACCGCGATTGCGGTTCTCGAGTATTTTCCTAAAGGGAACAAAACTTTCCTTCTCGAAATCTACGACCGCATGCCGAGCGGTGATCAGGCACTTTTAGATTTGATTGAAGAACTCAGGCCCGGAATCGCCCGAATGGGCGTGAACGTTCCTCTCGAACTTCCGCCCTGTATTTCGTGCACCAAGAAGTCCTGCTTGCTCCCGAAAGGCTGCCAAGTCGAGTCCGTCAAATGGATGCGCGAGATTTCTGCTCGCGCCGCACGCAACGAAGATATTCGTGTGCATGAATTTACGCCTTACACTCAACGTCCTGTAGAACTTTGGATCCGTTACGAAGTTCTTCCGAAACTTCCGCCGAGCCACCGCTTTGAAATTGACGAAGCCCTCGGTGGAACCAAAGCGCCACTCACCGCGCGCATGCATTTTTTAAAGCGGCATCTTCGCGATATCCATCTTTCAGAAGCCTGGCCTAAGTTAACGATGGCAATTCTTGCTCAACAGCTGGGAATTTCTAAACGTGTTATCTCGCGCTATCGCCACCTTGAAGAAGGCATGCAGGCACGCGAAGAGATTGTTGCGACCTTGATTGAAGAGCATCGAATTTTTATTTACGAACGCGACGTTCGAAAACTTTCCCACAGTCTCGCGGCCTTCGATGCATTTATGTGCTCCTATACTGCGTTGCTTTGTGATCTCGAGCAATGCGCGGAGATTCCCGACGACTATCCAACAGAAGCTGGATGGGTTCAGTACCCTTCTCTCGAGACAAATATGTCGGATCTCTGGGCAACGTCGGAGAAGCGCTAGAACATGTTCGTCTACGCTCTGAAAAGACTTTTCGGGGCGATCCCCACGTTGCTCATCCTTGCGACACTCACGTTTTTTTTAATCCGCCTCGCTCCCGGCGGCCCGTTCGATAGCGATCGCGCGTTTCCACCCGAGATCGAAGCGAACATCCTCAAGACGTACGGACTCGACCAACCCGTCTATGTCCAATTCGGACGCTGGCTCAGAGACGCCGCGCACGGAGATCTTCACGAATCGTTTCAGTATCTCGGCCGCCCCGTCACCGAAGTGATTGAAGACTCTCTTCCAGCATCGATGACTCTGGGGCTTGCCTCGCTCATCTTTGCCATCTCCTTAGGCATTCCTCTCGGATGTCTCGCAGCGATGAAGCGCCGAACCTTTTGGGACACGTCTGCGATGTTCCTAGCAATCGCTGGGATCAGCCTTCCGACTTATCTCGTGGCAAGTATTTTGATCCTCGTTTTTTCACTTTGGTTGAAATGGCTCCCGCCCGCTCTCTGGGAAGGTCCAAGCTCACTCGTTCTTCCGGTGTTGACCCTCGGCTCGCGACCGCTTGCGATCATCGCACGACTCACGCGCGCCTCGCTGCTCGACTCGTTTAACTCCGATTATATTCGCACCGCTTACGGCAAGGGGCTTTCGAGAACGAAAGTCGTCTTTAAGCATGCCTTAAAAAATTCAATCATCCCGGTCATCTCCATCGTCGGTCCCCTTGCAGCCAATCTCGTTACGGGCTCGTTTCTCGTTGAAGTCGTTTTTCAAATTCCCGGTTTAGGTCGCCACTTTGTGCAAGCGGTATTAAACCGCGACTATCCTCTCGTCATGGGGGTCACTCTTGTTTACGGCGTGATTTTAATTTTGAGCAATCTCGCAGTCGATTTGGTCTATGGCTGGGCTGATCCCCGCATCAGGCTGGGACATTGACGTGATCGACTCCATTAAGAAATTCACTCGAAACCGCACAGCGACCGTCAGCCTGATTTTTATCATTGGTATCTTATTACTCGCGATTTTTGCTCCTCAGATCACGCGCTTCTCGTACGAAGAACAGGTCATCGCCGATCGACTACAAGGTCCAAGCATGGTCCATTGGATGGGAACGGACAATCTCGGACGAGACCTTTTCAGCCGCATTATTTACGGCGCACGGATGTCTCTTTCAGTTGGAATTTTTACCGCCCTTCTCGCGCTGGTTGTCGGAACTTTTTTTGGATCGATCGCAGGATACTTCGGCGGATGGACCGATGGGCTCGTCATGCGCGCTGTGGATCTGTTTTATATTTTTCCTTCCCTACTCTTGGCAATTTTACTCATGCTCCTTCTCGGACGCGGCTTTACCGGAATTTTTCTCGCGCTCGGGATGACAGCGTGGGTAACTCAAGCACGCCTCGTTCGGGGACAAGTTCTTCAAGCCCGTGAAATGAGTTATGTCGAAGCCGCACGTGCGATCGGCGTCAGCCATCCCATGATTATCGCGAAACACATTCTGCCCAATCTTTGGGGACCGATCATCGTTTCACTAACCGTTCAAATCCCAGCCGCAATCATGGCCGAGAGTTTTCTCTCGTTTATCGGACTCGGCATTCAACCCCCTTTTTCAAGTTGGGGCACGCTCGCAAGCGAAGGATTCAGAGGGATGCAGAGCTATCCGCACCTGATTTTGTTTCCTGGAGGCGTCTTGTTTTGCACGATGCTCGCCTTCAATTATCTCGGAGATGGCCTCCGTGACATGCTAGACCCTCGAAATACTTCGGACTTTTAGAACGTTTTCTTTTGAAACGTTTGCTAATGACCCAGGCATTGCGGCATAAGTTTTTCTAATGAGTCCAAACGAGTATGAATAATTGGTCTTAGACGTCTTGTGAAGGTACTTAACCGCACGACGCGGCAATCGGTAAGCACCTCGAGAACAATTTAAAATTTAGGAATCTGAAAATGAAATATATGATGATGGCAGTTTTGGCTTTAACACTCACCTCTACTGCTCACGCTGGTTACTATTCCGTTATCGAAACTTGCACTTCAATCAGCCCGACTCCAGATCACAGCCTCACTGTGGCCATCGAAAGCTACCACGCCTCTCGCGTTGCCGCGTCCGATGACGTCACCACCGTTGCAATCATCACGGAAGAAACTGTCGCTGGCCCACAACAACTTGGAAGCTACGAAGTAACTTATAAAGCCCCAGCCCCGCACATGGTCGGAACTCGCGGCGCTTACGTCGGAGTAGATTTTAATCTTTCGTTCCCTCTTGTTCCCAGCCACGGCGATGGCTCTTTTGCTAGCTTGTATGCAGTACCCAACGGAACCCCAGACAGGTCTGACGATAGAGCTCCGATTACCGACACCCTTATGTGCGTCGGCGATCTCTAATCCGAAAATTTAGTTTTGATATTGAAAGGGCTCGGCGGAAACGCCGGGCCTTTTTTATTTAGACAGTGACCATAGTAGGTGCCTTGGCTAAATGGCCGAAAGCCGTGGCTTGCTCTGCTCCGAACTTAGAGCTTCCTGAACGACTCGTTTAAGCAACTCATCGGCACAATCCACACTTCACAAAATAGTGAGCTCTGTCGGCATTCATTTGGCTTCTTCAAATTCAATCATGCAATTATCGCAAATGACCATAAATCGATCCTAAAGGACAGGTGCCGATTTTTGTTGAGCATAGAATGCCTTCTCGCGATCCGAAACTTCCTTAAATAACTTTTCAAGAGATTCATCAGCGCAGTCAACACTACACAGAACTGCAACCTCTGTTGGCATTTTCTGACTTTCATCTATTTCTGTCTTGCAATTTTCACAAATAACCATAGTTAATCCTAACATATCAATGTTTCTTTATTGAAGCTTTTTTCTCCCGCGCGAGTGCACTACGCCAAAGTTTCCCCAATAGGTTATAAACTGCTCGCTCATCTTCGGCGCTTTCTTTATGTCGTTTGTATAAAGAGGATCCCAGAATGTATTTTTTCAATTCGTTCGCACCTTGCTGACATCTCTCATATGCCTGAAACATAGGATATTGAAGCTCCGTCGACATCAGGTCTTTATTAGCCGGATGACTATAGGGCTCGTAGATCGGCTTTCCAGACCGTGAGTAAGCAACAATCTTAACCCCTTCTTGTTCCTTACTCATTGCCCGCTTTCTCCAAAGCCTCCATCTCAGCAATTTTCAGTCTCTCTATATGCGCTCAGATGGCAGAATAAAGAGAAACAGTATCGAATTTCGGACTAAGTGATCGAAAATCAGACTTCGTGAATCTTCAATTCTATAAGTTAATTTAAAAAAAATTAGGCTATCTTAGTTCCATCATGAACCTTCTAATTTTCATTCTGACCGCAGGGTTTTGGAGCGGTTCTTTCATCGCTATTCAACCTCTCGTTCAAGCGATGCCACCGTTGTTTGCCGGAGCAGTTCGGGTCGGTGTGGCGGTCCTCTTTCTTACGATCCTCCTTCCTTGTATGAGAGTTCCACTTTCAGTCCCGCGCGCGATTCTTGCGCGAGTCTGGATCACGGGCGTCGTCGCTTTCTCAATTCCGTTCTCACTTTTATTTTGGGGAGAGCGATCGATCTCGCCAGGTCTTGCTGGGATTCTGAACGGTACGGTGCCGATTTGGGTTTTCGTCTTGGGACTTATTTTTACTCCCAAAGCTGAGTCAGTCACTCCTCGAAAAGTGATCGGCCTACTCGCCGGGATCCTGGGAGTCACGGCGATCTTCTTACCCAAGCTTCTCGCCGCAGGATCGGATCACTCCTCGCTTTCGACTCTCTTAGGCGCGGGCGCCGTCGCACTCATGGCCTGCTCTTATGGAACTGGCGTTCTATTAAATCGAACTTTGTTTCTGAGACACCCTCACTTAAGTCCCTTCACCAATCTTTACCAACAATTAATTGCAGGCTTCGTCGTGCTACTCGCCGTCGCCATTGCTATTGAAGGGTTTCCTCATCCTGAAACCTGGCAGCCGCTGAGAACCGTGATTTGGGCAGAGGCCTACTTGAGCATTGGTTCGACAAGCATTGCGTTCATGATGTTCTATCGCCTGATCCAAAAATGGGGCTCGGTTCGAGCTGCAACCGTGACCTACGTCATCCCTGCCGTCACACTTTTATTTGATGTCGCGATTAACTCCCGAGCACCTTCTCTGAGCGATCTCTTTGGAGTACTTGGTGTGACTTTTGGAGTCGTGATTTTAAATTTTCCTGCTCGAAAAGCGGGGTAATATCTATTTTCTCATCTTACCGATCTTAATTACAGATTTCCTCTCCGTTACTAGGTTCAAACTTTCCAGTACTCAGAATCTTGGATAGTCTTCTTACGCTGTCAGATTGATCCTCTTTAAATTGCATCCCACCATATCTGCTTACTAAAGTTCCGTTTTCTTCGTGAAAAATGCCTCTACTGTCATCCACAGTGTCTGCGGTCTTTAAATCATTGTTTATGTTGTGAAGGAAAAGTACGACCGACCCATCGGCGTCGACGCTTCCTTGGTATCCTTCTCGCGAGTTCGGTAGCACTATCGTCAACTCCTCTGGAATCAACCGAACTATAGGGAATTTGATAAGAATTTTTACCCTCAGTGAAATCCGCTCTGCGGAATCAATTCGCTTCATCGAGTCGACTTTTGCGCGAACAATGACTTCTGCTTTTCTATAAATAGTACAAAAAGGAACCTCGATTAACTTTGCTTGCGCGAAGAGATTCGGGAAGAACAAGAGCCCAAAAAAAATAAAGCTACCTAGAATTGATTTAATCGTGATCTTTCTTTTATTGAGACTTACTCGGTTATCTTTCAATTTCATCAGTTACTGCGAGCGAACTCCACACCGATAAACAACGCCAACTCGATCTGACCCAAAGATGCCTTCATCGTCTTGGATCATGAGGACAGTGTCACCCATTTCACCAGCAAGATTTCTTAATTGAACAGAGGAGTCGCTATTTCCAATGACCATCCCGGCGCCCGATCCGTACGACGAAGAACTCGCCGAAACTTTCCCAACTTTTTGGCAAGTCGATACAAACTTTTGATCGGTTATAACCTGTACTTTTTCTCCGGCGGGAGTGAGCGAAGCGCACGAGCTAAAAGCAATCAGAGTCGCACCTGCAAAGATGAACTTTATGGGTCTCATTCATTTATGATAAGTCCCTGAAAGTATTCATTTCAACATAAAAAACTAGGGCAATAAATTTTCTCTATTACTTAAAGATTTCTGAAACATGAAAAGCGATCGAGTACTTTCAGTTCTTGCGATACATCGCGGTCGCCGTAGTCACCGTCTCACCGCGCTGATTCTTAGCGACGAGATCCAGGCGTAGGCCTTCTTCAGATACCGACTTCACAGCACCGGAGAGGCCGACAGTGTCCTCGAGAAACACCATTCCCTTGAAACGAGTTTGAAAGCTATGGAGCTTCCACTCCTCTTGCCAAGGTTTCATAAACTGAACGGCGCGTTCAGCGAGTAAACCGGCAGATAACATTCCGTGAGCGATGATTCCGGGAAGTCCGACTTCGCGTGCGGCGTCGAGATCCGTATGAATTTTATTAAAATCGCCAGAGGCAGAAGCATAACGCGAAAGATGTTCTATTTTGATCGGACCAAAATAAGTGGGTTCAATCGTCGCGCCGACTGTGATCGCTGGAGAGCTCATGCGGCTCCCTTTTCGCGAACAACAATTGTGGTCTTCGACTTTGCGACGACATTGCCTTTCACGCTGAAGAGAGTCTCAAGGCTGAGAAAGCAAAGTCGACCACTTCCACCTTTTTTATCGAGAACGTTGGTCAATTCAGTTTGAATACTGACTTCATCCCCTGCCCGAATATCCGACTCAAACTCGTAGAACTGTTCGCCGTGCAGAACGTTTTGAAGCTTCAAACCGATGCTATCTAAAAGCTCGAGCTCACCTTGACGAAAACAGGTCAGGAAGGTTGGAGGAGCAACGCAATCGCGATCAGAGCTTGAGCACTCGGCACCCAAGGCATCACAAAAGGCGCGGATCCGGTCAGCGGTAATCACCTCTGAACTCACCGAAGACTTGGAGTGCTCTCGGCTCTTCAGGTCAGCTTCCAAGACTGACCTTTCGAAGCAGAAGATAATTGAGAGGATTGAGTTCGAGGTTCTGAACTTTAGGCTTCACGAGCGCCATATTAGGCTCGTAGTAGAGCGCAATAATAGCTGCGTCGTCTTCCAACAGAATCCGTTGGGCTTCGCTGTACATTTTTTCACGGATCTTTTCATCCAAAGTACCGCGAGCTTTCAAAACCAATTCATCAAACTTTTTATTCTTCCACGTGGTGCGGTTATTTCCTGAGTCACTCAAGAACACCGACATGAAATCATCTGGATCAGGAAAGTCCGCACTCCAACTCAGAATGAACAAAGGATTCGTCTTCAAGTCCACCGTCGAACGAAAAGTCTTGTGATCAAATTGCTGGATACTCACGGTCAATCCCAGATTTTTCTTCAAGGACTCTTGAAGGTACTGAGCGACGATTAACGGTTTATCCCAGTTCGGGATAATGAGCTGAATGGGTTTCGAAATATCCGCGCCTGACGCCTTCAGCTCTTCGCGAGCTTTATCGACATCGAACGGAAGGCCGATATTGTCGGAGTGGCCGAGCATTCTCGGTGGGACCCAAGAGTTGGCTGGCATTTGACCACCATGCAAAACCTTTCCAATTTCGAGTTTGTTAATTGCCATCGAAATTGCGCGTCGAACCTTCACGTTGTTCAACGGAGGCTGACTCGTCACTAAACCGATATATCCAGTTTTGTAATAGGGATAGGATTTCAAATCTTCACGGCCAGCCAAGCGTTTCAGATCGATTGACGAAATGTCCGTTAAAAAGTCGAGGCGACCAGACTCATAAAGGGTGAGAGCGGTAGAGTCGTCCTTAAGAACCATGAATTCAACGGTGTCAACATTGCCGCGAGTGGAATAATAATTCGGATTCGTCTTCACGACGATTTTTGAATCGTAGTCATGGGAGACGAGACTGAACGCACCCAACGTAACCATCTTGCCCGGGGCCGCCCACTCGGAGTTCGATATCGGACCATATTTTTCGACGACGTCCTGACGTACAGGAAACGTGACCCAGAAAGTTGGAATATCAATCCAGTAAGCAATGGAACGAGCGAGCTTCACTTGAACAGTCGAATCACCGATGGCCTTGATACCGACTTTTGAAAAATCTTTAACAGTGCCTTTGTTGAAAGCCTCTGCACCTTGAACATCGTACAAGAGGTACGCATAAGATGCAGCGGTTGCAGGAGTGAGAAGTCTCTTCCAACTGTAGACAAAATCTTTTGCTTTGAGAGGAACGCCGTCACTCCACTTCACGCCTGGGCGAAGTTTAAAAGTATAGGTTCTTCCGTCTTTGCTGACTTTCCAACTCTCGGCCAACGCTGGAGCGACCTGCATGTTGGAGTCGAACTGAACGAGACCGTCCATGATGTTGACGAGAACGTAGGTCTCGATCGAAGTATGAGCTTTGCTCCAGTCCAGCGTTTCGGGTTCACCGAGAAGGCGGACGCTCAGATTCTTACTTGCAGAGGGCTCAGCAGCTCCTGCACACACACTTGCTAAAGCGAGTACCGCCACCCACCAATGCCGCAGCATAGAATCCCCTTAATTAATCGAGATTCACGATCTCGACTGTGACATCGCCATGAACTTTGGCTTGGCAACCCAAACGGGATGAGTCGGTCACGCCATCCGCTGCTACTTCTAAACGGTCTAGTTCATCTTCGTCCATTTCGGAGAGATGTTCCATTCCCGATTTCACTTTCACGTGGCAAGTCGTGCAGGCGCAAAATCCGCCACAAGCGTGCTGGATCGGAATGTCGTGAGTGAGGGCGACATCCAAGATGCTCTCCCCCGCTTTAACGTCAAATGTTTGATTCATTGGTAAAAAAGTCAGCTTAGGCATAGATGTCCCATCTCATGATTTTCCGGCATTTACAGCCTTTGTAACCGCATCGGCGACGATCAGATCAGCGAGTTTCCGAGTAGCCTGATCGAGTTTAAAAGTTGCGAGCTTCACGGCTTGAGGATCAGTCCCCGCCACCGCGGTTTGAAGAGCCTGAAGTGCGGTTTCAACCCCTTGAAACTCACTCGCGCTCAAAAGACGTTTCGCGTCAGAAAGACGCTTTTCTGTGGAACGCAAAACGGGCTCAGCATCGTTGCGAGCGTCCACTAAAGTCCGATAACCCTGATCATGCTCCGCGTTCTGTTCTTTGCTCGAAATGATCCTTTGAACTTCGGTTTCCGTAAGGCCGTAACTCGGACGAACTTCAACGGACTGAACACTTCCACTTTTCAAGTCCTTGGCAGAAACCTGGAGGATCCCATCCGCATCGACCATGAAAGTCACTTCCACACGGGGGAGTCCTGCGGGCATCGGCTGGATTCCGCGGAGCTTGAAGCGCGCAAGACTGCGATTATCTTCGACTCGATCGCGCTCACCTTGAAGGACATGAATATCGACCGCCGTCTGATTGTCGACGAAAGTTGTAAAGGGCTCTCTCGCGACAGCTGGGATTCGGCTATTACGCGGAATCAAGGCAGACATCACGCCGCCATAAGTCTCAATTCCCAACGAAAGAGGCGTCACATCCAAAAGTAGAAACTCTTTGTTATTGCCCGCGAGAATGTCGGCTTGAATCGCGGCGCCAGCGGCCACGACTTCATCCGGATGAACAGATGTGTTTGGCTTCTTGTTGAAGATAGACTCCGCAATCTCTTGCACCACACGAAGGCGCGTCGGACCGCCAACCATCACGACATCGGATAGTTCCGAGGCTTGAATTCCGGCGTCTTTCAAAGCTTGCAAGCAGGGTTCACGAGTTCTTTCGAGCGTCGGTTTAATCAAAGATTCGAACTCAGCCCAGGTCCAGGCACGCGAGTATTCTTTGCCTTGATAGGAAATTCGATACTCGGCCTGATTATTTTCTGAGAGCGAAATTTTAAGATTCTCTGAGGTCTCTAAAAGAAGCGCGCGAAGTTCGCGATCTGTCGACGGATCAGTCTTCCACTGCCGGCGAATATCTGTCGCCGCTATTTGATAAATCGCTTCATCCAGATCATCACCACCAAGAGCGGTGTCGCCGTTGGTTGCGAGAACTTCAAAAATGCCATCATGAAGTCTCAGGATCGAAACATCGAACGTTCCGCCGCCGAGATCATACACTGCGATCAATCCTTGGCCCTTGCGATCCAAACCATACGCAAGCGATGCCGCCGTTGGCTCGTTCACAATCCGAAGAACATCGAGACCTGCAAGCCGTCCCGCTGTGCGAGTAGCCTGGCGTTGGCTGTCATTGAAATAAGCAGGGACCGTCACAACGGCTTTCGAAACCGGGTGACCGAGCGCTTTTTCCGCGCCCAACTTTAACTCTTTGAGGATCATGGCCGAAATTTCGATCGGCGTATAAAAACGATCTCCAACTCGAACGCGAACCACACCCTTTTCGTCGCCACTTGCAGCTGGCGCAAGTTCGTAAGGAAGATGACTTGAAATGTCTTTTAAGTCTTCAAACCCACGACCAAGAAGACGCTTTACAGAAAACACCGTCTCCGAAGCATCGCGAACCTTTTGTCTTTTGGCTTCATAACCAACAACCGGAGCAGAGTCTATTTTCGAAAACGAAACTATAGAGGGGACCAGGTTTTTCCCGTCACGCGATTTCAAAATCTGTGGAACGCCGTTTTTCACAACGGCAACCAGGCTATTAGTCGTGCCGAGATCGATTCCGATGATGACGTCGTTCTTTTTATGGTCGTGATTATGGTCGTGAGTCATGGCTTTACTAACCGAGCTTTCAGACGCTCAACGTCGCGATCCATCGATTTCAAATAACTGAGTTCTTGAATTTCGCGGGCAAGCTTCTTAAGAAGATCGCCGTTCGCAGTCAGGTCAAATTCCTTTTC
>Ga0302315_10004263_pt1 | contig 12564 bp, 12 predicted proteins | sample III_Palsa_N3_1_FD_200532 | JGI IMG/M metagenome (GOLD analysis project Ga0302315, IMG submission 200532) | Peat permafrost microbial communities from Stordalen Mire near Abisko, Sweden - III_Palsa_N3_1 | ecosystem: Environmental > Terrestrial > Soil > Palsa > Peat permafrost | place: Sweden... | reverse complement strand
GCCATTTCACTTCCACTGGTGGAAGTGAGGCATAGCTTAGCGCTTAGGACCCTTTTGCTGGATCTGCTGAAGCATCTGCATCGCAGCTTTCAGTTGAGCATCGTTGCCGCCGGCATTCGGCATTCCAGGTCCGCGTCCGCCGCGATTCATTTGACCCATGCCGCCCATTCCAGCGCCGCCCATCATCTGCTGCATCTTCTTCATGGCTTCGCCCATGTCTTTAGAACCAGGGAAAGCCATTTGAAGCATCTGTTCGCTCGCACCCTTTAACTTCAGGAAAATGAAAACGTTCACAGAGGTTAAAAGCGCAACCAACACCCAACTCGTAATGATCCAAAAAGACATACTCAGTCTGTATCTCAGCCTCACCGCTTGAAGCAAGAATTTCAGTGAAGGACTTGCATTGACGGTCGCGACCCACCGCGAAACATCAAAACGCAATCGTCTTTACGCAACCTCGGGGCTTTGAGCCGTCCAATTCGCAGGCAATTCGCGGACAAATCGAACACCAAAACGGGCGCAAGAAGGTTCCGCGTCGTTTAACATGGAGGTCACATGCGGGTCACTCACGGCACATCGATTGCACAACGCCGACCCGTCGCGCTGGCGCAAGCTTGCGCGCAAAAGGGGAAACCACCCGCATGGGTGGGCTAACAATAAGGAGACTTTTCGATGAATAAGAATTCAGTTCGCTTGACCACGGCTTTGGTAGGCATGAGCCTCGCTGGCTTTGCTTGTAATTCGAGTAACAACAACAACGGCCACACTCCACAAGTGCAAGCGGAGCAAGGTCCAGCTTGGAAATTGAATTATACTGCGGACACCGGCGCTGACTCGGACAAGGCAAGCGTTGTCGCAGGTTATGGATTCACGGTAACCGCTGACGGAAACTATATTGTCGGACCTGGCCCTCAAGGCCAAGTTTTGACCGGGCAGCTCTCTGCTGACGAATACAACCAAGTTTTCACGGCGATTCAGCCTGTTTTGGACGTCAACGCACTTACACAAACTGAGAACTGCGCACCATCCAGCGTCTCCGACACGAACGACAAGTTCGTTTTGACTCGTGCTCACAAGGACTATGCGTTCCTTCGTAAGTCACAAGACGGAACCGTTTGCGCAAAGGGTATCGACACCGACGGAGCCGAAAATCTCCGCACGGCAGTTCTTGCTGCTGCACAAAATCATTACGTCCTTCCGTTTCCAAGCGCTTGTCTGGATGCAGCAGCCGCTGCTGAAGTTCTCTTTCCAGCACTTCAGAGCTGCCATCATGACTCCGACTGCGCTTACCTCGACAACCAGTACAATCCAATCGATGCAGGTGCTTCTGACCTCGTGTTCGTGGACAGCTGCAGTGTCGTGAGATCGCTTCCAGTTGCAAACGCCAAGGCAGTTCAAGCGAAGCTTGCTGATCTGCAAGCTGCACTTTTGACAACGCAGCAAGCCTGCGGTGCCGATATCGTGCGTGCAAACTGTACTGCACCGACGTCTTTCTCGTCGACGCAAGCTCCACCAGTTTGTAACGCTCAAAGTATGTGCGTAGTTAATCCTTCTTTGAGCTTCTAAGATCAAAAGGATTAATACAGTTCACGTTTGACTAAATGAGCCGGGCTGGCAACAGCCCGGCTTTTTTAATGGCCCCCGCTTTGCAAACTTTTCTGCCGCGAACCAGGGGCTGACGGTGGAACCTCATGAACGGCAAAAAAAGCGGCGGATTAACTCAACGGGCACTTCCTGCAGCGGTTTTTTTAACATTTCTCTTCGGGGCCTTTGCATGCGGTGGATCTGACTCCACCTCACAAAACCCCAATCAAGATGACGCTCGCGCGCCTGGCCCTGCTGCGGTCTACGCGCAAGGTTGGCTGACGATCGTCACGAACGCCAACTCTGCGACAACAAAACTCGACTCGCTGGGACACTTTGAAACAAGCCGTAATGCCTGCGGTCACGAGGCCTACGGAAACGTCGACGTCGATCTCTGGAATCTCATTTCCGACCAAACCAACAAAGCCTTTACGAGCCCAAGCGTCGCATCCGATGGCAACTGCTTTGCTCGTCCCGACGGTAACAAGATGGACGGCACCGTCGAACTTGAAATTGACGCGACTTACTCGCCTACACCAGGTGGGGTCACAGGACCTGCTCCTGCAGCGCTTACGACAGCTCTCTATGATGATCGCCGCCACTCGCCGACTCCAACACCAACGGACGATGATCCAACCTCAGAGGATCCAACTCCAATCGATACGGCGACACCGATTCCTACTCCGACTCCGATTCCAACAACCCCAATTCCAACCACGACTCCGACGTCGCATCCAACGTCCACACCAACAGCGACACCGACTCACACTGCGACTGGATCGCCGGCACCAACGCCAAGCGCTTCACCAACTCCTAAGAGAGCGTTGTTTGAAACGAAGGGTGATCAGATCTGCACAACCATTAAAGACCAGCAGCTGGCCCAACAGTTAATTCAGAACATCGGCAAGCTCGTGGATACTGCTGACAAGCAGGATTGCGCGAACGGCTGGGGCCACTAAGAGTATTTTTCACCAAGACCCGTTTATAAAGATCAGGGACGAAGGACCTGTTTTCCGTCAGGTCTGGAGGCCAAGGATGGCCTCAACCATTACATTCCGAGTCTTCTCCGCTAACGCATCGACATCGGCCGAGGTCATGCCCTTGGTTTCGATCGGGGGTAATGCTCTGAGCTTCACGACCCCCGGCTTGAGCATATGCTTTTTCACATTGATCACATGATCAATCGGCCCCGAAACAATCGGGACGATCGGGCACTGAGTTTCAATCGCCAGATAAAATGCGCCCTTTTTCATCGGGAGCATAACTTCTTTGTCCCGTTTACGATTGCGAGTTCCCTCAGCAAAAAGCCAAACAGACGCGCCTTTTTCTCTTACTTTTTTGGCAGCCTGGTTGATGCTCGCAAAAGCGCTATTTCTCTTTTGTCGATCAATCAGAATGTTTCCGGCCGCGATGTAATAAAGATTCAGGATTGGGATCCACGCGATCTCTTTCTTAGCGATCACGACTGAGTTTCTTGGGTAGATCGTTCCAAAGGTCAGAATGTCGAGTGCGCTTTGATGATTGGCCACGTAGATACAAGGCTGATGCTTTTCGATTTCGGAGAAGCCCTGCTTATCGAGAGTGATTCCACAAATCTTAAGGCCGCCGCGGCCAAACGTTCCTGCGGTAAACTGATTGAGATTGATATCGCCCCAACGAAACAAGGACGCGATAAATCCCATCCCAAAAGAGATCATCAGCCAGACCAAGACTAAGAACACCCGCAGGTAGACCATGAGCCTATTAATACCTCCGATTTAGACCAGCCGCGATAGGAATCTGCGTGCGCCTGTGTCAACTTCACCTCACCTCCCGTTCAAGATTTGATTCAAAAATTCCGAAACGATATCAGTCGGGGAACACTATTTGAGGACGGCAGACATGAATCAGAGAAAAAAATGGTGTTTACGTGAACCGGCTTATCTTGTCGGATTGACTGCACTCGGATTGAGTATGGCACAACCGACATTAGGTGCTGACCCTGCGCCTGACTTGTTGGGATGCCTCCAGCAGATCTCAAATGCGGACCATTGGTACTACTTACCGAATGAAGCTGCTGGTTCGGATGACCCAAAGGGCTCGGTTACTCAGCATAACTTCAACTCGAAAGTTACTTGGGCCAATTTAGACACCACAGGCAAGAATGCACAACCCGCGACAGTTGCGTTTCTTTCGGCCAGTCGAGACGGAGTTGCAGGATTTTATGCAATCACCAAAGACAATGTGTCCTTTTACTCGGTCGATAACTCATCCATTGATCCTGGCCTCCTTCCAACCGTGAAAGTGAATGTACCCGGATATAAACCCTTCACCCTGGAGGAGTCTACGGCCACCTATAGCCCCGACTCCACCGGATCAGCATCGAAATTGTTTTCACGGGCCGAACTGACTTCCTTACCCGATGGTTCGGTTATAGGAGCGGTCAATTACCATTACGTCAATCTGGGTTCGAACGGTAAGACTGTAAAACTCACTGCTCAAAAGACGCCACTTTCGTTAAAGGCAAGTGACCTCGACCCTCAGCTGATGCAAGAAGTTGAAAAGCAAGTCGAGTTAGCTCAAGCAAAGCTTGCGAGCCAAGATCCTCGGAACCTTAGCAAGAAGACAATCGATCCAGAATTAGTTCGGCAAATCGCCGTCGAGAAAAAAACCGTCGCAGCCTTAAAAAAAGGGAATCTTGATCCAGAGATCCTGGCAGGAGCTCAGCTGAAGCTGTCCGATATGGAACAACAGTTATGGGCAGCACATGCCAACCAAGCTCACGACTTTACAGCCCTTACTAACCTCTGGCGTCCAGCATCCGCCGCTTGTGCGCCTGTTTTGGCGGCGTACCACTCGGACGAGACTGCTGCAAAAGCCGCGACCTCTGCCTTAAATCAGCTCACTCGAGGTCCCGCAGGTAACTCCGCCGGCCAAGAAGGCGGAGGAAACGAAAAGGCTACCGTCGAGCCGGGAACGCCTTCCGCTCCAGCTACTTCGGATGGTCCGGGCGCCAAAGTCCGCATGGGGATGTAACTTTCGTAGAGCCAACTCAACTACTGATTTTGACCGGCACTCAAGATTTCCTGAACGATCTGGTTGCTGACTTCAGGGTTCAGGCTCGAGTGGTTGGTCGCGGTCTCGGAAAGGTTTTCGATCTTATCCGTAAGACTGCTTATAAAATCAGGGTGATCGGTGATCGAATCCCCCGTCCAGGCGCCTGATTTCACCAGGAAGCTTCCATCGGACTGCTTCTCTCCAAAGAGATCGTAAGTATAGATATAATCGACCGAGAACGAGCCGACGTAGTCCGGGTTGTTCGCGAACGCGTTTTCCTTCACCGCGCTGACGGCACTGATATAGGCCGTCACATGCATCGTGTGAGCTTCGCTTGCATCGGCCTGCATTTGAAACTCAGCCTTGTAGATCGGCGTGTTCCAGACCTCTGCTTGGGGGTCCTTATCCATGATGACAGGCTGTCCCTTCTCAAACATTTCGGCCTGGATGACTCGTTGGTACTGATCGGGATAGATATCCAACGGATCACTCGAACTATCGACGTACTTCTGGCCGTAGACCTGAAGGCTCGAATAGTTTTCGTAGCTGTCCACGATCAAAGCCTTCAAATCACCGACAGAAAAATTAATCCCGTAAAGATTCACGCCCTGAGTAGGTTCAGGAGTCACAAGCGAGGCCAATGCCCAGGCATCGCAATGTCCATCCGCCGAAGCAACAAAAGAGCGATCAAGGCGATTCGCTTCTGTCATCGCTGCATGGGTTGTTTGACCATGAGCTTTCTTCATGTAGAGATCATACTTCTCAAGAGGAGAAAGCTTTCCGTCAGTTCCCTGAAAAAGAGAAGTGTCCCAGTCAGGAAGCCAGTAACCAGTCCACGGAAGATTATCCATCTTGGCTTGCGCCGAAAAATCGCCTTCTCGAACCACGAGTGGTCCGTAGTGATTGGTGGCCGCATTAAACTGCGTGTCGCGCTGAGGATAACTGAAGTGATCAACGGCACCTGAGTCGCCTTGCCCTCCGCAGGCGCAAAGGGTCGCTAAACTTGCAAAAATCATCAATTGAAAAACAGATTCTTTGTTCGACATTGTGGACTCTCTCGGTAAATCCCCGTTCGGGGTAAAAATATCGGGAGACTTTTAGGGGGCCTCTCGACTTATAAATAAAAAGGTAAATAAAAAGGGAGGAAAGCCTGAGCCTTCCTCCCTTGGGAAAAAGATGCGGATTATTTGCCCGCGCCTTTTCCGCCCCCTAAAGCGTCTGCGCCGCAGGTATCGATCACAGCGCCAGTTTCCTTGACGTTGACGATCTTTGGATTCGCACCCTTCACAAGCTCAGTGGAGCTTGCGCAGTAGTCTTTGATGTCCCCTTTGATTCCGAGAACGTCAGCGCAAGAAAGCGACTTTTCGATAGTGAAGCTCTCTTCGATTTCTTTGTAACGAAGGCATTGGCCAGTGGAAGCCTGAGTGTCGATCGCATCACTTTCAGCACGAACGTAGAATTTGTTCGAGGAAACAGCGGTCGTCACCATGCGAGAAGCCGCCAATGGGATGTTGCCAGAGTTCTGTGCAACATAGTCATGACGAACATCAGTACATTGAACCACGATGTTCTCGGGAGCATGCTGAATTGGTGAGTGAGCTGGATCTTGGCACTGAGCTTTGAACTGATCCCAGGTCAGGGTGAAAGAAGGACCATTGTCGCCGCCCTTATCGCCACCTTTGCCTCCGTCTGCAAATGCGCTAGTTGCGCTGAGAACAAGTGCGAGAGACAAAAATAAATTGAACTGAGCTTTCATGAATTCCTCCGGTAAGTTGTTAAGCGGACCACTACTGCACTGGCCCAACGTGGCGTGTCCTTGTGCAACCCAAATGCCAGACGGCTTAGTTTTAAAAAATGTTTAATTTACTCGGTAAAATCACGTATTTTTGTAAATTCGATGTCGCGAGCGCTTGCGTAAATCCGTGGGTTAGCGCACCCGAAATGCAACGCGGGTCAAGTGCGCCGTGCGTTTCTCAACGGGCAGCAACCAAGCGCGTGCTCCATTTCTGACTTAATCGTAATTTTTTAGTCGTATAAAAAGTCGAGGCCGTGGTGAGTTTCCTCACCACGGCCTCGACTAACTTTTATCTGGATGGGACCGCAATCAGCTCACGGTCACCTTCAATAATGCAGTGGGTGTGCCACCGAATTAACCGAATTAAAATGATCTATTCAAGCCCATATCTTCGGCGCTTACGCCAAAGAGTGCTTAAATTGATTCCCAGAATGCTGGCTGCTTCTTCGAGCGTTGTCGCGGTCGTCAAAACATGCCGGATATGTTGCTTTTCGAGTTCCTCAAGACTGACATCAGACGGCGTCATTGCAGCAAGTGAAGACAAGCTGCCTGACGGTCCAGAAAGGCCTGAAGGACCACCGGTGTCGCCACCAGGGATCAAGTAGCCGCTGTGCTCAAGCACGCGATCTGGAAGATCCTCGATCGTCACCTGATCCGTCGTACATAGAATCGCTGCACGTTCTAGGGCGTTCTTAAGTTCGCGAATATTGCCTGGCCATCCGTAAGAGAGAATCGCCTTACGTGCGCTCTCATCCATCGGGCGGGCTGGGCGGTTTGTCTGGACAAAAGAGCGGGTCAACAACTGCTCAGCCAAGTGAAGAATATCTTCCGGACGCTGACGGAGCGAAGGCATGTGCAATTCGATCACGTTCAATCGGAAATAAAGATCTTCACGGAAACGACCTTCACGAACTTCCCGTTCCAAGTCTTTATTGGTCGCCGCAATAATGCGAACGTCGACACGAATGGTTTTGGTATCACCGACTCGCTCGAACTCGCGCTCCTGCAAGAATCTCAAAAGTTTGGTCTGAAGGCCTGGAGAAATTTCACCGATTTCGTCGAGGAATACAGTTCCTGTGTCGGCCACTTGCAAGCGACCCATTTTGTCTTTGACCGCACCCGTGAAAGATCCACGAATGTGACCGAACAATTCGCTCTCGAGTAAGTTCTCAGAAAGAGTCGCGCAGTTCACCACCGCAAACGGACCCTTTACGCGAACGCTTGCATCGTGAATGACCTTCGCAAGCAAAGTTTTACCCGTGCCGCTCTCGCCGGTGATCAAGATCGTCGAGTCAGTGACTGCAACTTTCTTGGCCGTATCGAGAACCTTTTGCATGCGCGTATTGCTCGTCGCAATTGCGGAAGGCTCCGAAAGAGCATCAACCTGATCGCGAAGTTTGGTGTTCTCTTCACGAAGACGTCGAAACTCCTCGATGCGCTCAACTAAGTGCTCGAGTTGCTCAGGAGTGAAAGGCTTGACGAGATAATCGTAAGCGCCCTGCTTCATCGCATTGACCGCAGTATCAATGGTTCCGAACGCAGTCATGATCACGCCGGTTACCGAGGGGAAATACTCTTTGGACTTTGCAAGAAGATCGATCCCGCTCATTCCGTCCATTCTCAGGTCGGTCAATAGGATATCCGGAATTTGTCTTCTCATCAGCGAGATCGCCATCTCACCACTGTCGGCGACATCAACCTGATGTCCAGCAGCCCTCATTGCCGCTTCGATCGTACTAGTAATACTCTTCTCATCATCAACTACGAGCAGACGTGCCACTACGTGCTCCTTTCAATGCTAGGACGTTTTCGCCATTTTTTTGAGTGCTATTCTTAAACGGAAGAACGAAACTAAATCTCGTTCCCTCGCCCTTTTCACTCGTTACCCAAATTCTTCCGCCATGAGCCTGAATGATCTCTCGTGCGATCGAAAGTCCCAAACCAGCTCCCCCGGTGCGCGCTACACGGATATCGTAGAAAGAATTGAATTTGTCAAAAATTCTCTCTAACTTTCGTTTATCAATTCCAGCGCCCGAATCGAGGACGCTGACCTCAATGCAATCAGTTTTAACTTCTAGTCGTGTTTGAACCTGCGAATCCCGCGGAGAATGCCTCAAAGCATTGGTCAAAAGGTTCGAAAGCGCCCAGGCAATTTTCGTCGGATCCATTGAAATCATGAGGGGAACACGATTAGGATTCAGGATTTCCGTCGTCATTTCTATGCCCTTATCTCGGGCCTGCTTCTGGAACGATTGGACCGAATGCTTCACAAGCTTGCTCAAATCCGTATGTTGAAACTCAATTCGCTGAGTGAGGGTATCAAATCGGGATACGGTCAAAAGCTCGTCTAAAAGGACGCGAAGTCGATCAACATCTTCAGCACACGTCTTTACGAGGCTTCGTTGGGTCGGATTCGGGAGATCCTCGACCGTCCTATAAAGCATCCGCGTAGCCAAAGTTAGGCTCGTTACAGGGGTTTTCACCTCGTGAGAAAGCGTCGCAAGGAAGTGTCCCTTCGCTTCTTGACTCTCTCTAACCAGTGTCACGTCTTGAGCAACTACTAGGGTTGTCGCCTGAAATTCGTCGGCCGCAGAGATGCTGTGGGCATCGACCTGCTCAATCAGGTCGTGGGAAATTTCGTAGGCCTGAATCAAGAAGTACCGATTGCCTTCTTCGGTCTCCAATTGAAATTCAACCGGCATCGACTGAGTGACCGCTGATAGAATAGCCTGTTTTCCGTATGCACTTTTTGAAATCAATTCAGCAACGGGATTCTCATAAAGAAATTGCTGGCTCTTCAACAAGATGATCCCGTCCGAAATAGATGCCGCAATGACATCCGCTCGCCGTTTTTCAAAAAGAAGTCTACGAATATTTAAAACACGATACCCCTGAAGACGATCAAACAACTGCTCGAAGCTTCGAGTCACCATCGCCATTTCAGGAGTTTGGGATCGAAACTTCGGTACGGTCGCCGGCAAATTGCTTTCGACATCAATCCGGTCGATGAACTGCGCCATTTCACTGAAAGGACCAATGATCGCGGAAATCATTTTGAAAGCAGTTATGCCCGCGATCAAAATAAAAGCCGCGAGTGCGACAATGGCGATCTGCAAAGCACGTGTTTGCTTCTGACGAAGATCATCTGCCAACGTGTAAATCGAACTTTGGCTTCGTTCACTGAAGGAGGCCACCGCCGCTGCAATGTCGTCATAGTGAGCGCGTCTGATTTGGGGCGCATTAGGACTGTTTGTATTTGCCACCAAAGACGCGATAAAATCGTTAAAACTGTCTTCAATTCTTGCCAGGGCTTCGAGCATGACAGGATCGTCCGCGGAGATCGCTTTCAGCTGATTAATCAGTCTTCTAAAGTGGGCGATCTCGGACGCGTTGAGTTCCCCTAAAGTTGCCATCCGCGCAACCTGGTTCAACGACTCCTGCATTTCCAACGCATGAGCCATCTCATCGTGCGATCTTTTCGCAATCTGCGCGCCGCCCATGGCGATGTGATGATGTTCAACCAAAAGCGTTCCACAAAAGAGGATGGCCATCATCATCAACGATGAGAAGATCAGCATCAGCCGAGTCTTCAGTGAAAGTCCGGAAGTCTTGACGTTAAATCGCATGATTTAACTTCCTTCCAGATCCATCATCCCCAGATTTATCGGCCCCATATTTATCGGCGCCAGATCTATCGTCCATGGAAAACTGTTCTTTCCAAATCGAGTTGGCACGATTCGCCCAAACGCTGTCGGGATAGAGTTCAGAACAAAGATTTAAAACTCGGTCTGCCTTCACCTGCGGAGGTAAGCCCTTACCCAAATCCAAATAGGATTCTCCGAGCATATAAAGCACTTCTGGAATTTCACGATGGAACGGATGTTTTTGGACAAATTCGCTGAGAATTGCGATTGTCCACAGGTTCAAAACAGCGGCGTCATAAGAGCGATCGATTTTCTGAAACCCGGAGGCTTCAAAGAAACGCTGCCTTCCTTCGACGAGCAATTGATCTGCTGAGAGGCCGTTCATTCCTATCGAATTTCTCGTAGGGGTGTTGCCCCAATTTTCAGAAGTGTTTGCCCAGCGACCGACGCTCGTTTGCAGAGGAGCTGGAACTGAATGGTCGTGGGAAAGTGATCGAAGAAGGGATGTTAGTTGATGAAAGTTACGGGTGCCCGCCAGTATTCTGGAAATCACCCAGCGCTCGAGTTCTTTTGAACTTTTTTCGCGTGGCAACCCAGATGTCGTTTCACGAAATGTCGCTTCAGATTGCGTTACCAATGAATTCAGTTGTTCTCGCACGATGCTTTCCACAAGTCGTCCGCGCTCACGGGTGCGCATCGAATCTTCGTAAAATTTTAAAACGAAAACGCCGGCGCCCAAGAGCAGTCCAAAGGTGGTGAAAAGCCACAGAACTTTCCACACACTATCTAAGGTGAGCTTCTTAATTTGCATTAACCGACACTTCCCCCGAGTGGCCCATAACGCAAGCGGCGTACCTGAGAGGAACGACTATCGAAGTGAATTATATCAGTAAGTTAGCAAAGCTCTCTTGCAGTCAGACCTACTGCATCTTGCAGAAAGCAACGTGCAACACGCACTCTTTATACGGGCAAATCTGCCAATTCTCTTAGGATCGGGATGGCAATCGGACGTGATTTTATCTGGCGATCGCACCGTTCATGCGGCTTCGAGAGTTTTGTCGCTCCTCGAAAGTTTGGCAATTAGCGCAGAGACGCGCTTCGGGCAAGACCATCAAGCGTTTCGATGGAATCTCATCGCCACAGTCTTCGCAGATTCCAAAGCTTCCAGTCGCCATCTTGGCGAGGGCTTTTTCGACCGCGAGAAGCTCGCGGCGTTCGGCCTCTTTGAGGGACGTGTCGCGACCCAATTGTTCCAAAGCCTGGGCGATATCGATGATCTCAGCGGACGCCCCCTGCTGCTCTTCTTCAGCCATCTGCATTTCAGGTTTCGCGTTGTTTCCAAATCGCGTCCAACGAGCAAGCAGCAAAGTGCGGATTTGCTCTAAAGTCTGTCCGTCCATGAATATCTCCCAAGTTCAAAGTAGCGTTTTCGTGATGCAACCCGGGCGCGGTCCTACGCCGGAGTGTCGGGGACCGAGAATGCGAGTTTTATTCCACTGTTAAGAAATAACTCGCGTCAGGTTTTGGCCAGGGTTTGGGATGAAATTTACGGGAAGCGGGCGAGCTAGCGCAAAGGGCTATTCAATTGGCTCAAAGATCCAATCTTTAGGACACTCTATAGCCAACTCGGGAACTGGCTCTTTACAGTCTAAACTAGCGACGTATTGAATTTGTTTTTCGAGTCGACGAGTAAGGATCTCCAGCTCTTCTTTCGAGTTGGCAACGCCATTTGAGATGATGAACTTTACGGTGGTCAATGCGTCCCACATTGCATCGAGGCAGTTTTTCATGCGGAACTGAGAATGCCATTTCCCGGAGACCTCTGAAGCTGTCAGCGCAGGTCAATAATAATGCCGTAGCGTCGTCTGAGTCGTACATCGAAGAAAACCCCTCAAGTTGCCCATCATGATCAAAGAATGAATCTCTGACGTGTATATTTAATACTACGGTCAAAATGCATTGGAGCATGAATTAAGATTTAGATAGAGCGAGGCAACAATCCTCCGTTACTACCTCAATGATTTCATGACTTTTGAAAGCGGTGACTTAGCACTTTGCTGCAAAGCTCGCGAGATAACGGCTAGAAATGGGTCGTCCCATCTTTGCGCTGAGATCCAAACTGAGTTTGCAGATTTGATCGAGATCGATGCCATGCTCAATGCCCATGCCATTGAACATGTAGAGAAGATCTTCGGTGGCGAGGTTTCCTGTCGCGCCGGGCGCGTAAGGGCAACCGCCTAACCCCCCAGCAGAGCTATCAAAAATACGAGCGCCGAGTTCATAGGCACGAAGAGCATTTGCGAGAGCAGTTCCACGTGTGTCGTGAAAGTGAAGTGCGAGCATTTTCTTGCCCAGAGTTTTATATGCGGGCTTAACGACTGCCTCGACGTCCAGCGGAGTTGCTACGCCGATCGTATCACCAATCGAAATTTGATCGACGCCGAGATCCAGAAGTCGTTCCACGACCTTGAGCGCTTTCTTCGGTGCAACTTTCCGTCGAAGGGA
>Ga0302315_10004261_pt1 | contig 12569 bp, 8 predicted proteins | sample III_Palsa_N3_1_FD_200532 | JGI IMG/M metagenome (GOLD analysis project Ga0302315, IMG submission 200532) | Peat permafrost microbial communities from Stordalen Mire near Abisko, Sweden - III_Palsa_N3_1 | ecosystem: Environmental > Terrestrial > Soil > Palsa > Peat permafrost | place: Sweden... | reverse complement strand
ACATACGCGACCACACCGGCGGCGCCATAAACAAAGCGTCACACCACCACCACGGAAGCGTCTTCCCTGGCTTCTTCGACACATGCGGCGCAGCCAGCACCGCATCCAGCTCCGCGCGTGTCGGCGCAATCATCGCACTGTCTTTCTTCAACAGATAAAGCTCAAGATACGTCTGCCCGACGCTCTGATCATCCGCATCCGGCAGATGCGATCGAAGCTGCCAGTCGTACTTCTTCCCCATCGCCTCCATCGCGTCGCGATACTTTGCATCTCCCAGTGAATCCGACGCCGCCATAAATCCGCTGTAGAGCACGCTCCACGTCCAGATCCGATCGAAGTAAGGCTCCGACCGCGCAAGCTGCCAGTCCGCAACCTTCCGCATGGCCTTGCCGACAGCAGCCGGATCCAGCGACGCGGATAAGTCCGTAGCGATTGGTCCGCCATCATCGGGATCATCCCCAAAGTGCCGCGAATTATCTTTCGCAATTCCTGCAAGCTGCTGCGGCGTGGCATGCTCCATCGAAACCTGCTGCGCCATTGCCCGCAATCCAAAACCCACCAGCAGCACCGACAACGCCGTACTCTGCTTCCAACCGAAACGAATCATTCACTACCTCTCTTACTACCCATAATAAAAAATAAAGCGGACAGACGCTCAAAACAGCCGCCTGTCCGCCAAAGATAAATAAAAAGAACGTTAGAAATTGAGCCTTCCGGAGAACTGGAAGTCACGGCTGCCGGTATTGCTGGTAGCCGTACTCACGGTTCCGAAGCTGGCGCTGTCCACGCTGGCTCCGATACCGCCAAACGTCACCTTGTTCGTTACGTTCTGGCAATCCACCGCGAAGATAAACTTCACCCGTTCCGGCGTGACGTTAAAGGTCCGCCGAACACTGGCATTCAGGTTGTATACACCAGGATTCCTTAGCCCGAAGACCGCACTGCGCGGCGCATCACCGAACATAAAGTTCCCCGAGTTGCAGAATGGGTTACTGCTGGCTGCACAGGGAATTGCAACGCCAGTGGAGCTTACTCCTCCCGCACCCTGGGTCGCAGTGGGGATATAGCCATTCACATAAGAGATGCCACCAGCATTACCTGCCACACCAAGCGTCTTCGCTGTAATGCCTTTGCCCCAGCTTCCATTCTGACGGATGTTGTGTCCGGTAAAGTTTGGATTGAGATCTTCCATGCAGGTTCCCGCAGTCGGCTGAAAGGTACTGGTGCAGGACGACGACGTGACGAGGATTGGTGTGCCTGCAGCGTAGGTAAAGACTCCCGACATACTCCATCCACCCGCAAGAGCCCGGACCAGGAAGCTGTCTGAGCCTATTCCTCCCTTACCGAATGGCAGTTTGTAGACACCAAATATGGCAAGGTTTTCAGGAACGCTGTTCGCGCTCAACGACCGGTCGATGCGATTCTGCTTCCATGACTGCCCACTGAGCAGCAGGTTACCAGGAATCGCATAACCGCTACGCTGCGTGCCGGCGTCGTCAAGATTCTTGGAGTAGGTGTAATTCACGTTCAGCGTCAATCCATGAGACAGCCGCTGAGACGCGGAGAACTGAAAGGCATGATAAACGGAGTTTGCCGACTGACTGCCCCAGATATCCGAAGTCGAGGAGAACTGAGGCATCCAGGTCAATGCCTGACCGATAGTTGCTTTGCCTGAACCGGAAGTCGTATTCGCAGCCGCCCCGAAACCGGAGTAAGGCAAATTGATAGCAGGAAGGTTCGCAGCCGCAGCTATCTTGTTCGCGGCAGCAAGGTTGGTGTTAGTCGCTGGTGCTGTCAACAGTGTCCCCAGCGCATAGTAGATTGGATTGATCTGGCCGGAATAGAACCCGCGCATATTGCTTGCACCAGCGAGGAAATGGCTCTCTGTACCGGCATAGTTCGCCATCACCGTTATGTTTTGTGTAATCTGGCGCTGGATGCCGAAGTTCCAGAAATTGAACTCCGGAGCACGGCCTGAAAGATACGGATCAGCATAAGCTGGCGCCCCGCCTGCCTGGATAAATGCGCCGGAACTGCTGACAGTATTGCCTACATTGAGCGTCTGGCTTATGGCTCCCGGAGCAGTAACTGGCGGAACCGAATACCCCGGACCACCAAAGGTGGCGTTTGAAAGGCCCAGTGTTCCGAACTGAGCGCTGTTGTTGAGATAGAAAGCCGGGCCGGCTCCAGGACCAGCCGCTCCATCGGCAAAGTTGGGAGAGCTGGTAAAGCCAAGTTGAGATGGGCCTGTGCCTGCTCCGCCCGCACCACCCGTTCCGCCGCCATGCGAATATACCGTGGCGAAGGCGCCGCGGAAGACAGTCTTGTCATCCACGGAATAGGCAAAGCCCACGCGCGGCCCCCAGTTCTTCATATAGTTATTTACCGGCGTGTGGCAACCGCAACTGACTCCCGAGCCACCATAGTTGCCCGCGAACTGCAGGGCACCCTTATTACCGGTAACCGGATTGGTAAGGTTTGGATTCAGGAACGAATAGCGATCCAGCACTTCCTGATAGGTTGGCAGATAATCCCAACGCAATCCCAGATTCAGCGTCAGTTTAGCAGTGATTTTGTAGTCATCCTGGAAATACGGGGCGAGTGGACGATAGCGTCCGCCAAGCAATGAGAATGGCTGCACCGTAATGCTCGTGCTGCCGACAGCGCCCATCAGATAGCTGGCATAGGAATAGCCGGTGTTGGTGCTATAAGCCGCACCGCTTTCCTGCGCTGTTTCGTTTGTGCTCCAGTTCAGCGTGAGATTGGAGGTAGGACCGTCGTAGGTGCTTGACTCGTATTCAAGCCGTTGAACCTGCACGCCAAAGGTCATGGCATGCTTTCCCTTGATCCAAAGGAGGTTGTCGACGATGGTGAACGTATTGGTCACTGTTGTGTTCGTTTGGGCTGTTTCACCCGATGCGCCTGCCCATTCCGTTTGCGCATTGCTGCCGGCGAAGATCTGCGTGGGAAACTCCGTAACAGCCTGTCCATTGGAGGGAACACCGGCGAAGTTGATCCCCATAGCCGATGCTTCGTACAGCGGATTTCCTTCCGTAATGTTCTGGACCGGCGGTCCACCAAAGTTACTAAAGCCAAACTTGAACTGATTGACGAGAGTCGGAGTGATCGTATAGGAATCAGACATATCCGCCCAGTGCCCGGCGACCGTCGAAGCAGTAGTCGCGAGATAGGGCAACGGAAGGACGCTGGCGGTCGAGGTATATGGCACGGCGTGACGGTTGCCGCCTGTCACCGTGAAAGACAATGTCTGCTTCGGCGAAACAGTCCAGTCGATGCGTCCGGAGTACAGCCAGTTGTCATAGCCGCTCGGAATGCCGCCGAAATAATTGTTCTGGATACCTCCGGTACTCGGAGCCGGAAGGTACGACTGCATCTTTTGCGCAATGGGAGAGATCTCTCCCGCCGGGATCACATTGGGCGTCGGTAATCCGTTCTTTATGCCCATGAACGGCTGGCGTGTACAGGTATTTCCATTGCAGGATTGAGTAGTCGGATCGTAGATCAGGTAGCCTGGACCGGATTGCGGTCCGGCCGCCGTTCCGGCTGACTGACTGGCATTCAGCAACTGAGTGAAGTCACCCTGCTGCATCTGCGTAGTTGGGATAGTTGCAGTGGAGTATGCCGGCGCTGCCCTGGTGTGTGTCCGGTCATAAGCCGTATAGAAAAAGAGCTTGTCATGACCTTTGAATAAATGGGGAATACTGATTGGTCCACCCACAGAGAAAGTGAACTCATTTTGGTGATCCACGGGTTTTCCGGCCGGCACGGTAACGATGGCGCCGTTGACAAGCTCGGGTTTAGTTGCAGCCGGCGCAGTGAATCCCCAAGTATCGAAGATAGTATTACGTACAAAATCGGCGACGGTGCCGTGGTATTGGTTCCCGCCGGATTTCATGTTGTAGTTCACTGAACCCGCGCCTTGATACTCCACGGATTGACCACTGGTAAGTGCGCCGACCTGACCAATACCCTCGAAAGGAACGACGTTGAAGATTGGCCGGTTATCCCCGATCTGGCTGATAGTTGTCAGTGGAATACCGTCCAGGTAGACCTCCTGCACGCGGTTAGCTGTGCCGGAGAAGAGCGACGATCGGCTACCGGCCTGAGCGCCTGGAAGGAGATTCGAGAACGAGGTAATATCGCGCTGCTGATTGTTTGCCACCAAAAGAGGCAGCTCCGCGAATTCGGTGCTCGATATGGTCGTGCTCAGAGTCGCGTTCGCGGTGTCCAGAGCAGGGGGCGCCTCGGTTACCGTCACCGTATCTTTCTGGCTGCCCACCTGTAACACAGGATTCAAACCAAAGATCTGATTCTCGTTGATCACCAGATTTTCCTGCTTGAAGTTCTGAAATCCTGCCGCTGACACCGTCACGGAGTAGGTACCAACAATGAGCGGACTGATCTGGTAAATGCCGGCCGAGGAGGTAGGCCGCGTGGTTTCAACGCCAGTCGCAACGTTTTGCGCTGTTACCGTTGCATTCGGAATAACAGCACCCGTCGCATCTTTAACGGTTCCCGTAATAGCGCCTTCACCGGCAGTTTGCGCAATCGCCGATGTAGCGGATAAAGCGAAGATGACGATAAAGACAAATGCTAAAAATACTGCCGCTCGGGTTATCCATCTCGCGTCTTCAGGGCGCACAGGTAGCGTCCTGCCAAACTGATTCCTCTTTTGCATCACAGCTCTCCCAAAGTTCCGCAATTGTCGTTCGTTTCGCTTCAAAATCCATTGGTACGACCAAAAAAATTGAATTTCTATCGCGAACGGCAATTTACGGGAGTGCAGAAACATATGTCAATAGAAAAATTGTTCCCTGCATTTCCACGCCAGTATCTTCGACAGCCCACGCGATTAACTCCCGACAGACATACACAGCTATCGCATGGCGCAGCTACACTTTCCGGGACTCGCCGGAAAGCAGCCTCGAATTCGGGGTCAGGTATTGATCAGGGAGAGAATGCCTAAACCGGATCCTGCGCGATGACGCGGCAGATCGTTCCGCCAGACGAATGGAGCGGCTATTCTTCGCGAAGAACTTCCAGAGGCTTTTGCCCCAGAATACGGTGACTGGCAAGCCAACCCGTCACAACCATGAGACCAGCCGTGGCCAGCAGCGCCCCTACCGACCATGTCCAACGAAAGTGGTAGACGACCGTGAGACGCGTCAGCAGGACACGTGCAATCACATTGGCAAAGGTCACACCAACCAGACCGGCAACCAGCCCCAGAACAGCGAATTCGATGGAAAAAACAGTAGCGATGCGCGCTCGGGTCGCCCCCAGCGTCTTGAGCACCACAACCTCCCGTATCCTGCGATAGCGAGTCCCGGCAATGCTGCTGGCCAGAATGATAATGCCGGCAAAGATCGAAAATGCAGCCAGAAACTGGATGACGTAGGTGATCTGAATGACGACCGCCCGCACCGTCTCGAGCGCCTGAGCCACATTGATGACCGTGACAGTGGGAAACGCGTTGTAGAGCGCCCGCTGAAGCTCGCCAACGTGCGCAGGATCGGCATGAACGCCCCCGTACCAGACGACAGGCAGCCCCGCAAGCGCCTGCTGCGGCAGTATGAACTCGACCCGCGAATAAGCGTGCTGCCCATCAGCTTTAGTCAGCGCAACCACCGTAGCGACGAATCGCGAGTCCTGCGCGGCAAAGGTAACGTGCGAGCCGACATGGACGCGCAGACGATCAGCCGACCGTTGATCGATCGCGACCACCGGCTGCTTTTCATCGGCAGCCCACCATTTGCCCTCGATGATCTTGGTGCCAGGCGGCGGCGCATCGAACCACGTGAGGCTGATCGACTGCAGCATGCGCTTCGGAAAATTCTTCAGTTTGGCCTGGTTCGCAGGAACACCGTCGATCTCGATAATGCGCGAAGAGACAACCGGAAGCAGCTCCGGAGCAGCGGTAACGCTCGGCTGCGCCTTCAGCAAAGAACGAATGCCGTTCACCTCGTCGTTCGTGATATCGACAAGAAAAACATTCGGCAGATTCGGCGCGCTTGAGATGTGCAGCTCCGTCACAACCGCCTGCTGGACCAGATACACGGTCATAATCTGCATGACGCCCATTCCGAGCGCAGCCAGCAGCGCGGCAGAAGGATTCCCCGGACGATAGAGATTCGCGAGACCGTGGCGCACCGAGGACGGCAGGTGCAGACGCGTCTTCGATAAAAAGAATTTCAGACCTGCAAGCACTGCGGCAGACGCTGCGAGAAGAACAAGAAGCACGCCCACCAGCCCCAGCGAGAAAACCTTGCCCACGGTGGCTGAATCGCTAAGAGTTGTCGCGATAGCGGCAAGTCCGGCAAGGATAAGCAGCGCCGAACCTATCTGCGCCAGGTTCTTCGTGATCTTGCGCCGGATGGCAGTCACGAACGGATCGTCGTTATCCTCCACAGCTCGCCGAAGGATAAGGATCGGACGAACCGCCCGAATGTCGAGCAGCGGCGGCAGAGTAAAAAGAAGAGTCGTAAGAACTCCAGCGGCGAGCCCCGTAAAGACCGTACTGAGCTGAACATGCAGATCCGTATCGACGTTGATCAGCTTTGCCAGCAGGTAGGGAAAAGCCAGCTGCACGCCCACTCCAAGCGCAACTCCAAGCACACCTCCGGCCAGCCCAAGTATCAGTGTCTGCAGCAGGTAGATCTTCATGATCTGCCCGGAGCGCGCACCGAGCGACTTCATAATCGCAATCGTATCCAGCCTCTGCTGCAGATGCGCGCGCATCGCCATCGCCACACCCACCGCTCCAAGAACCAGCGCAACCAGGCTCATCAGCGACAGCAGACTGGTGGCCCGATCGAGCCCCTGAGTCAGCGCAGGATTGGTCTCGCGGTAATCGATAATTTGTGCCTCTGGCAGGAGCTTTTCCAGCCGCGCCTTCAGGTCCGCGACCGCCTGATCCGAAATCGGCGCGCCATTCCTGGGCTTTGGCACTTTGAAGAGATAGCGTTGTCCCGCATGGCTCCCCGGCGCAAGCAGCCCACTCGCATCCAGCCCTTCACGCGAGATGAGAACCCGAGGTCCCGCGGCAAAATTTCCGGACAGCCGATCCGGTTCGTTCACCACCACCGCGGCAATGCGAAACATCTGCGTACCGATCTTCAACTGATCGCCGATCTTCAGACGCAGTCGAACCAGCAGATCGTCCGCGACAGCCACCGAATCGCGACCCACAACGCTTCTCAGCGGCGCAGCGGGAGCCAGTTCCACCTCGCCGTAGAACGGGTACATCGCAGGATCGACAGCCTTCAGAGAGATAAGCAGCGGATCGAGCGTCTTCGGCGCAGAGGCCATCGAGAGCAGCTCTGTGACAGGCGTAATCTCAACTCCGCTGGCCACAATTTCGTCCAGCCCCTTCTGCTGCTCCGGCGTCGGTTGCTGAAACATCCGCGCCGAAAGATCAGCCGCCATGATGCTGCGCGCCCGATTCAGCAGTGTGCTGCGAAACGAAGACGAGAACCCCCTCACTCCAGTAAGCGCAGCAACGCCAATCGCGACCGAGAGAATCACAAAGAAGAACTTGCCGCGAGACGAGCTCATCTCACGAGCGGCGATCCTGGCAGCGGAGCGATACGTAAGGTTAGCCATGCTGGCTTTCAGTCAACACGTTCTGAGCAGGAGCGGCGGCAGGCTCAGCGTTGATCTCATCCGAGATGATCAACCCATCGCGTAGAACAATGCGCCGATTCGCATACGTAGCCAGAACCGGATCGTGCGTCACCAGCACCAGCGTCGTCCCCTCGGTGCGATTCAGATTCAGCAGCAACTCAAGAACATGCGCTCCATTGGTCGTATCGAGATTACCCGTTGGCTCATCGGCCAGCACAATCGGCGGACGCAGAATGAAAGCCCTCGCCAGCGCCACACGCTGCTGCTCGCCGCCGGAAAGCTGCACCGGATAGTGATCCATCCGGTCACCCAGGCCAACACTATGCAGCAGATCACGCGCGCGCGTCAGGCCGTTCTCCTTCGCATCGGCGTTCAGCTCATGCGGCAGCAGAACATTCTCCAGCGCAGTCAGCGTTGGAATAAGTTGATAGGACTGAAACACAAACCCAATCGTCCTGCCGCGAACCTGAGCCAGCTTATCCTCCGCCAGATAGCTGATCGCGGTGCCATTAAGATAAACATTCCCTGCGCTCGGAGTATCAAGCCCCGCCAGCAAGCCAAGCAGCGTTGATTTGCCGCTTCCGCTCGATCCCATAATCGCGGCGAACTGCCCCCTCGGAATCGTGAAGTCGATGCCTTTCAGAATGTCAACGGTGCGTGTCCCATTCCGGATGGATTTGCGAAGGCCTTCGACGGTAATCATCGCTGCGGGTTCATTCACCTTGGGGTCCCTTTTGGCTTCACGATTTCAATTTGTTAGATTCATAGCAATGCGGCGAGATCTATTTCTTCTTATAGTAGCGGGTGCAGCGCTGGGACTGAGCGGCTGTCGAGCGGATCGCACCTCCAGACAGTCCTCCGCGATTGATTCGCCCGCAGGCGATTCCCTCAAAACCGAAACGCCCGATCCTTCCGCGGCAACCGTTGCCTCCGACGTCGCAAAGCCGGACGCAGCGCATGATGCAAGGCCCCTGTTGATCTGCTTCGGCGACAGCCTGACCGCCGGCTACGGAGCCGACCCCGGCGAGAGCTACCCCGACTACCTGCAGGCCGATCTCGACGCCATGGGCTACAAATACCGCGTCGTCAACGAAGGCATCAGCGGCAACACCACGAAAGACGGCGTAGAGCGGGTCGACAGCATCGCAGCCATGAAACCATCGGTCGTAGTCGTCGAGTTCGGTGGCAACGACGGTCTCCGCGGCCTGCGCATCGAAGACTCCCGCGCAAACCTCGACAAAATCGTCGCGACCCTCAAGGCCAGCGGAACGAAGGTCGTCCTCGCCGGCATTACGCTGCCACCCGACTACGGCCCCGACTACATCAAACAGTTCGACGCAACCTACTCCCTGCTCGCCAAGAAGTACCACGTCCCCTTGCTTCCCTTCATCCTCAACGGCGTCTTCGGCGTAAACGGCATGATGCAGGCAGACCGCACCCACGCCACCGCGAACGGCAATCAGGTCGTCGCAAAAAATGTTCTGCCCCTGGTGCTCCCTCTGCTGAAGAAGTAGCGCTTATCCCAACACCACAATCGGCTGCATCAGCGTCCCCGCAACACGCCGCGCAATCGCAAGCAGATCCGTGGGACTCGTGAAGACCTTCACCAGAGGAGCCTGCGAAAAGTCAGGCAGATTCACCTGCATCCCATTGCGTATTCGCCCCGACATCTGCTCATCCACCGTCACCGAAGGCATCTCCGGCAACAGCGTCCGTGGATGCGGCAGCAACCCCTCAAGCTCCGCAGGCGCCGTCTGCTTAAGCTGATCGACCGTAATCGCCTGCGCCAGCGTAAACGCCCCCGCCCGCGTTCGCCGCAACGCGCAGAGATGAGCCCCGCATCCCGCCAGCTGCCCCAGCTCATGCGCGACCGAACGCACATACCCGCCGGCAGACACCTCCATCGCAAACCCCGCAGTATCCCCATCCAGCGAAGTCAACTCAAAGCGATGAATCGTAATTCTCGCGGCCTTCACCGGAACATCCACCCCGGCCCGCGCCAGCTTATGCGCCGGAACTCCATTGATCTTCTTCGCCGAATAAATCGGTGGAACCTGATCCATCTCTCCATGAAACCGCCGTCCCAGCTCACGCAGCTCATCGAGCGACTGCGTCAACGGCTGCGCATCCCCGGCAGGCGTACCTTCCATGTCGAAGGTATCGGTGGCAAAGCCAAACCGAATCTTCCCCTCATAGTGTTTCTCAGCCTGACCGAAAAACTGTGCCAGCCGCGTGTATTTCCCCAGCAAAAGCGGCAACACCCCGGTCGCCATCGGATCGAGCGTACCCAGATGACCGATAGACTTTTCGCCGGTAGCTCGGCGAACGATAGAAACAACATCATGCGAGGTAACGCCCGAAGGCTTATCGAGTACTAAGAGACCATTCATTCACTAACCAGTGTAGTGCCTAAAAGGAGCTTCCCTTTTGGCGCACCAGCGAAAGGAACTCATTGCGCGTCTGCAGCTGCGTCTTGAACACGCCCAGCATCGCCGAAGTCACCGTCGACGAATGCTGCTTCTCCACGCCTCGCATCATCATGCAAAGGTGCTGCGCCTCAAGAATCACCGCCACTCCCTGCGGTTGGATCGCCTCCGTAATCGCCTCGCCGATCTGTCGCGTCAGCCGCTCCTGCACCTGCAGACGCCGTGCAAACACATCCACCAGCCGCGGAATCTTGCTCAGCCCGATCACCTTGCCATTGGGCACATACGCGATATGCGCCTTGCCGAAGAACGGCAGCAGATGATGTTCGCACTGCGAGAAAAATTCGATGTCCTTCACGATGACCATCTCGTCATAGTCCACATCGAAGAGCGCGCCATGCAGCACTTCGGTCACGTCCATCGTGTAGCCGCGCGTCAAAAACGCCATGGACTTCTCCATGCGCTCCGGCGTACGCAGCAACCCATCGCGCGTCGGGTCTTCGCCGATGCGCGTAAGTAGTTCGCGATAAAGATCCTGCGTCGAGAGGCCATCCAATACAGATGTTTCGAGAGTAGCCGACGTACGTGGCATAAGTTAGACCTTTCTTATATGCTGCCCGCCGCGGGCATTGAGCCGCCAGCGTAGTCGAAGGAATTGTTACTCGTCTCTTCGACATGAACCCGCTCCAGATGAGCAGCGGTAAACCCCTGAAATATCCGATAAATCTCCACACTAAGATTCTCTGTCGTCGAGACCGTGTCCCTGAAACACTCCAGCGTATTCAGATTCGTATGTTCAAAATAATCCAGCACATTTGTTTGTGCGAAGCCATCGAGATCCGCAAGATTGCACACCATCCCCGTCTCCGCATCGACCTGCCCACTCAGCGTCACCTGCACCGTGTAGTTATGGCCATGCCCGTGCGGATTATTGCACTTACCGAAGACCGCAGCATTCTTCGCCTCATCATAGGCATCCGTATGCAGCCGGTGCGACGCGCTGAAGTGATACCGCCGTGAAAGATAGGCCTTCATCGCTCACCATAGTAGTCCGCAAACAGATCCGGCATCTCATAAACCCGTACGCGATGCAGCTTCGCATTTGGAATTTTGTCATCCAGACGCTGCCAGATCGCAATCGCAATATTCTCGGTCGTCGGAATTGCAGTCCTGAACTCCGGCACCTCAAGATTCAGATGCCTGTGGTCATACACACTCACCACCTCGCGCTCGAGAATATCTTTCAGCTCCTTCAGATCGACGACGAAGCCTGTCGTCGGATCGACATTCCCCGAAACCGTAACCTCCAGCGTGTAATTATGTCCGTGACCATTGCGATTGGCGCATCTGCCAAAGACGCGCTCATTCTCCTCCGCCGACCAGGAGTCGTTCCAGTAGAAGTGAGCGGAAGAAAATTCGGCTTTGCGAGTGAGAAAGATCATATTGTTCCTAAAGTTAGACGTGGTCGAGGAGGCAGTGGATGCAAGGGGCGCGCCCTCAGCGCGTCGTGTTGTAGCTGCGTCCTTTCCAGACCACTGATTTCTTAATACGATGCTGAACGAAACTCCGGATCAGCATATAAACGAACAGCGGAATCCCGAAGATGGAGATGGCAACATCGACAGCCGGAAAGTTCGACCGCGCAACCCGCGAATAAAACCGCCACAGCGTACGAACCCAGATCAGCAGAATAACCCCACGCTGCCACGACTGCAGCCAGTACAGCCCCAAAGCAAGCGCCGGAAGCCCAAAAAACAAGAGCACATCGAGCACTCGCCAAAGAGCCAGCGCAACCGGCTTCGGACAAAGCAACGCCAGATTTTTCGTCCAGCCATCAATCATCTCCGGCAGCGTCCGGTACATCCGCACGGAAAGCGCGTCCGGAGCATAGCGAAGCCTAATACTCCGGCCACCCCGTTTGATATTCCGCGCCAGAGCCACATCCTCCAGCACCGTATCCCCGGCGGCGCGATGCCCTCCCGTTACAAAGTACGCATCGCGCTCCACCAGAACGAACTGGCCATTCGCAGCCGCAAGCCGGTCGTCAGGGTCGTTCACCTTTCTCGGCGAATAGATCGAAGCCAGTTCGGAGAAGATCAGCGGCATCACCGCATGCTGCCAAAACCCCGTAAGAACCTGACGCGGAGAGTAGGAGAGCAACGCAACCTTATACTTCTCCATCTCGTGCCTGGAGCGCGAGATATCGCCGGTCTCATGCACCGTATCGGCATCGGTAAACAGCAGCAGCCGTCCCCTGGCAATCTGCGCTCCCGCCCAGCACGCATTGCTCTTGCCCGTAAAGCCCCCACGCTGATCCAGCGCCGGAGCATTCAACACAGTAACCCCAGGATGGCTCGCCGCAGCCTCTGCCGCAATCGCAGCCGTTCCATCCGTCGAGTCGTCGTTGACGAGGATCAACTCCCACTGCTGCCCCAAAGCAAATCCCGGCTCAGACTGGCGCAGCAGCGAAGCGAGACACGCAGGCAACGTCTCCTGTTC
>Ga0302315_10004253_pt1 | contig 12578 bp, 10 predicted proteins | sample III_Palsa_N3_1_FD_200532 | JGI IMG/M metagenome (GOLD analysis project Ga0302315, IMG submission 200532) | Peat permafrost microbial communities from Stordalen Mire near Abisko, Sweden - III_Palsa_N3_1 | ecosystem: Environmental > Terrestrial > Soil > Palsa > Peat permafrost | place: Sweden... | reverse complement strand
TGTCATACTGTCATACTGTCATACTGTCATACTGTCATACTGTCATACTGTCATACTGTCATACTGTCATACTGTCATACTGTCATACTGTCATACTGTCATACTGTCATACTGTCATACTGTCATATTCAGCATATCTAGGATATGCTTGCTATTTACCTACTATCAGTCTAAACCGTGTTATCTGGTAGACACCAGAGGTTGATTACAACTCAGAATTGCAGTAGTTATCATCGTCATCACCATCACCGAAGACGACAGTGATACTCAACACTAATCAGTCTCAGACTGTGAATATATGTATATGTATATATATGTATGTACAGCATAGCAATTTATCATCGTCACCGCTCTAGTCTATATTAAAAACGCTTGACTACCCAGTCAGACAGTAAGACATAACTTTACAAGTCAAACTTGTAAAATCGCAACACCTACTGGTGGTGGTGGTGGTAGTGCAGAAACTACCCACCACCACTATCATACTCATCTTACTTACTCTTAAGTTCGACTAGCTGCGAGTTCAGCTGCTCAAACAGCTCGGTGATCAGCACTAGAGCCTGGGCGGTAGCCTGTGGAGGGTTAATCTTAGCGTTAAGCTGCTGGATGAGTGGCTGTAGTTGCCCGAGCTTGGCGGTGAAATCACCACTCTTGTGTTGAAGAACTTTCTCTTCAGCATGTTGTGGGTCATCAATGAGTGGATAGAGCTCCTTGTAGTACTTGTCAATCATGCTAGCAAAACTTAGGTTGTTAATAACTGCAAGTGAGCTAGGCCACATCAGTGCTAGGTTGTTAGCAGTGTTGGTATATGTATCAGCTGACATGTGATCAGTCTCTTTATGCATATCACTGCTAAGAGCATCGTATACAATGGCCAGCGCTATACTAAAGAGATAGTAAAGATTGTTTCTCTGCTTCGAGCTCAGAGCAGCCAGGAACTCAACCATGAGATCCTCGTAGTCACCACGTTGGCGGATCAGCTGGTTGTAGTCCTTGAGGGTATCCACTGCTTCACTGTAGTCATTAAAGTTAAGGTCACCACCAGCAGACTTAAACAGCTCATAGTTGACAGCAGTTGACATTTTAAGCCTCCTTTTTCTTTGTCACTTTTTCTTTGTCACCTAATTCGTAGTAGTAGAGATTATCGCGGTGGCTGTAATAGTGGTTAGTTACAACTTTGAGTTGTAATGGTGGTTATTACCAACAGAGCTGCATTCAGGCTGACTGCGACCAGATCCAGTGTAACACGTGGTTGTAAGTCCCATCCCATCTCATTTTTTGTTATGTATCACGGTCTTACCAATTAAGGGTAATTGAGACATAAAACCTACATCTCCCACCGTTAAGCTTTATTCTCCACTACAACGTTGCCATCTTTCATAGTGTGTGTGTTACCTTAATGACCTTGTCACCGGCAGCATTGAAATGGGAAACGGTTGAGATAGTATTGTCTGTTATGTGGACCATGATGGCAGAGTCTGAGCCGATAGTCAGTTACATCACTATTATCGTTGCTAGGTACCACAGTGCCAGGCTTATCTTGCCAGGCTTATCTTGCCAGAACCGACAGACACTGCGAATCTTGCAACTCCTGAGCTGTTCACACTTGGAGTGGAGAGTGCTAAAATTAGCAAATGACATTAGTCTTACCACAATGATCGAATACTTGCTTTTACGTGATACTAGTTTCGATACTCCAACACCTGAACTTCAATATATATATATATAATTATCGTCTAAATAAACTTTTGGAAATTATTTTCCCATGACAAAGATGGTGGTCTTTAATCCGATAGACTTTCAAGGCTTCGATAGTTTTGCTTCCTGTTACCATTTCTGCCATCAAGTGCTTCAAGAACAGGATGCTTCAGCTATTTCTTCCGTAAATGGCAATACCTATCTTCGAGTTGATATCGCTCTATGTAACGAGATTTACTCGATAGTACTTGCAAATAGTAACCTGATTCTTTTGGAAACACAACCTCATAGTGGAACATTCTATGCTAATGTTGTTATTGATGGTGCAAGCGGTCTTTTAAATGTTGATACCTACTATGGATCTTCTTATAGAAATAAAATTATCGATCCAAAATTGAGAAAAGGAAGTAACGTAGTCATCTTTTTGAATGCTATTTGCTATGTATTCTTGGTGAGTGAGACTATTATCTATGACGACTCTACGATAGATTTTGTTCCGTTGTTTACCTTGAGAAAGATAGCTGGAATGAATTCTTTCTATGAAGATCTGGGTTATCAGCTTACCAGTTGTCGATACTCAAGACAAGAGATAGAAACAGCTTTTAACGCGATTGGTCTAACAACACCAAATCAATTACTCCAAGATCGACGCCCGGTAGTGTCTGAAGACATCTGGAATAGATACAAAGATCAAACATATCGAGAGATATTTACCCAATTCTTGAAGAATCGAGATTCACAACTACGAGGCTTCACTTATGCAGCTGATTCTGTTAAGTATAAACTTCCCCAATATACCTCTTTGGTCCTCAGTGTATCAATAGGATCTTACCGGAAATTAACATCTAAATACGATGTTATCCTTTATTGCTGTCTCTAGTTCTAGATCTGGAAGACCCGCTTCTCCGGTTACTGGAATCGTATCAGAGAGATAAAAAAAACTACTCTCTAGATTCGAGTGACTGGTGGTATACTTTGTTTGGGTAACCTCATACTCATTGTATGAAATTCTTCTATGGATGACTATCTTGAAATAGATGCTCGATTTATGATCGATCGCTCATAGATTATAAACTTCCAAGATGGAGTTGACCTCCACCAATCTGGATCGGACTCGAGGTGGATATTTAGATGTATATTTGGGTGATGCGTTAGGACTATCCCATAGACGATCAAACACAGAGTGTACTTGACTATTACAGTCTGTTAATCATCAAAGTCGATAATCAACCTAACAAATCACTGATGAGAGCATTCCCGCTAGTGTTGTTATTTATCTTTCAACCTCAGACTGTAGTAGTAGTAGTAGTAGTTATAACTCTAAGTTATAACAAGATTTCATAGTAGCTATAACTCTAAAATATAGTAGAAGTTCGTAGTAGTTACAACCTGAAGTTATAGTAGAAGTTTGCAGTAGTTATAATTCTAAGTTATAGTAACAGTTTGTAGTAGTTATAATTCTAACTTATAACAAGATTCCTATAGTAATTATATGTTAGACTTATAACAGATTTTGTAGTGGTTAAGATCTATCTTATAACAAGATTTTGTAGTAGTTACAACCTAGAGTTGTAACAGATTTTATGGTGGTTAAGATCTATCTTATAACAAGATTTTGTAGTAGTTACAACCTAGAGTTGTAACAGAATTTTATGGTGGTTACAACGGAAGCTTACGGTAGTTACAACTCTAAGATGTAACAAGATCTTATAGTTGTTATGAGATAGACCTATAACAAGATTTTTGTAGTAGTTACAAGTCGGAGTTGTAACAAAAAAATCTACAGTGACTATAGGGAAAATTTGTACTGTTTACAACTTAGAGTTGTAACAGAGTTTTGCAACAGTTGTAACCTAGACTATAACAAAAACTATACTGTAGTTGTGTTGAAATTTGTAGTGGTTACAAGTTGGATTTGTAACAACACCTCATAGTTATTATAAGAACGATAGTAGTAGTGCTAATAGTACTAGTGCTACTAGCGACTTAAACCGAGAAGGCATAGATAACCCTAATAACAGGATCGTACTCGTAGGGTAGCAGCAGGTAGTAGTCACGACCGTAAGTTGACAGGGGGTTGTAAGAGATAAGATCATAGTCAGGACCACCTTCGTTATCTGTAATCTTGAGATCAGTCAAGTAACCTTGGCGTGGGGTATAGTTACCAGTAGGATGTTCCTGTTTGCTACACCGCTTAACAAGCGTGGACTGCCATACTTTCCCTGAAATGGGGGCTAGGCTAGCTGTTACATACACTTGAGTATAATTTGGATGTAAAGTAATAGCGCAATCTACGTAGGGTTTGTCATCTGGGCAATAGATAAGCATTTCCCTATTGCCAACATCATAGAGATTAATGTCAGGGTAGTGCTGGGCTACTCGCTCTGAAATGAATGCAGCTTGGCCACGAGTATGAACCATGAAGTCAGCATGGGAAGAAAAGTAGTCAACTGGTGGATCATGCAGAATAGCGTTATCAACCTTATGAATATAAGGTCCGAGGCTGGACATGAAAATAAATAAACTTCTTCCTGAAATATCAATCAGTCTCGGCTCAAGAATGTCCAAGCTACGACCACCAATCTGCTGATAATTATCAATCACCTTTTTCGAAAAGAGGGACATAACGATATGTTTGACATCATCAGCTGACAGAGCATCTGGTTGCGGTGAATTGATACGAGCTAGAATATCAGTAAAACCATGAAAAAATGAGAGTGGTGCAACGTGATCAATATCGAACGCAGTATACGTGTTAAGTATGTCTTTCAACTGACGACCGATATCTTCTTCGATTACTGCATCACTATTGAGGCCAATTAAGTTTGCCTTTTGCTGTTGCCAGAAGCGTTGGCACCATTGCCGTGCCTGCGTTACATTGTCAAGATAGTCAATCATCCTCAAAGACCCAAATGTATCTGGCTTGTTAGTTTTACTAGCCTTGTCAGACTTACCAGCTTTACCAGTCTTATTAGCCTTATCACTGAGATAGGCTAGGTATTCATACCAATCATTTAAGTCAACTTCGAGTGGGATAGGCTGCAGGGCTGATACTGTTGGAAATGCCAACAGCTCACCAATAGTCCTACTACCGATCACATCTTTGTCAGCTAACTCAAACAACAAGCCGGCCACGGTGAAATAGTAGACCATTTTCTTGCAGCACTGTGCTGCAAAATCATTATTGGGATGGAGGTAGTTGCCAGTATCACTGATACATATCCACTTATCTTACTAGACTACACCTACATGTCCCCTTGTCTGTGATTGCTGACAACTGTGTCTAGTGATGTCTCTTAGTCTGTAGTTTGAGCTAAGAGACAAACTTGATAGAGTTGATAGGTTGCAACTTCTAAGAGCAATCAAGATTTCCACCAGTACCCTCAAGATATGCTTGATAACATGTTGGCTATAGTTCCTATCTATAGTGGACGACTCACCAGCCACAAAGCGATCTCCGCATTTGGATTAATAGATCTGGTAGAGTATCCTAGATCAAATTAAGGGTAACTACTTCAGTATGTCTAGAAATGGTTAGGAATGGTTTGCAAGTAACCTTCTTGATAGGTTGCTGTAGCTGTCATGTTTGCAAGTAACCTTCTTGATAGGTTGCTGTAGTTGTCATATTCGCAATGTTGCAAAATTTTGCAAGCTTGTGGTGACAGGCGACATTATTTCTTATTGCGAAGCTGCATTGTGGTCGATCGTCAGTAGCAACAGTCTCTAGCCAGTCAGCACTTACAGCAGACTTATGTTATTACCACTCTCCTGTTGTTATCAGATAACAACAAACTATCCTGCAGGGACAATATATATATATATATTTTGCCATCGCTGATTGGTGGACTATATAGCCACTTGGCTGACAGTTGTTAGTAACCGCACAACTATTGAGAGTGAGTTTGGAGCTACAATTAACTACGTTCGAATTGTATGGATATTATAACTTAAAGTTATAATGTTAATACGTTTACTCAAGTTTGTGTTTGAAGTAGTGTTTGATTAGTTCATAATACTTAATTGGTATACTAGGTGTGACGTAATTGTTATCATCTTGTATTCTAACCTTACCGTTTTCCAAACTACCCCAAATATAAGTATTTTTGTCCTCCCCATCATCAGCATCAGCATCAATTGTAATACGAAGGCTAACAGTGGTAGGATTACCGTATTCATCGGTATTGATGCTGACTTTGGTCACTTCTGGGAGTAATTTACCATCGTAGACAATTTTACTATCCAGTCCCATACGGTTATAGATCGTAAGTTGATTGACATCACCGTTCCGCTGTGGGAAAGTCAGGAAATCAACCTTATAACTTTTACCATTTGGATACCAAACATCAACCTCCAATTGTTTAATCCAGTAGGAGCTGGTTTGAGTGAGCATCCTTCCATCATACAGATACATCTTTATACCGGAAGATTGCTCTTGTAACGGTCTAATCCAAATAGTCAGTGAGCTCATAATCACATCAACAGTCACATTCACGTCTTGCCCTGGAAACTCCTCCACAGCAAGACGCCAGTAGTAGAGTAACTTATTAAGTATGTAATTGGGGAAACGGTGAAGATTCTCCTTAATTTCTGGAGGAAACTCATTTGTATTGAGAGTATAGATAGTCATGTCTTAGTCTTAGTTCAGGAGACGGATATCTTTAGATTTGGAGTTTGTGGACTTTTCTACTCGATCCTATAGTCAGTTTGTCTTAACAATTATGGTCTAGATGTGGTTATTATTCTTGTTCCAACTAATCACATCAGCAGATCCTTAGTAGTGAATGAATGTTAAACACCGGCCTCATTCCTACAGTCTCGAGCCTGGTCTAAGTAGCGTCAGTAGTAATTGGTTATACATGTCTGTCAGTGATAAATTATAAGTGACTGTTAGTGATAAATTATACAATCTGTGATTGTATAAAATAAAATAAAAACCATGTCGTTTGAGTTGAACGGTAATGTGTACGAATTCCAAACTAAACTGGATGGTGGTGCGCAGGCTCAACTTAGTCAGTATCTGAGTGACGGACTACTATATACAGTCAAGTCAACATTACCGTTTAAGCGTAGCCAAACCTACACTAGCTTCGACATGGAAGTAAAGATACTAACACAGTTACGTGATATATGCAAGATGATCAGGGTTCCATGTATTGTAGATCATACTGTTTTAACTCGCGACATGCCTCTATACCATCATTTCAATACCTATCGACCGTTTAAGTTCTATCCTACTGATCCTGACATTGAAGGAAGAGAGGGTAACCCCATAGGCATTATAATCTACCACTTCATTGCTGGCGTGTCTCTATCTTCTCTTGTGAAAGGTGATACTACACGTGCCAATGTCAACATTGGAACAATAGTACAAGATGTGTTGGAGTACCTACTGTATACTGTAAGATTCCTTCACTCACATAATATTATCCATCAAGATATTAAGTTAGCTAACATTATTCGTAATGTTGATACTGGCAAGCTTACTCTCATCGACTTTGGGCTGGCTAAGATTGCGCCATACTTGCCTATGGATCTATTCGGCACCATTAACCATATCTGGCCTGACATCTTAAAGCAAGGTCATGGTTCATCCAGTGACTATATGATCAGTGATGTATATGCCATCGGTGTCTGTTGTTATCGACTTTGCAACAATAACTCTGTCCCGTTTGATATAGAAGTTAATGAAGACAATATTCCTCATACATATACTATGTACCCTTATGAAGGAGATGGCGACCTCACCCTATTACCACCTAAACTCAAAGACACTATCCGTATGCTACTTCTTGAACCTCAGCGTGGTCTCGATGCCATCATCGACTACTGGGAGCAGTCATAACCTTATGACTATCCATTCATAACTGTGTAGTTACTATCACCTGTTCGTGGATGTGTTGTTGTCGATATGTTGTTATACAAGTTAAGCTTGTATGGTATAGAAGTTAAGCTTAACTTGTATACTAAACTACTTTGTGTGCTAAGATGTAATAGTCTTGATTATATATCATAGTAGAGATAATCATTACAGTAGTATATAATATTTACTAGGTAAACGTTTTGTTGTATCTCGTGGTTGATATTGGTATCTCGTGGTTGATATTGGTATCTCGTGGTTGATATTGGTATCTCGTGGTTGGTATCGGTGTCAATCACGAGATACAACAGTGACTCTTATAGTTGCTATCACAGTCCTATAATCAACATCTGAGATGTTGATAGTTGATACTTGACTACTTTAGGTAGTCAGAACATCAACTCTCTAAGTAAGTGTCGTTTTGGTATTGCTTCGTTTATAAGAGCTGTTTATAAGAGTTGTCTGAATGTGAACTTAAACCCTATGTTTGAAAGAGTGCTTTACAAGAACTGTTTAGAATAGTTATGTAGACTGTACTAATCTCTACAATGAGTGTATCATACAGTAACAACTTAATTGTTACTTCACTGGTATATGTACGTATCATCCTATGTAATCACAATATTTATTCATGTAAGATGAATAGAGTGTTGTTACAACACATTGTACCGAACAAAGATATGTTATCACTGTTAGTCTTTGTAAGATTGTAAGTGTTATACTTAATATAAGTGTCAAACAGTGCTACTTTGAGTAACACAACGATTATCACACTGACACTATAGGTTATAATAGTAATGGATGTATTCAGACAATTGTGTAAGATTTCTTAAAGCACAGTTCAGAATAAAGGGGTGTAGATATACTACAGTATAATACTTATTGTGTATAAGAGTGTTAGATATATGTAGTGAATAACATAATTGTTATTCACACCAATTATACAGTAATGTAGTAACATGATGTTATCTAGGATAACATATTATCGACCGCAATTCTAGTTGTCATCAGTGTCGTACGGACTAGAATCATGATCACTGTTTTCACCGATCTGAGAGGCTTGAATAGTTTTGTCATATTCAGGCTGGGAATGTAACTCCTTGCTACCGTCCTTCAAGAACAATGTTGTAGACAGTTTATCACCATTGTCATTGTAATCTTCTATGCTACTCATGACATCAGGTCGTGATACGGAACCCTCGAAATATCTATCATATTCAGAGTTGGAATTAATATACCAATACTGATGAAGTTGCTTGAATTTGTAGCCATCGATAGTCTTACATACCACCTGTTCTACCTTAGCACTGACGTCAGGATTCCAGGTAATATCTCTAATAATGAAGGTAGGTGATCTACTGGTGGATACCTGATGCTCAATCTCTGCATTTTCCAAAGTTACACAGTCTTGACCGAGACTGAGAGAGTATCCATAATCACCCCACTTTATGTGGGAAATAAACTTGTCTATCTCCTGTTTATCACCCAGGACGTTGGTTACAATGTTCAACCGCTCGCCATAGGATGCAGAACGCAGAACATACACATATGTGTGAGTGTTGTCTATACGGAATTGTACATCGGTCTCCAAATAGGACACACCACCTCCCTTATTTACAGTTCGCCAAAAGTACCTGTAGTAATACTTGTATAGCCATTTGGCTAGTAGCGCGTCTGAGTTGTGGACATATTCAGGCCACAAGTCTTTAGGCATTAGGAGACAGATGTCTTCCAGATGCGGACCATTGATCTCATTCAGAACATCCTTGCACTTACTATATTTCGATAAGAAGCGTTTGACACAGAACTCAAGGTAATCAGGATCGTCAATTAGTGAGCACGCTTTCAAACACGCTTTGATATGTGGTACATCCTTATCCTTGTCAATAAAGTTAACATAGTCATCAATAACCTCATCACTAATGCTACTTGGCACTGGTAGCTGTAACGCTTCCCCCGTCATCATCCGTTCATTGTCTAATGTTAAACCTTGATCACCACCATAACTTGCTAGCATAGACGAGTACAATCCAGACTTGGTCAGCAACCTCTTCTTGACCATCTGTCCTGTCTCTAACCTGACATAATCATTAGACATTATTTGTTTTTGTTCTTCTAGTACACATCTCTGTCATGATCTATATTCTCACTTTAACATCAGTTACCACTCTTTAACTATCGTAACAGTCCCAGTACTATATGCTAGTAGTTGTTATATTGAGCATTAAGAGTTATTCTCTAGCCTCTAACCAACTAGTAATCATCATGTGATATTAACTCAAGTGCCAGTTATGACGATACCTACCGAATGGATGTGTAGTATGATTGCTACTGCAAGCGTATTGATAGTCACCGTTTACAAGCTGAGCTTGTAAATCATACGTATGTGTATGTGTGTATGCGTGTATGTGTGTACACACATACACACAGAACAAATTAGTTCTCCATGTCATCATTACTGTCGTTGACAGTGACACCGATATTGTCATGATCACTATAGCGACGGCGCTTCCTACTGGTATGAGCGGAGCTTGCAGATGAATGAGTTACCTGACCCATAAGGGCATCAAGAAGATAGTGGGCAACAGCTTTGTCAGTGTTATGTTGGGCAGCTGCTGCTACATGTTCCATGCCTGGCTTGGCTCCAGCCTGGACTAGCACCCTAATGTGGGATAGAGTGGCCCACTCAACCAGGCCAAGGATACACTCGGAGTTGTTGGCCTGTGGGTTGGCGCCGTAAAGTAGAAATTCTGCGGCCTCGCGTTCGTTATCTGAGTACAGAAGCAAGTGATCCAACACAGACTGGGGCAGTTGATGTTCACTTGCCAACTTTCTGAACTGGTCAATATATTGCTCCTTGTGTTCTTCCACGATAAACAGCATCATCTCTTCCTCTGTTCCAAAGCTCTGCTTAAGCTCAATGTCATCAACAACAAAAGCCATTTGTGTTATAGGAGTGTTTGCGAACCTTTGACTGTATACATCACACATGTCGACTATAATTTCACTTTGTCTTAACCTCAGTCTCATTCTCACTCCTAGTCCTAGTCTTAGTCTCAGTTCCAACTCTGTCACCAGTCTCAACAAAGGTGTCAACCTTATAGGTATCAGCGATAAAGCTAAGAATAATCACTACTACATGGTGTATCTTTATTATAGCGGTACTGTCAATACAATATTAATACAGTAGTAGTAGTAGTAGTAGTAGTTGCTATAAGTTATCATAATAGCAAGATTATTGTAATAAAATTAGGGTCATGATAATAGTATAATGTTGTAGTAAACACATCTCCCAATTACATTACTATAGTAGCTAAGGTAAACACCATGATCTTGATACTTTGATACTTAAACGGACTCGTACTGACAGTAGTCTATCTTAATCTGTCTTGTCCTGTCGTAGTAGTTTAACTACTATGACATGCTACACTCTCCTATCCCTGAACAATTTCACTGACTCTACCATTGATAAGCTCTATGCTAAACTGATTATTTAAAACTTACAAGATTAAACCGTTCTCATAACATAGCGGACTGTGATAAAACTATAGCTTCAAGACACATCATGACTTCTGTTTCTACTCCCAACCCAATCTTCTCTACTCCCAACCCAATCTTCTCTGACCACGACCTGGTCAAACTGGCAACTGGTCAGTTGATTAAGAAAAGCCTACTGCGGAACTCTCAGCTGTATTCATCTCTGCTGGACAGCTATGACAACTGTGGCAACCATGGCAGTGATCAACAGCGGCGGCAGCAGCAACATCATTATCAGCGAGAAGAGCAGTTGCTCATGCCAGTGCCGGACAGTATTTCGTCAGATGTGATAGACGACTATATTGGTTTCCTTGATACCGAGCGTCTCGTGGCAACGATCAAGAAGTCTCTCAAGGCCTGCTCCCTGCTAGATGATCAGCTCTACCTCAAGTTCTGTGTTAAGCGGCTGCTGTCCAATTTCAGCAAGTGCAAGGATGTGTTGGATGAGATAAGTGATGTGCACTTGGAGGACATCTGTATGCTGATACCCAAAGACTTGTGGCCAGAACGTTTTCAAAATTCTGATAAGCTGTTATCTCGCTGGCTACACAAGTACCACTATGACGTAGTTAAAAGACAAGATGAGCGTAGTTCTCATGGAGAAGACTACATTCAGTTTATAGTTAATGACCATGTCTACACTTATTCCTTCCTCAACAGTCAAAGGGATCCTGGGTCTGACTATGACTATGTGCACAACAGTGGTATTTTTGTTGTATGTAACGTGACAACAGTGCAGGCTGCTAAGTATGTACATGAGAAGTTGAGCTACATTTGTGGTGACGCTTGGCGTGTAACTTACCCAAGATTAGGAGCTGACCTTTACCATAAGAAACTACCATTACCAGAGGAGGTAACTGCTGGCCACCAACCAACGTTCATCATTCGGGATCTGTTTTGGAATTACGACAATGATGCTAGGAGTGACGAGATCGAGTGCAGTATCACAGCTGGCTACAAGTTCAGGATCACCTATCGTCGTTGGTGTAAGAATGATGGCAAACACCGCTATTATAGCGTTTATGACAGTGGTGACAGCAGTGAAGAGGGTGATGAGCGGATCTACTTGGGTAGTGACAACGAGGATAACAGACAGCGTCACTTGGGTAGTGATGATGATGAGAATAACGAGACTACTGATGACGATCATGACGATGACATAAATGCATCGTCGTCTTCTTCAACAGCGACTAGACGTCCAGAACGAGGCAGGGGCAGAGGTAGGGGTATGGGTAGGGGCATGGGTAGAGGCAGAGGAGGATATTGGTAGTAACGACCTTCATGTTGAACTCAACAACAGCCTCATGGTCATTGATAACCGCGTCGCATGTAAGTCTCTTAGCCACTGAGAGACATTTATTTTGATACTTAAACAGTTTCGTAGTAATGGTAATCCAATTCGACTTGCTTTGCCCTGTTGTAGTAGTCAAACTACTATAATATGTTACACTCACCCAACCTTGAACAACTTCATTGACTCTGTTGT
>Ga0302315_10004251_pt1 | contig 12585 bp, 11 predicted proteins | sample III_Palsa_N3_1_FD_200532 | JGI IMG/M metagenome (GOLD analysis project Ga0302315, IMG submission 200532) | Peat permafrost microbial communities from Stordalen Mire near Abisko, Sweden - III_Palsa_N3_1 | ecosystem: Environmental > Terrestrial > Soil > Palsa > Peat permafrost | place: Sweden... | reverse complement strand
GATGAGGCCGACCTTGTGGGCAATACCCAAACCTATGCAGTTTTGTTAGATGACGGCACCTCTCAAGGAGCGGGAAAATGAAGATGAGAAATTTACTAGCTCTTGTGGTGGTACTCGCGGCGGCACCGGCTCAAGTTCAAGCTCAGGCTGGGATGGGGTCTGGTCAGTCGGTGGATGTGACTTACCGAATTGAGAAGAAGAACGTGAAGTTTACGCAGTTCGCCGAGACACAGATGATGATCTCTAAAGATTGCGATGCTAATTCGCCAAATAGCTGCGAGGCCATGAAGGTTCTCAATCAGATCTCGTTTTCCTTTCTGAAGAGCAAAATCAAAGGCGACGTCAATCCTGGCGCGGTTTTGTGTAAAGAAGTCGGAGGCAAAGAGCAATTAGGGGTCGATAAGGACCAAAACGAAGATACGTTTTGCAAGTTCTCGGACGGCTCCCAAGTTTCTTGCAACGCCTTATTTCTTTACTCCCAAAAGAACGACAGGAAGTAGCCAAATCGCCAATATGGCGATATAAGGATCACGTGGAACCTTTAGTTCAGACCACTCAAGATCCAGCGCCCGAGCAGGTCCGCGATCTTTGCCTAAAATGTTTTCGATCCCAGGCCACGTGTCTGTGCGACGACGTTGTTCCTGTTCGTCCCGAGATTGAAATCGTCATTCTGCTTCACCCCATGGAACGCAAGCGCTCGATCGGGACTGCTCGTTTGACTCATCTTTGTCTAACGAACTCTCGAATCATTACTGGCGCGACCTTCAATGATCATCCTTCTGTTAAACAGATCTTGGCTGATCCTGAGAAAGTTTGTTTCGTTCTTTATCCCGGTCCGAAGTCGACCAATATCGAAGAACAACTTCCCGCTCAAATGACCGAAGCCAAGCAGCTCGGTCGCCAGGTTGTCGTCTTTGTGATCGACGGGACTTGGCCATGTGCTAAGCGGATGCTTCGCAAGAGTACGATTCTCCATTCTTTGCCTCAGATTTCTTTTCATCCTACGAAAACCTCCGAGTATCAAATTCGAAAGCAGCCGGAGTCTTACTGTCTATCGACAGTCGAGGCTGTGCATCGTGTGTTGGGAATTCTTGAACCATCATTAGATGCTTCGAATCTCCTTCACGTCTTCCGTGAGCTGGTGAAAACTCAGCTCGGCTATTCGGGAGTCGGTCCCTTCAGGCGCCTCCGCCGCAATATGCCTATTTGAGCCTGCCTACGTAAAGGTTGTGTAAACCTTCTAGTCGCTTGCTTCCATTTCTGTTCTCACCCGTACAACTATTATCTGACGCTTCGAGAGAAAGCTTCAGACTTACGGCCATGATTCTACGGCTGTGATTCCAAGGGGGAGTAACAAAATGGATTTTCGTAATCTTCGCGCAATGAGCGCAGTTCTGATGGTATTGGGAACTGCCGTTGGAGTCACCGGATGTGACTCAGGCGGTAGCAGCGATTCAAGTGGCACAGTCGCAGGTGGAACAGCAGGAGGGGGCACGGGCGGAACGACTGGCACAACACCGCCACCTGTAACGACGTCACCACCACCCGTCACCGCGACTCGTTCGTTTACGACGGACGTGATGGTCTTTACAGGAGCAGGAACTTGGTCGAGTGAAATTCCAGATGCTGAAGCACTTCTGACTTCCAAGGGAGCTACCTATCAAGAAGTAAACTCAGCGCAGCTCGATGCGATGACTCCAGCCGATATGGCTACCTTCGGAGTGATCTTTATTCCGGGAGGAACTGGATCGACTGAAGCAGAGAGTGTCAGCGCACAGACTCACGCCAATATGAGAGCAGCAGTTCAAACACTCGGCGTCAGTTACGTTGGGTTTTGTGCTGGAGCCTTTGTCGCGGTCGCACCTGCACCAACCGCGGGTGGTGATGTGAGTTACGGCTTCGGTATAGTCAACGGACCTGTTCCAGACGAATATGCCGGTCCTGGAACTGACGCGGCTTACTTTTCTGTTGTACTCAGTTTCACAGGTGGCGGCTCAGAGAATATCTTGTGGTATGGCGGACCGATCACGCCGAGTACCGGAGTGCTTGCGACCTATCCGACGGGCGATCCTGCGATCAGTCAGGTTTGGTCAGGCACTGGGCTAGTACTTGTTGCTGGCACGCATCCAGATCTGACCACCGCGACCTTGGATGCTCTGGGTGTAACACCAGATACTTCGGCGCAAGATACGGCGTGGAAGATTTTCAACGCAGCGATTACTCAAGTTCCGATCACGACTCTCTAATAACATCTTGAATCATTCATCCTGACAGAGAATTGGAAAGGGAACTGAAAAGGGGACTGGGCTTCGGCCTGGTCCCTTTTTTAATTTAATTACTGAGCCTTACTACTGAGCCTACTATTGAGAGAGATACTGAATGCTCCAGGGCTGTTTGTTTCTGAGGAGCACCAGGCAATTGGCTTTATTTTTACCGAGGACGCTGACTACGCTTAGAAAATCCATCAGCTCATGAATGGGTCCAAGGTTTGACGCGATCGCAATGTCCCGATTTTGAATACCCATGGTTTTGTAGACGCTTCCATCAACAATGTTATCAATCTCGATTCCGGAAGGATCCGTTTGTTCTGAGAACTTTGCGCCGCTGAGTAAGGCTGTCGCGTTGTCCAGTTTCGATCGGTCGCTCTGGCTTAATTTAATTTTTTGTTGAGGACTACTGCAATCGTCGGACGCCGCCCAGACGTTGGCACTCATACAGAGAAGTGTGGTCGCCAGAAGTAATTTAAAAGCTTTCATAAAAGAGGTCCTTCCCAAGGCAAATTCAGTGGCAACAGTCATGCTCTTCGGGCTTCGGTCCAGTCTTGGCAAGCCAGACGAGACCTACAGCAATGATGATAAAGATCATATTGAGCCAGAAGGTATAATTAATCTGAAAGAAGGTCATGTCCATGACCGGCATGATCTCGGAGCTCTGAGGAACGAGACCAAAAGCCCGAAACAAGAGATCGACGATAATTCCGGTGAGCGCCATCGACAGATAAAAAATCCCGGTGATCCAAGCAGCTAATTTCCAACCAAAGTATTTACGATAGATCAAGATGAGGGGGATGATGAGCAGATCGGCATAGATAAAGGACAGGGCACCACCGAAGCCGATGCCACCATGATAAAGCACGTTTGCGAGGGGGATGTTTCCGACGGAGCAAACAAAGCTCACCATCGAAACGAGTGGGCCTACAAAAGCATTTTCAATCAGTCGCCAGACGTTCAAGGTTTCGTCAGGAGCAGACCCACTTCGGAGGAAGAGCGATTGCCAAAACGAGTCGGGCACAAAGGTCATCAGAAAACCTGAGATGATCACGCCGATAGCGACATCTTTGCCGATCATTTGCCATTCACCAACAAACGCGCGTGCGGCATCCCGCCATCCTGCGAGAGTTTTTGGGTCAGACGTGGCTTCGTCGTCGTCTCCGTCACCTTTGTTGTCGCCTTTAGGTTCAGAACCTTGATTCAGCTCTTTTCTTTTTTTCTCAAAGTCGGCGAGTGGAGCGAAGAGCATCATGAGGATCGACATGATGGCGACGAGGATCATGCCGCCGAGAAACTCAGCCACAACAAACTGCCAGCCCATCATGATCCAAAGGATTAGGCTCAGCTCGAGAACGAGATTGGTCGAGGCGATCATAAAAGCCAGAGAGGGGATGATGTGCGCGCCTTTTTGAAAAAGCGTTCGCCCCATCGAAGCCGCGGCGTAGGAGCAAGAAGAGCTCACACTGCCAAAGAAAGTGGCGAGCGCAATTTCGTCAGGTTTAGGCTTCCCCAGGATCGCAGCCATCTTGGACTTTGGGACGAAGGCCATGACCACGCCCGAGATCGCAAATCCTAAGATTAAGGCCCAGAGGATGCTCCAAAACATTCCGAGGGCGGTAAACAAACTTTGCAAAATGAGATGAATCATTAATAAAGGCTTATCCCATAGAGCCCGTGTTTGCTACCGCCTCTCAGTTTTTCTATCGTCTGGGGGAATGGCCCCGAATTTGGGAAGTAGAATACTCGCCGGGAAGGGTGCAAGACCCCGCATCGCCGCCGCTTTGATCATCAAAAACGAAGCCCGCGTAGTCTCGAACAAGGAACCCGATTTTGTATTTATACGATTGAGTAGGGGTACTGTTCTGAAACCCACCAAGAACAAAACGCATTCCTGGTATAACGTAACCAATGATGCTGTTGCCGCTGGTGTAGTTCTGCGCTTGATCATTGACGGTTGTGCCGAGATTAGCGACGGCGATGATCGCGCCGACTCCCGGGAGCCCGAACCCCGACGAGATACCAAATTGTGATCCATCGATTTCAATGCCTGAATCTACTGGATTGCTCACAGTGGTCGCTGTCAAATTACAAAGCGCGGCTCTCATTGGGGGAGGCAACGCCTGCTTCGGATAATTGCCACTCGGATCCTCAGCGAGCGAAACAAAGTTTAAGCCTACTTGAATCGGTCCTGCCTGCGTTGCTGGAACTGGAGAGACTCCGCCGTAAGAGCTTAGTCCTATCAGGTCCGCTTGATTGAAAACGGCGAAGTTCACCAGCAAAGGCGTACCTGATGTAGGGCTACTCGCGGAATTATTCAGCATCCGCGTGCTACAAATGGGGGGAACGTCAGCGGATCCTACTCTAAAGCTCCGACAGATTGCTTGTACGTCGAGTCCGATGGTAATGGTTGTTCCCGCAGAATAGTTCACCCCATAGAAATAATTTCCGGATGTTCCCCCTCGGGCCATTGAACCAAGGCAGTTGCCACCGTCTCCGTTGCCACACATTGACTGATTGTAGCTTGCGATTGGCAAAAGCTGGGCTGCAGTGCCTGCCTGCGTGCCTTGTGCGTATACGGCTATAGCCACGGGGTTCGAGAAGTTCACATTCGGGACGAAGATATTGAAATAGATAACGCCTGGGTTTTCGCTGCCGATTCCTAGGCTAGGATTGGAATCTGCTGCAAGATCGACGAAGCTAAACCCGTTGGCTGCATCGATAACACCTAATTTATCAACGACGGCGCCCAACGACCCGGGAGTGGTCGATGACGTAAATGCTGGGTAATAATAGCCGTTCTCAAATGAGTTCGATAAAAAGTTTAGCGAAGACGATACAGGCGTAACGGTCATCGTGCCACCATGGCCTGGTTTTACCGCAAGTTTTTTAACGTTTTCTTCCTGGAGATATGCGGTGATTTGATCGGAGAGTGGATAGTCGGATTGCGCGCCGTCTTGATCTTCAAAGCCGGATAAGAACGCGAACTCGTGGTGGACCATGAAGTACTGATTATCTTCCGACAGCTTCATAAAGCCATCACGATAACAGGCAATTTTTGGTTTAGAAGGGGAGGAGCTTGCGCAGATTTTTTCTGATGTCCCTACTACGACGTCTTTAGGGTTTTTCTTACAGACGATCGAGTGCTGACCATCGGCGCGGGTCAACGCGATTTCTTTGAGCATTCTTTGTTTGTAAGCGTCGAGCGTCACTCCGTTCGGAAGTTTTAGGGCAGCAGCTCCGCCTGCTTCAATCCAGTCTGAGATGTCATTTCGGATCGCTTCAATGCGGTCTTGGCAAATGTCGCCACCCCCGCCTTCTTTTCCGCCACGAGCGAATGCTACGTTTGCTCCAATGGCGAAGACAAATACCGCCAAGATCATATTATTTTTCATTTCGATCTCCTTCTTCAATTTGAGTGACTGGATAAAAAGAAACTGCGAGTTGATAAACTTGAGTCGGCTTGCCGTTCCTCCCGAGGAATGCACAGAGTTCACGGCGAAAGTTTGCGATTCTCTCTTTCGCTTCGGGGAGGTCTTCAGTGTTTATAGCCATGGTCATTGATGTATGATTTCTGACTGTTACCGGGACTTCATTGAGGGCGCGGATAGACTTCTCTAAAATCTGACGTTGAAGTTTACGGGATGCCTCGCTCGTGAGGTTGCCTTGGATATTAGTCGCGTGTCCGTTGGGAGTGGTATCCGTCCAAGTCCCGTTTTCGATCTTCAGTAGCCCAACTCTTTGGAGACGTTCAACCGCAATATTCACTTCACTTTTTGTGATCCCAAGGCTTTTAGCGATCCACTTGGGATCTGCTTGAAAGTTTTCAAGATATATTAATTCAAGGATGGCGTAGTGGTACCAATCGGCGATGACGGCGTAAGCGTCGAAAGCAATTTGCTGGAATTCGAGTGTTTGGCCCGGACCTTTTGCTCTTGTTCCCTGTACTTTATTTTCCTGGAAGCGACCCAGATCTTGGGGCGATAGACCTAGGCCAAGACCCAAACGGAGCTTCATATTTCCGGTAATGGGTCTTTTCCCGTTGAGAATGGCTGAAAGCGCCGAGGGTGCGATCCTGAGTGAGCGCGCATAGGCTCTCAAAGAGTACCTTTCGTTTGCTTCGCACCGTCTCGTCAACTCGCCTTGAAGGAATAAGCGAAAATCTCGCACTTTCGCTTCTGTGAGTTTTTTCCCGGTCTTCATTGTTCAATGATCTATCGCGGGGCCGCTCGTTACGCAATGTCATTTGGAACAAAGTGTGCCAATCATTTTTGGCACAAGCAATTTATTGAAACTGCGGACATTTTTTAAGACGTTCAAAATCTTCTTCACTGATCGGGGCGAGGGAGTAAGGCCCCGTCATCGGCGCTGAGTTTTTTGAAATGCGCACACGCTCAAGCCAGCTCCGTTCGAGCGGGCGTTGGATCATTCGTAGGTCATTGGATGCAACAGAGGTCTCAGCCTTTTCTCCAACTTCGGAACCGATGCCGACGTGAAAGCCTGCGAGAAGGAGAGTCACGCGTACAGCAGTGGAGCGAGTGTAATTAGTGAATAAGCAGGGAACTTCGGGATCAAGCCTGCTTCGCAGGCGGGTGAAGTGAGCGAGGCTCCACATCTCAGAATTTCCAACAGGTGAGTAGGGATCGTAGATGATCGCATGAGGGGCGGGCAGAGTAATGTCCATCACGGTCTCTTGAAAGTCACCGAGGTGCAAAATCCAAGTGAGTCGCGGAGTGATCTGGATGCGACGTTCAGCGACGAGGCGATTGAGTTTGTCGTGATGGGCTTCGAGGTAACCCAACTCTCGAGAGTGAGCGATTGCAAACTCAAGAGGCGCAGTGGATTTGTCAAAACTATGGATTTCAATTGTCGCGGCATTGTTCTCTTGGTTTTCAATCGCTTCGATCGCCGTCAGCACGTTTGCCGCCGCGCCCAGACCGACATCCCAAATGACGAACTTTCCGGAGCCATTTGAGGTTTTGGCAAGCTCAAGACTTCGCTCGACCAGACGCTGTTGCTGGACGTGAAGAATGCTCGCCTCGACCTTGGGGCCGGTGACCGGATGGAAGGTTTCCTTGTTATCCAGTGCGCGCAAACTGATTACGCCGGTTTTGAGGGTGACGAGCTCGAAAGACATAGGGGGACCCTATCATATAAAGTGCTAAAAGCAGGCGGGAGTTGACCTTTAACGCGATATCCCATAGGGTGGCCCCAAATGCATAAAACGGCGGCAAAATCCGCAGATCTATTTTCATCCTTAGGGCTTTCTCGCGAGCTGATTCAGGTGGTGCAGGAACTCGGTTACGAGAAGCTCACGCCGATTCAGGCCAAGGCCATCCCCCTTCTTCTCGAAGGCAAAGATCTCATCGGGGAATCCAAAACGGGGAGTGGTAAGACCGCCGCGTTCAGTCTCCCGATTCTGCAAAAACTCGATCTCAACGAAAAATCGATTCAAGCCGTGATCCTTTGTCCGACCCGCGAGCTTTGTACTCAGGTCGCCCGCGAGATCCGTAAACTCGGACGTCGCCATCAGGGTCTTCAAGTTTTAATCCTGTCGGGCGGTACTCCGCTGTTCCCACAACTCACTGCGCTCGAAAAGGGTGTGCATCTCATCGTCGGAACTCCGGGCCGGGTTCTTGATCACGTCAACCGCAAGAAGCTCGATCTTCGCAAAGTCGCGACGTTCGTTCTCGATGAAGCGGATCGAATGCTCGACATGGGTTTTCAAGACGACATGGAAAAAATCCTGCGTGAGCTTCCGAAAACTCGCCAGACGGTTTTCTTCTCAGCTACTTTTCCGAAGTCGATTGCGGCCATGAGTCGTTCTTATCAAACCGCGCCAGTAACGGTGACGATTGATAATCCTGAACAAGCCAAGGTCAACATCAAACAAGTTTATTACGAAATCGATCCAGAAGATAAGTTCAAGGCGCTTCTTTGGCTCCTTCAACAGAACAAATCCGAGTCGGCTATTATTTTTTGTAATCTCAAAGCAACAACGATTGAACTTGGTGAAGTCCTCTCCGAATCCAGCATCAGCAGTGCATGCTTGCACGGAGATCTGGAGCAGGCGGAACGCGATCGCGTGATGGCAAAGTTTCGTAACCTCAGTACTCGTGTCTTGATCGCGACAGACGTTGCCGCGCGCGGGATTGATATTGCGAACCTGGACCTCGTTATTAATTATGATCTGCCAAAGGCAGATGTCTATGTTCACAGAATCGGTCGTACGGGTCGCGCGGGTAAGAGCGGACTTGCAATCTCGATGGTCACTTCGAAACAGACCTCCAAGATTTCGAGCATCGAAAAGTTCACTGGCGCTACTATCCAGAAAAAAGAAATTCAATCCCTTCAGCATCTCCAAGTGGAACAGCTTGAGAATATTTCGAAGAGAGATGACCAGCTTTCTGCCAAGATGGAGACGATCTTCATCGCGGGTGGACGCAAAGACAAAGTGAGACCTGGCGATATTTTGGGAGCTCTTACAGGCGAAGCGGGCCGCGTCAGTGGTAAGGATATTGGCAAGATTGAAATCCATGATCGCTTCTCGTATGTCGCCGTTTCTAAGAACATTTCCGACATGTTGATCGATCGACTCCGGAATGGGAAAATCAAGGGTCGCAAGTTCAGGATTGAGAAGGTCAAATAGGCGTGAGATGAAGATTGCCATGGAAAATTTTACGAAAAATCCGACCACCGTTCTGCTCGAAAAATTCTACGCGGCTTTTGTAAAAGGGGACTGGACTGCGGCTCTCGCCGAATGTCCTGATCAGATCACCTTTCAAGTCGCTGGAAAGAGCAAGCTGGCCGGCAAGTTCACGAAAGCCAACTTCGCAAAAGACTACGCAGCAAAGCTTCAAGAAATCTCAGGCGGGACTTACCAACTCGAAGTTCACGATATCTTAGTAAGCGATCGCCATGCGACCGTTTTGGCCTCCACTCGCGTGACCCGTGATGGAAAGGCCACCGAGCTTCGTGGCGTTCATGTTTGGCGCATCGAAAACGGCAAACCTGTTGCTTGGTACGAGTATCCTCGCGACCTCTACGCGTTTGACGCTATTTGGGCGTAAACTCTGAAACAACGTCTTTTTATCGCTGTTGCTCTCGGCGACGATATCGCACTCGGCTGCAAAATTCTGATTACACAGCTGAAGGCAAAAGCCGGCACTGCCCGCGTTAACTGGGTGACGCCCGAGAACTTGCACATCACTCTGAAGTTTCTTGGAAATGTCTCTTCGGAAAACGCCAGTTCAGTTCAACAAGTCCTTCTCCAGGTAGCGGGAAAATACCAGCCTCAAGAGATTCAAATCGGCGGCGTTGGAGCTTTTCCAAATGAGGGCTCGGTCCAGACGATTTGGGCTAATGTCGTAGATGATTAGCGTTTCGATTGGCGAGCTCCTTCTCATGGAAAGTAAGACGTATCCATCTGGTCCAGTTTATAGTGTTCTCTTTAGGGCAGTCCTCGACCGATAAAAGATTGCCAGTCTCGGCTTTTACGGATTTAATTGCTGTGAATGAAAGCCATAAAAATGTTCAGTCGCTCGCTTAAAGACACACTCGTTGCGGTCTTGCCATCGTTCCTGATTTTGGCAATTGCTTCGGTTCTCGCTTACAAGTATGTGGACCCCGCACCCCCGAAGCACCTCGTGATTTCCACGGGTGATGGAGAAGGCGACTATGCGACTTACGCGAAGCTGTACAAAGACTATTTGAAAGACGATGGCATTGACCTGGAGATCAGGCCTTCCACCGGCGGCGTCGAAAATCTCCAAAGATTAAATGATCCTAAATCCGATGTTCAGGTGGGATTTGTCCACGACGGGGTGAGCACTCAAGACGAGTCGCCCGATGTGAGTTCGCTCGGAAGTCTTTATTATGACCCGATCTGGGTTTTCTATCGCGACAAGACGGAGATCAATCGTTTCTCTTCTTTGAGTGGAAAGAAAGTTGCCGTCGGTGAACAGGGCGGCGGAACGCAAGTTTTGGTGCTTCAGATCTTGAAGGAAGCAGGAGTTACTCCAGCCAATTCGAAACTCCTCAACATCGGAACTCAAGACGCTGCGACGGCTCTGAAGTCTGGCCAAATTGATGCAGCTATCCTGATGGCCACAGCTGACGATCCCATCATTGATGATTTGATGAAAGATCCCACGCTGAAGTTGATGGATGTCGATCAAGCCGAGGCGTACACGCGCGTTGTTCCGTTTCTTCATCATCTCGTGCTTCCGCATGGTGCGTTCAATCTTCAAAAGGGAATTCCCGCTCACGATGTGAACTTGCTTGCTCCGACTGTCACTCTGCTTGTGCGCGATACGGTTCACCCTGCTTTGATTTATCTTCTCTTGAAGGCTGCGGCTCAAGTGCACGGCGATCCGGGGATGTTTGAGAGAAAGAACGAATTCCCGATCGACAAGGATTATAGCTTTTCGTTAGCAGGTGAGGCCAAGGCCTACTACAAGACGGGTCTTCCTTTTTGGCAGAAGTACCTGCCTTACTGGATTGCCGCTCTATTAGACCGGTTTCTTCTCGTTGTTCTTCCTTTACTGGCGTTGATCATTCCGTTGGTGAAACTCATTCCGCGAGTGATGCAGTGGCGCGTGAAGTCCCGCATCTATCAGCACTACGGCGAACTGAAATTCCTTGAGACGCAAATCATTCCGGATAAAGACGATGCCAAGCGCGCTCATTACTTAGAGAAGCTCGACGCCATCGAACATCGAGTCAATCACATGAAAGTGCCACTCGACTTTTCCGATCAAGTCTACGTTTTGCGCGAGCATATTGATTTTGTGAGAGCACGCCTACTCAACAAGACGTTGACTCGCGTGCCCGTATCACAGACGTAATCAGGGGCATAATCACGTAAGAGATTTGTCCTGGTAGTTCCGCTTCAAATCGCGCTTTCGCGTCGATCATGCTCGGAAAGTTGGACCATGGGTTCATCCAGCCCTGATGAGAGCGCAGAAGGTAATGACCTGCTGGATAAGCGGGACAGCTTCCCACGAAAACAATAGTGCCACTCTTCTTGAGAGCGGGCCTGTGCCGATTCGCATCGTAAACTTCGAAGATATAGCTGAATCCTAATTGATTCAGTGCGGACGTGACCTCGGAGCAATAAAAGCCACGGGTCCACGCAAGTTCAGGCTGATCAAATAATCGAAGCGCTTCATCATACGTCGTATCGCAAAGAGCTGCGACGCAAGCTACTGCGCAACCTAACGGATGCATCTGCACAACGGCGCGGATATCTGATCGAGACATGCCGAAGTTCGTGCAAACCCCATGCGCATGAGGTTTGCAGTGTGCCCTCCCGGTCGCGGGGAAATATGATCAAGAAAATTTATATTAGTGGAATGCATTCGGGTCAAAATCCGTGTGCTGGAATCGGAATTGCGCGCTGTTTGAAGAAAGCGTTTCCAGATCTTACTTTAGTGGGTGTTGACCACTGGCAGGGAAGTTCTGGACTACACGAACCGATCATTGATGAAGTCCTGTTGCTTCCCCAATGGAAGCAGATGAACAACGAGCGCCACGCCAAGTTTGTTCGGTCTTTACTCGATGCAGGTCATCTTTGGATATCTGCGCTGGATATGGAAGTGCGATGGCTCGCCGAAAATGTCGGCGCGCACGAAAACTTGCTCGCTCCACACCAAGATGCGCTCGAGCGTACCGAAAAGCCCGCTGTCGCTGCTCTCAATGGCCTAGGATTTCAGGTACCCGACTTTATTCCGGCGAGTTTACCTGACTCCGAGATTCACAGTTTTCTTCGCCATAGTTCGTGGCAATGTTGGCTCAAGAGTCCTTATCACGACGCGAAGAAGATTTCGTCTTGGGGTTCGTTCGAAAGAGCGCGCGAGGCGATGAGTCGAAGCTGGGGGACATCCCGTCTTTTTATTCAACGCAACGTTCTCGGAAAAGAGGAGTCGATTTGTTTTACAGCCCACCAAGGCGAACTCCTCTCGGCAGTGCGACTTGAAAAACGCTTGATCACCCCCGAAGGAAAAACTTGGGCGGCGCGTGTCACTCCTGCTGATCCGGAAACCCTTGAACATTTTCAGAAAGCAGTGCGCTTGATGAAATGGTCAGGAGGGGGAGAGCTCGAGTACGTCGCGGATCCTGATGGTCAAAAGTGGATTATTGAGTGTAACCCACGCTTCCCAGCATGGATCTACGGCGGCGCGCTGGCGGGGGTAAACCTTCCGGCAAAACTCGTGGCCAAGGTTTGGAGCCTTCCGTTTGTTGAATCCGTCCCGCGCTTTCCTTGCTTCACGCGAGTCGTACAAGAAATTCCCGCAAACGAGTCCATCGGACTTCCACT
>Ga0302315_10004248_pt1 | contig 12592 bp, 13 predicted proteins | sample III_Palsa_N3_1_FD_200532 | JGI IMG/M metagenome (GOLD analysis project Ga0302315, IMG submission 200532) | Peat permafrost microbial communities from Stordalen Mire near Abisko, Sweden - III_Palsa_N3_1 | ecosystem: Environmental > Terrestrial > Soil > Palsa > Peat permafrost | place: Sweden... | reverse complement strand
AGGCTGCGGAGAGTAGTTTTAAAAAAATTCCTGATCATATTGTGGTTGATTTATTGGCATGCCCAATAACACCACGCAAACAATGCCATCAACATAAACTACTCATAATCAATATATTATTTAAAGACAAAAGCAACTTAGCCGTCCGCATTCGTAACAACAGGTGTGCGGTTTTGATACATTAATAGCCCCGGCACATTCCCACTACCTGGTGCTAAGGTAAGCGCCTACATCGCCGACTTTTATGTCTGCTGAGAGATCAGTCAACCGAAACTGTTAAGCCTTCCTGCTGCAAAATTTTACGGTAAATTTCCATTTCGGTAAAGGAGCCTTCGAGTACGGCGCACTTGCCTTCGTTGTGCACCTTCCAGGCGATCTTCTGGCTTTGTGATTCGGAGTAATCGAGGTATTTCATCATGCAAAAGATCACGTGGTCGAAGGTGTTCACATCATCATTCCATAAAATAAGGCGGTGCATTTCCTTCAGGCCTGCTAGTATCTCTTCGAGGGTTAGGGTCTCTTCCTGTGTTTCTGTTGGCATTGTAACCGCAAAATTACTCAAAAACAACAATAAATAAGTTAGAATTGTGTTGAAGATACAAACACTCTAATTATTGATTTTTTTAAAATGCCCCATAAAACGACCTTATTATCTGCCTTAGCTATTTCAGCATTACTTTTAAATACCCGTATAGCCAGTGCGCAGGATAATATGCCGCCGCTAAAACTGAAGCCAGCGCCTGCCCATATTGTGGTGGACGGCAGTGTAAAGGAGTGGGGCGACAGCCTGGCTTTTTACAGCCCGGCAGAACGACTGGACTACGACATTACCAACACAAAAGATACCCTTTATTTTGCTGTAAAAGTGTTCGACCGCTCCGAAGTAGCGCGGATTATGCATGCGGGGATAACCTTTATTATCGATCCAAAAGGCAAAAAGAAAGAAACCTTTAGTATAACATTCCCGCTTAATGTGGGCGCCGGTTCGACACCGCTTTTTGATAAAAATGCGGCAGGCGATGAAGACACCGTTAGCAAAGCTGATCGCGAAGAACTGATGCGCGAGCGCATTACCACCTTGCGCGGGATAAAAGTAGTTGGTTTTAAGGATGTTGAAGACCCGAACATCACCACATCAAACACTTATGGTTTTCAAACCGCTATTGATTTTGACGATGCCGGTAACCTGGTTTGTGAAGCAGCCATACCTATGAACTTTTTCCATGCCGACGGACAGTTAAAAACCCCATGGGCATTCGATATTAAAATAAACGGCGTACAGCGGCCCGCACCGTCAGGTGACAACAGCCAAAGCGGACAAGGCGGCGGACGTGGTGGAATGGGCGGCGGTGGTATGGGTGGCGGAGGTGGAATGGGCGGCGGCGGACGTCACGGTGGCGGCGGTGGCCGGCATGGCGGTGGCGGCAACAACCCAACCGGGGAAGCCAGTGAAATGTCTAAGACTGTTGAATATTGGGGCAGGTTTTATTTAAACCAGTAGGACATAACTAACAACGCGTCATTGCGAGGAGTGAGCAGGGCTGCGCGCAATGTCATTAAGTTAAGAAATAAATACCTAATAATCAATTATTTAGCTTGTTTTATAGTTTGATTTTTTGTATATTTAATTCATAATCAATTAGTTAATGTGTAAAAAAAACCTCATTTTTAATTGCAGAAAAATTGAGGGAGGTAATTTTCAGCCCGGAACTGGCTGAAAAATTTAAAATGAAAGAACAAGACTTTACCAGGAACAGAAAGCAGCCGTTCACGGCAACTTTGCTGTTTATGTTTAATTTGTTAAGGCGAAGTCTTGCTGTTGAAATCGATGGCTTTATTCGTTACCTAAACGACCGGTTATCTTCAGGGAGCACCCGCCGCTTTACATCCAGTGCCTTTATTCAAAACAGGAAGAAGATTGACCCGGCTGTTTTCAGCCATCTTTCAGGAGTGATTATCGATAACTTTTACACAATTGAAAATGACGCGCTAAACTATTTAAATGGCATTAGGGTGCTGGCAGTCGATAGTTCCAAACTTACTTTGCCCTGTACTCCGGAATTAAAGAAATATTATGGGGCAACGAAGAACCAATCAAGCGTAGAGGTTGTACAAGCAAGGGCATCAGTGCTGTATGACGTTTTAAACGGCCTGGTATTAGACGCAGCGTTAGATAGTTTGAAAAAAGGCGAAAGAGAACTGGCGTTAACACATGCACACAGATGGAAGAAAAAGGACTTGATAATTTATGACCGTGGATATCCTTCCTTCGATTTTATCAATAAGCACATAAAAAAGGATGTTGATTGCCTTATACGGGTAACAGTAGCAAATTTCTCTCTGGCAATAACCTTTGTATCAAGCGGTAAGAAATCGGCAATTATTGAGATGCATCCGCCAGAAAATAATTCTTTGAAAGGTAAGGATTACGATAAAGACACCCGTATAAAGGTAAGGTTATTACGGGTTGATCTGCCCGGCGGAGAAGTGGAAGTACTGATAACTACACTATTGGACAGTCAGAAATATCCTTCCAAAATGTTCAAAGAACTTTACTTTTTAAGATGGAACGTTGAAACTTTTTATGATGAGTTAAAGAACAAACTTAAAATTGAGCATTTTACAGGCTATTCACAGGTAAGTATCCGGCAGGACTTTTTCTGCGCCATCTTTATCAGCAATCTGCAATCAGTCATCGTAAACGATTTAACGGAGGAATTGACCTCACAAAATCAGGATAAAAAATACGAATACAAGGTAAACACGAACTTGTCCTATGGTTTTTTAAAGAACAGAGTATTGGAATTGCTTTGCAAAGAAGCTCCGCTGGATAAAGTATTCCAGGAATTGGAGGCTTTATTTCTTGAACATACTGTCCCTATTCGCAATAACCGAAGTATTGAAAGGCACGTCGGTAAATACAGAGCCAGAATAAGGCCGAAAGTCACTAAAAATCACAAAGATGCAATATGAAATCCCCTTAACTTAATGACATTGCGCGCAGCCCTGCTCACTCCTCGCAATGACGGTTTAGATACCTAAAATCACTTCCCCACCTCATAATCATAAACCGCCTTTGAAATATTGGCTATCACTTTTTCACGGGTAGCTTCATCGGCTGTTGAATTACAAACGAAAACAGCTATAGCTACATGTTTGCCGTTTGGCAGGGTAATTACACCTGCATCATTTGTAGCCGGGCTCAAGCCTGCCGCGTTAGTGGGCGATGTACCTGTTTTATGCGCTACAACCGTACCGGCGGGTAATAAGCCTTTTATACGGTTAGGCCCGGTGGTAGTTTGCTGCATAATTTTTATCAAAAAATCTTTGCTGGCCGGCGAAAACAGGTTGCCGTTATATATCTTATCCAATAGTTTTACCATATCAACTGTTTTGGCCCAATTGGTGTATTGCGCACCCCAGTCTTTGGCCATATCAATTTCGCTGGCATTCACATCCATCCCATTTATTTTGGCTATCTGATGCAGGTAATAATCCACCTGGTCGGTGCCGCCTAAAAAGTTGAGTACTGCATCAGCGGCATCGTTATCGCTTTGCGAAACCATGTAGCTCAACAGTTCGCGCAGCGTAAAGTCGCCGCCATCGGGGAATTTATCGCGAAGCGGGCTATACAATGTATCCAGGTCTTTCTTTTTAATCTTGATGGTCTTATCCAGCGTAAATAAACCCGAATCGACCAAATGCAATACCGCCATAGCTATCGGCAGCTTTATTACGCTGTGCATTACCAGTTTGGCGGTGCTATGTACATTTACCGTATCACGGTCTTCTAACCCTAAAACCGACACACCGACGATGCCCTTAGCGGGTTTCGACAATTCAATGATCTGCGCCCGCAGGGTACTTTGCTGTGCCTGTGCGCAAAATGGCAGTATAAAAACGGCAATTAAACTAATCGCCTTCACAAACTTATTCATGCCACTAATAACGCAATTATTTCGTGTGAAGTTTAATCCAATCAGAAATTATCTTCATAACCGCCGGCGATACGGTCTCATCTATCGATTCATACTCCGTCCAATACCCTGTGTTCGCATCCTGGAACAAGTGGTTCAGGTTCGGAACCTCTATCACCTGGAAATCTTTGTTTCCGCCTTTGGTCAGCGCTGCTTTTATGGCGCTTAAGTTTTGTTCGGGGTCAACCTGTTTATCCTTTGCACCATTGAGCGCCAGCACCGGGCATTTTACCTTGCTTAGGGTTGGGGCGGGGTCGTAGGTTACAAAAAAGTGCAGCCAGGCGTTAGTGTAAAACGAATTATAAATGCTTAATATGTCCTTGCCTAATATATTATTACCATTTACCAATGCTGCTTTCAAAACCTCAGGGGTTTGCTGCGCTTTCCATTGTGTAAAGTAGCCGGAAATCATGGTATCCAGCACGGAGACACTCGGGGCAAAAGCTATCGTATCCAATATGTGCTGGTTAAGCACAGCATAAGCCGCAAGTGCATCATCGTTTAATCCCGCCAGTTTTATAGCAGCTATCTGTTGCTTTGCCAATACTTTAGCGCCGCTAACACCCGGTCCGGCCCAAAGCACAATAAAGTTCACATCCTTACGCCTTGCAGCCACCATTGGGGCTATCTCGCCACCTTCGCTGTGACCGATAAGGCCGATGTGCTTTTTATCGACATCCATGCGCGTTTCCAGGTAGTTGAGGCTGGTTTCTACATCGTATGAAAAATCAAGCGTCGTTTTATTATTAATATCTGGTCCGACTGAACTTTTGCCCGCGCCCCTGTCGTCCACCCTTAGCACCGCTATGCCGTTTTTGGTGAGGTAGTCGGCCAGTACCCAATAAGGCTTGTGGCCGTTCATCATGCTGCCGTTCCTGTCCTGCGTACCGCTGCCGCTGATGATGATCACTGCCGGGAATTTACCTGCACCGTTCGGCCGCGTGAATGTAGCGCCGTAATGCAGCGTTTTGGCCGCATTGTCGTACTCAACATCTTCGGTATAATAATTAAATGGCGGTTGTGGTGTTTGCGGGCGAACTTTTTCAGAGGCGCCCAGCGCGGCTTTTTGTTCGGCAGTAATGCGGCTAATACTTAAAGGCGCTGCCGCGTTTTGTTTAAATATACCGATGATGCCGTCCTTGCCATTCCATAAGCCCTTGTAGCTACCTTTTATGATGGGTATATCGATAAAAACGCTATCCTTTACCCGGTAGGTTTTGCCGCAATTGATGTTAAACGCCTTTTGGTCGGGACTATCAAAAGTGGCCGAATAGGTAGAATCGGCACTACTGCTGATATTAAACACCAGGCGAAGATTAATGCCGCTTACCGGTATCGAACCCAGCCAACTGCCGGTTATATCCTGCGCCTTTGCGCTTAAAGCGCCTAATAGTAAAGCGCAGATCATTAATTTCTTCATTATATAATTAGTGATTGAGTGGGTTAGTGATTGAGTGAACTTTTTTATAAGTCTTTTTTGGTTTTATGATTTTTAAAATAGATGTAAGAGTAAGTAATGGGTATAAGCGCCATTAAAAACACACAACCCAGGAAAATATAAGTACCGATGACCGAAGGCAGCGCCAGCCGTTCAATGGTTACGATAATACCGCCAGCCACCCACACTTTGCCCGCGAGGCGGTGCGTGGCGCGCCAGTTGCCTTCGTCTTCCAGCGTCCAGGGAACGCGTACGCCTACAAAGTAATTGGGTTTGATATTGTACATCATGTTGCCTAAAAACACAAACAGCAGGCCCATCAGCGATATAATGAGCTTATCAGAATGAAAACCTTTGTTGATAGCCGATATAACGATGCAGATATTGAGCGCCGACATAAAAATGACCAGCCCCATGCCTAATTGCTGGAAACGTTTCTGCCCGTATTTTACCTGTTTTTTAGGGTCGATGGACGGGAGATATTTCATAAGCAGGTACAGCAGGATAGATAAACCCGAGAGCAGCCCGCCGGTAAAAAACAATTCGCTCCTGGGGCCGTAGCCATTAGGCTGCCCGTCGGCGCCAAAGTGTACGGGCACGATAGCCGGCAAACCGTCGTACACATAATACAGGTAAGCCAGCGGCAGCAGCGCTAAAATGAGCGCGAACACATCCCAAAAGGTGATTTTTTTTTCCATGACCAGGTTTATTTTTTGAATTGCATTATCCATTTTAACATCTCGTCCATTACGGTGGTATTGAGCGAGTAGCAGATGAACTGCCCTTCCTTTACCGAAACCACCAACCCTGCCTGGCGCAGCAGGTCGAGGTGGTGCGATATGCTCGGCTTGGAAATGCTGAACTTATCGGCAATCTCGCCGGCCGTAAGGTCTTTTTCCTTCAGCAGTTCCAGTATCTCGCGCCGGGTAGGGTCGTTCAGTGCTTTAAAGAGGGCGTTCAATTTTTATTTATATATTTAGACAAATGTCTAAATATAATTTGGAATTGAAAAATTTATTTGGGGCAGGGCATTAGATTAATGATATATTATTTAGAATATGAAGATGCTTAACGCCTCAATCACATTAAACTCTTGACTTTTTAGTATTTGGGGCCAATACGATGTCTTTAATTTCTCTCTTATCTTCTTTTTTAAGCCAATTGTTTTCTTTGAAATTTTTCATGCCCTTAATATTCATTTGTAATAATTCATGAAATATCGGGGCCGGATTAATCACGGGGATTATGACATTGGAAAACCTACTTCCTGAAACATTCTTTGCCAAAATAGCCCTCAGATGGCCGAAAGCTATTCCAAATAAAGTTTCTAATGAATTAGGCGGAAAACCCACTTTTCGATCAGCATCTAAAAGATTTTCAAAATTGACAACCGCAAACCTTGTTAAAACGCTTCCACTTAGAAAAGTTGAATTATTATCCGAATGTTTAAATTCAGCTTTTAATACAAATTCAACCCACCCTTCTTGAATATCAAATGCAAAGTTCATCCCATAGCCAATTAGTATTTTATCTGAATCTGGTGGAATTAATTCTTGCAAGGAAAAACCGCAATCAAGAATTCTGATTATCCCAAATTCGAAAGATTGAATTTCGCTTTCCATGTCTAGGCCGTTTGATGTTTAGGAAGTTTAATTTTTTGATTATAATCGGGGTTAATGTAAACCACCGACATAGGATTAGTATCCTCTAATGTTAAAAGTCTTTCTTGCTTAAAATCTGAAGGATCAAATTGGATAGAAGTCATTTTCTTAAGCGAATTTTTACGCAATACTATATCAAACTCGCTATCTAAGGCTTCTTCAAATTTAGCCAATGTTATCAAATTGATTAGTTTATCCCCTCTAAATAATTGGGTGATATAACTTGGTGAAGTTCCAATTAGCTTACTAATTTCCTTTCTTGTAAATCTACCACTGATGATTTTTTCTATCTCACTTAAAAAGCGAAACATAATCATATGGGCTTTGTGGTCTATTTTATCTTTTTGATTTTCAAGTTCGAATAGCCCACTGAATTCATCCTCAGCGCTTTCTGTCTTATCAGATTTCATAATCGTATGATGCAACGGTTTCAATAATAGCTATCTCTTTATTGGAATTTCCTTTAGATTTCTTTTTGGGATGTAAAATTGCCATTACTACAATTAAAACGCCACTTTTTGATTTAAATTCTTTGCAATAAATTCTGTCATTTTCTTGGCCTTTAAAAAATTTCATTGCGGTTACGTCTTTGCACCTATCATTGATGTCTTCTTTATCATAAAGGTCTGGTATTCTGTGGCCTCCGAATATAATATCACATATATATTTGAATTTCTTTTTGTGCCTATCATCTGAAAATAGATAATCTTTGATTTCAGTCTTGTTGAGAGAATCAACATAAATTGCTCTTTTACCATCATCTGATGGCATTACACGCTGACATCCTCTTTTCACAAAATTAAGCTATAGGTTAATCAATTCCAAATAAAATAAGGCTGCTTTAGATAAAATAGCCTTAAACATAATCTTTAAATTGTTATAAGGCAATTATTTGGTATAATTTTATACGAATGTGCCAAAAAAAATCTTTCTCCCCACCCCCTTCCAAATTCCCCCGAAAATTCCCAAATTGTAACAGCTTTACCATTAGCACCTTATGCAACGCAGAAATTTCATCAAAACCACCTCGCTGGCGGGTATTACACTATCGGCCTTAAGTTTAAACGCCTGTAAATTACCGCCTTCGGAACAAAGCAAGGACGACCAGCCCTACGACCCCAAAGCCGACCATTTTGAGCTGAACGAGGCGACAATCGATGAGCTGCAGCAGAAAATGGCCAGCAACGAATACACTTCGCACAGTATTACGCAGCTTTACCTCAACCGCATAAACGATATAGACAAAAGCGGCCCCAAACTAAACACTGTAATAGCCCTAAACCCAAATGCCCTCGATACGGCCACCGCTATGGACGACGAGCGCGCCAAAGGAAAAGTTCGCGGGCCGCTGCACGGCATACCGGTACTGATAAAAGACAATATTAACACCAAAGACCATACGCCCACTACTGCCGGTTCGCTGGCATTGGCGGATAATTTTGTGGGTAAGGATGCCTTTATCATCAACAAGCTGCGCGAAGCGGGGGCGGTGATTTTGGGCAAGACCAATTTAAGCGAGTGGGCCAATTTCCGTTCCACCCGCGCATGCAGCGCATGGAGCAGCAAAGGTGGACAAACCAAATGCCCTTATATTTTAGACCGCAACCCCAGCGGCTCGAGCGCGGGTACCGGTTCGGCTGTGGCAGCTAATTTATGCGTTATAGGCATCGGCACCGAAACGGACGGATCGGTGGTTTCGCCGTCGTCGGTGAACGGTATTGTGGGTATCAAGCCAACGGTGGGTTTGCTGAGCCGCTCGGGCATTATCCCCATCTCCAAAACGCAGGATACCGCCGGGCCAATGGCGCGAACGGTTAAGGATGCAGCTATTTTATTGGGTATTTTAGCCGGCGCCGATGCGGATGATAGCTTCACCAAAGACAGCAAACCCCAAGCCGACTATACCAAATTTTTGGATGCAAACGGTCTGCAAGGCAAACGCCTTGGCCTGGAAAAAGCGGCGCTGGACGGTAACCCCGATATGGAAGCCTTATTGCAGGATGCTATTGCCGTATTGAAAAGCAAAGGCGCTACTATTGTTGAGATAGAACTGAACAAGGCGTTGAAAGTAATCCCGCCGACTTCAGAATTTAACGTGCTGCTTTATGAATTTAAAGACGGGCTGGCCAAATATTTCAGCACCTATAATACCAAGGTGAAGTCGCTGGCGGATGTGATTGCTTTTAACAAAGCTAATGCCGCCAAATGCATGCCTTTTTTTAAACAGGAAATAATGGACCAGGCACAGGCAAAAGGCGACCTGAACAGCAAAGAATACCTCGATGCAGTAAAAAGCACCACCGGCGCTCGCGGCATCATCAGCAAAATAATGGTCGATAACAAGCTGGATGCCATTATCGGCCCCACCAACGGTTTTGCTTGTACCATCGACCTGGTAAACGGTGATTATGACAATGGTTTCGGCTTTTCAACAGCCCCTGCTATTGCGGGTTTTCCGCACATTACGGTACCGATGGGTTTTGGTCATGGTTTGCCCATGGGATTGTCGTTCTTCAGTACCGCTTATAAGGAAGCCGACATTATCAAACTGGCTTATGCTTATGAGCAGGCCTCGAAGAAGCGAATGAAACCGGAGTTTAAGGTGGATTTATTGGGGTGAAGGGTGGTGAGTGGTTGATTGGGTTGATTAGGTGAGTAGTTGGGAATGTGATTGGTGCGAATGCTATGGTTCAACAGGCTTAAGTTGGCAGTGTACTTTTAAATATAATCGAAATAACATCAGGGCAATCCTTAAATCCGCAATCACGGTTCAGACTAAGCGTGAGGGATGCAGCGTATACCGGCCATGTGATTAAGGCCTGTGCAGTACGAGCGGAGCCCGACCCACAGAAGAACGCCAATAATTCAATAGGATTCTTTAAGTCCTCCCTACCGGGGAGGATTTAGGTGGGGCTAAAGATCCATCACCTTAGTATGTATCCGCTTAATATAATTACGTATATCGAGCACAATACCGGCGAAGATGTAAAATATGAGCGGGAAACCCACCGCCAAAAATGAGGAATAGATAAAAAACAGGCGTATTTTATTGATGGAGACGTTGAAACGCTCGCCAAGATAGGTGCAAACCCCGAAAGAATAGCGTTCAAAGAAAGTAAGAATACGTTGTAACATATCAGGCTAACTTTAATATTTTATTACCAATGCCGCATTGCAGGCACTTTTTAAAGTTACAATAATTATTCCGTAACTCCAATAAGGCTTGCGTTTCGAAGGCGGTATTAACTTTTACGCCTAAAACGGCGAAATCGGCTATGATATTATTTTCTTCGGCCGGTAAATTTTCCAACAGTTTGAGGCTGCGATTGATAAAATGCTCCAATTGCAGGTGCTTACCGTAGCTAAAAAGGAATAGCGCCAAAGTGTTTAACAAAATGATATCGATTGAGGCTGCGCCGAGGCTTTTTGATGTGGGTTTCGACGGCGCATCGAAGCGGTAATGCTCTTCCCAATAAGGGTTTACGCCGATGTCGGTGAACAGATCGCGCAGGGATTTTACATCGCGGATGTCGAGCACTTTGGAAAACAGGTGGTTTGAACGTACGATGAGCGCGGCGAACTGCGCCAGCCTAATGGTAGGGAAATTTTGCGGGCGCAGGCGCATAAATTTCCATAAATGGTTTTCAATTGGCGTAAGGCTGTATTTTTTACGCAGGAAGTTGTATTCTTCCTTTAATTTTTGGGGGTAATCATCTGTTACCTCGCCTTCTAAAAACCCCGCCTGCCCGAAAACAAGCGCCTCGATTTGCATCGGGTTATTTTTGTGTTTGGCGAGGATATTTTGCGGCAGTGACCGCGCAAGTAGCTCAAACGGCAACGCATTGGTCTTAAACCCGAAGTTAGCCGCCAAAAACTGGTAAAAGGTTTCTTCCCAATCGCCGCGGTTAACTTCCAGGGCGGCGATAACGGCTTTCGAGCGTTTTTCCAGGCGTTCAACCAATACGCGGGTAAGCCAGGTGCGCATGGTAAATTCATCAACTGTACCGATACTGCCTTCGCAGGGTATAATAGCTTGATTACCAAATACTAACGCATGATAGCGATTATATAGCTCATCTGAAATACGGTTTTGCAGTTCGAGCGTAGCCAGTTGGCGACCATCGTGCAATGTGATCGGCTCATCGTCGCGGTAAACCACATGCAGGATCACATTTTTATAGGCATCATCGTTAGTATGGTTGTGCTTGTGCCAGTCGGACGAGGAAATATGTATCTCCACATTTCCGGCCCAGGTTGTATCGCCAATTTTGATACGGGCGTTTTGGAAATCGGGACCTGAATCGGTATTGTGCAACCCTGCCGAATAGATCTCCACATTTTCACCCGCAGTAGTTTTTAGGTCATTTTTGTCAAAAAGCCTGAACTTCCAGATGTAGTGCAGAAAATCTTCGGTGAAAAGCATGGGGTGGTGAGTGGTTGATTGGGTTTATTGGTGAATGGCTGGGTTTTATTTTATTTTATTTGCTAAAATAATTAGCTTTTTTGATTTTGACAAGGGGTTGTCAAATAAAATAAAAATTCACAGCAATTATTTTTTCAAGTTTAATTTCATTCTGCGTTTGATGATAACTGTCATAATCAAAGAAGTCCAGACAATTAACATTACCAATATCATATAAACCATGAAAACAATCATTAGAATTCTGGAGGATATTATATATGGTTTGAAAAAAAATACAAAACACAACTACAGCAAAGTATAATAGTGGAATAGGAACTTATTTTCCGCCAAAATATTAATTTGTCGTAATTACCGCCCAAGAAAATATTTTTTAAGAAATTTCCGGTTAATAGCACAATAAGTAATATTCTTTTCATTGTGATTGATTTAGAAAACTAAAATACAAGTTAAAGTTTATCAATCCCGGAATTGGCAATGACAATTTTTTATGGTAATAACATGAGTTTGTCACTATGAGCCAGGTGTAGCCTGCGTAATTCTTGCACACGTAGCTACACCTGGCTCAAATTCAATATTATATCCGAATTAAATCGCCGGATTTTCGCTGTAATCCTTCCACAACTCGTCAACCGTTTTGCCGGTGAGGTTTTTCCAGGTATTATCGGTAAAAGTATGGGCACGCATTTGCTCGTCGAGTGTTTTTACTATGCCGGGTTTTACTTTTGCTTCCATCCAAACTAAAAAGCGGGCAGTTATGCGGTAAGCGTTATCATAGTTTTGGGTGGCTTTATAGTCAGGCAGTTTCCAGCCGGCTGCATCATTGTTTACACCGAATTTGTAGCGGGCATAATCGGCAATGCCTTCGGTTAGCCAGCCTGGGCCGTTGCTGTCGCCGTAATCCTGTACAATGTGCATCACTTCGTGGGTAACCACATCAACATCTTCAGGGCGTTTATGCAGCCATTTATTGCTGATGGTAACTTTGCCGTTGGCTGTCGCGGCCACGCCGGTGTAAGCAGTGTCTATCACCATTGTAACTTCTTTGAGAGAATGTTTGTTGTAGGTCTTCACCAGCTCGGGATATACTGTGTAA
>Ga0302315_10004241_pt1 | contig 12611 bp, 9 predicted proteins | sample III_Palsa_N3_1_FD_200532 | JGI IMG/M metagenome (GOLD analysis project Ga0302315, IMG submission 200532) | Peat permafrost microbial communities from Stordalen Mire near Abisko, Sweden - III_Palsa_N3_1 | ecosystem: Environmental > Terrestrial > Soil > Palsa > Peat permafrost | place: Sweden... | reverse complement strand
ATCGGCGGATTCACATGCGGATGCGTAAGAGCCATCTTCGCCTCCGTCTTCTGGGCGGAAAAAGTGACGCTATAAACCACAGTATTTGTCTCGCCCAAATCCCGCACAATATCTTTCATCTGCGTCTTGCTGCCATCATCGCGTTCCTGGCTGATCAACAAAATAGCGCGGCGGTTACCGACCGGCTCTTTCTTCAGCAGGTCAAGCGAAAATGAAATGCTATCGAAGATCGCGGCTCCGCTGTCCCCTTGGTCCGGCTTATCGATCGCCTCTCCCCACTCCGTAACCTTCGACGTAAACGGAGACGCCGCCTCCGGCCTGCTGTCGAAGTTCACAACCGACACCTCGTTCGGCGCCCCGCCTAGCAGCGAACCCAGCATCGTATCGAGATTTGCATAACTGGGAAACTGCCCCCGCGCCTCTCCACCCGTCTGCATCAGCACCACCAGCGACAGCGGCCTCTGCGTCTCCTCCTCCAGAGTCACCTTCTGCGGAACGCCGTTGTCCGTCAGCACAAAATCATCCGCCTTCAGCGAATACAGCAGCTCCTTCCCCGGAGTCTGCACCAGCGTCGGCACCACCACCAGCGTCGTAGTGGTATGCAGCGTAGTCTGCGCCAGCCCCACTCCCGCAAGCATCACAACCAGAGCACCGAATCTAAAAAAAACAAGCCTCATCGTGTCCAGATTAGACGAAGCAAAAAGAAAAGATCACTCCGGCCAACAGGGGGAACACTAAAATTCCTTAACCTAGAAAAGGTATAAAAGTCACGAAGTGACCGCCTTCCGTGCAGGAGGCCCGTCCGGCAGGACATCAGTTAGAAAAAGCCCCGGCGCATCCCCCAATCACCGTTACGCCTCCACCCACCTCACCAATGCACTATCCTTGTAAAAGACAAGCCCACGACGCCGAAATACGCCTCGTAACAAGGAATCAGCACAATGCCATTGAACTGCGGAATCGTTGGCCTCCCCAACGTCGGAAAATCAACGATCTTCAACGCCCTCACCTCGGCGAAAGCGCAAGCCGCCAATTACCCCTTCTGCACCATCGACCCTAATACCGGCGTCGTCACTGTGCCTGATGAGCGCCTTGCCAAGATCTCCGAACTCATTAAGCCCAAATCCTTAGTCCCAACCACCATGGAATTCATTGACATCGCTGGCCTCGTCGAAGGTGCCTCTAAGGGCGAAGGTCTCGGCAACCAGTTTCTCGGTCACATCCGTGCCACCGATGCTGTCTGCCATGTCGTCCGTTGCTTTGACGATCCTGAGGTCATCCACGTTGCTGGTGGTGTCAACCCGCTCCACGATATCGACATCATCAATACCGAACTTTTACTTGCCGATCTCGACACCGTCGAAAAGCGCTACACCAAAGTCGAAAAGCTCAATAAATCGACCTCCGCTGATCACAAGATCAAGACTGAGTTTTCCGCCTTGACCAAGCTTAAGGAAGCTCTCGAAGCCGGCAGGCCGGCTCGCACCGTCGACCTCACCGAGGAAGAAAAGCCCTACACTCGAGACCTGTTCCTCATTACCTCTAAACCTCAGCTATACGTTGCCAACGTTGACGAGGGCGGCCTGATCGAAGGCAATGCCTACACGGCCGTCGTAGAAAAGCGTGCTGAAGAAGAAGGAGCCCAGGTAGTCCGTATCTGCGGCGCTTTAGAATCCGAAATAGCCCAATTAGAACCCGCCGAGCGGAATGAATTTCTTGAATCGCTTGGTTTGAAAGAACCCGGTCTAAACCGTCTCATTCACTCCGCGTACCGCCTACTCGATCTCATCACTTACTTTACCGCCGGCGTACAGGAGGTCCGCGCATGGACCATCCGCCGCGGTACCAAGGCTCCCGGTGCAGCCGGCGTCATCCACTCCGACTTCGAAAAAGGATTCATCAAGGCGGACTGCTACGCCTCTGATGATCTCTTCAAATACGGCAGCGAACAAGCTGTTCGGGAGAAAGGACTCCTTCGTTCCGAAGGCAAAGAGTACATTGTCAAAGACGGGGACATTCTATTCTTCAAGTTCAACGTGTAGCAGATGTTGGATAACTCGTAGATCTACCGAATCTGATCCGCAATCCAGCGGTTCTCCTTCGACCTCGTGGCAGTCTTTATACTTGAACAATATGTCTACATTTGCCTCAGTAGAAGAGCAGCTTGACTTGATTACGAAGGGCGCTGCGGAGATTGTTCCGCTGGAAGCTCTGAAAGAGCGCATCGCAAAGTCGATCACCACAGGGAAGCCCATGCGAATCAAGGCGGGATTCGATCCTACTGCTCCCGACCTTCATTTAGGGCATACAGTTCTGCTGCGGAAGCTGAAGCATTTTCAGACGCTTGGCCATACCGTGATCTTTCTCATTGGCGATTCGACGGCACTCATCGGCGATCCCACCGGGCGCAACGTAACGCGCAAACCGCTGACTCCGGAACAAATTGCAGCCAATGCGGAGACTTACAAAGAGCAGGTGTTCAAGATTCTCGACCCAGTGAAGACTGAGGTTCGCTACAACTCAGAGTGGCTGAATAAACTTAGCTACTACGACATGGTGAAGCTAATGGCGCAGTTCACGGTGTCGCAGATGCTCGAGCGAGAAGACTTTCATAAGCGGTTCAATGAGGAGCAGCCAATTGCGCTGCATGAGCTGATCTATCCGATCGCGCAGGGGTACGATTCTGTCGCGCTGGAGTGCGATGCGGAGCTGGGTGGGACGGATCAGAAGTTCAACCTGATGCGTGGTCGCGACCTGCAGAAGCATTATGGGCAGCAGCAGCAGATTGTGCTGATGATGCCGATTATCGAGGGGCTCGATGGTGTACAGAAGATGTCGAAGTCGCTGAATAACGCGATCGGCGTGCATGAGCCGGCCGGGGAGATGTATGGGAAGTTGATGTCGGTGTCGGATGCGCTGATGTGGCGTTATTGGACGTTGCTCACGGATCTTCGTGGCTCAGAGATTGCGCAGATGCAGGCCGATGTTGCTGGTAACGTGCTGCATCCTATGCAGGCGAAGAAGAACCTGGCGTGGACAATTACGAAAGGGTTTCATTCGCAGGAAGATGCGGATACAGCTGCGGAGAGCTGGGCGAAGCTGTTTCAGCAGCGCGGCGTGAGCGAGAATGTGCCGGTGGTGAAGGTGTCGCGGAGTTCCGAAGGGTTGATCGGAATTGCCGATCGTCACGAGGGAACTGAGCTTCGAATGCCGAAGCTATTACAACTTGCTGGGTTGGCATCATCGACGGGCGAGGCCACGCGTAAACTCGCTGAAAATGCGGTTAGCGTGAATGGAGATAAGTTTAGTGAGAAGTTGGTTCAAGAAGCTGTACTGGGGGACTCCCCAACATTGCGATTGGGAAAGAAGAGTGTGCGGGTGGAGTGGGTGGGGTAGGCAGATTTGAAAACAAGCACAGGCAGCAGATCCCTAACGGAGAACAAGCAGAAAAACAGGTAACAACACAGAATATGCACGACACAGAATAGACTCGATTACGGAACGCTAACTTTGTTGAAGAATCTGCATCTTAAGACATGTGGGTCTATGAGGAATTTGAAGTCTACTTTGCGTCTGGGCGTGTTGAGCGTTTTTTTGCTGACGGGATTGTTGCCGTTGCACGCGCAAACTGTCAGGGAGCCAAAGGAGATCGTTCGAACGGCGATGCAGGCAGAGTTGTCTGCGGATTTGAATGACCACTCGCGATGGCACTATCGAGATGATCAGAGAGATGGAACGCATACTGTTTCGATTGTGGTGGAGACCGACCATGGTTCGGTGAAGCGATTGATCGAGAAGGATGGGCGACCGCTGACCCAAGCGGAGGCCAGCGTCGAGGATGCCCGGGTGCAGACCTTCATTCACGATCCCGCTCAACTGGCGAAGCAAAAAAAAGACGGAATGCAGGATGGGAAGAACGCCGAGGAACTGCTCAGGATGTTGCCGGAGGCATTCAACTGGAAGATTGAGAGCGAAGATGCGCAGAACATGACGCTGCACTTTGAACCAAATCCCAGCTTCAGCCCGCCGGATATGCAGGGACGAGTGCTGGGGCAGATGGCTGGTCAGCTTGTGGTAGATAAAGCGCAAAACCGTATCGTGACGATCAGCGGAAAGTTGACGCAGGATGTGACGATTGGGTGGGGGTTGCTGGGACGACTGCACCAAGGTGGGACGTTTCGGGTGGAGCGCAGGGAAGTAGCGCCGGGGTTGTGGCAGATCACAGAGACCCATGTGCATATTGAGGGGAAGGCACTTTTCTTTAAGAACATTGGACAGCAGCAGGATGAGGTGCAGACGGAGTTTGTGCAAGTGCCGCATGGGACGACGCTGGACCAGGCGGCGGAAATGTCTAAGAGTTTGAAATGAACCGTCCGCAGGACATATCTTCTAAACGCGGTATGCTCGGAGACGATGGCACACACTCCCTATCCACAAACTGATCGCGAGTTGATGCGGTTGATTGAGCGCTCGCCAGGGCATCGTGCGGGGTATAAGCAGCTGATTCGTGAGCTTGGGTTGGGCGGTGGCCGCGAGCGGCGATTACTGCTGGAGCAGCTTGCGAGGATTACTGCTCGGGGCGAGTTGGTGAAGGTCGATAGTGAGCAGTGGAGCCTGCCAACGGCCACTCCCGAGAAGACGAAACGAGTGAAGCGTGGTGAGGTGGAGATGCCGGTGGAGCATCGGGCTACGCGTGATCGGCTCTTAGCGGGGCGGCTTGACCTGCATCGCGATGGGTATGGGTTTGTGAGGCCGAACGGGAGTGTGGACCGGAGCGACGATCTCTTTATTCCTCCGAACGAACTGAATGGCGCGATGCAGGGCGATGAGGTGCTGGTAGATGAGGCTCCGCCGGGGCGGGATGGACGGCGGTCGGGCCGGATTGCGCGCGTATTGAATCGAAGGAACCCGACGGTGGTGGGAATCTTTCACTATGCGCGGACGCATCGGAGGAGTGCGTGGGACAACGCTCCAATGATTGATGGAAATTATGTGACGCCACTGGATGAGCGGATGACGCAGGCGATTCTGATCCCTGAAGGTGCGGAGGCTTCGTCGTTCACCAAGGCTACGCCGCATCGGGTGCTGGGCGAAGAGGCGCAGGCATCGCAAAGTCACTGGTCGGAGGAGCTAGATCCACACAGGCCGTTGGAGGGGTTAGCGGTCGATGTAGAGATTACGGATTTTCCGACAGTGGGGAGACCAGCGCGTGGGCGCGTGATCGAGGTGCTTGGGCCACCGGATGCGTTTGGCGTCGATGTCGAGATTATCATTCGCAAACATCATCTTCCGCATGTGTTTCCAGCGAGTGTTCTGGGGGAGGCTACAGCTTCTGCGGAACAGACCGTGGATACGCTTGGGGTGGAGGAGCTGAGGCGTCGAAGAGACTTTCGAGGATTGAAGATCGTCACGATTGATGGCGAGACAGCGCGGGATTTTGATGATGCTGTGCTGGTGACGCCGCTCGAAAATGGGAACTGGGAGCTGCAGGTTCACATCGCGGATGTGAGCCACTATGTACGGCCGGCGACGGCGCTGGATCTTGAGGCGAGGCTGCGCGGGACGTCAGTGTATTTTCCGGATCGCGCGATTCCGATGCTGCCGCCACAGCTTTCGAGCGGGATATGCAGTCTGCGGCCGGATGAGGATCGGCTGGTGCTGAGCTGCCTGATGGAGATTGATGCGCACGGCGAAGTATTGGGGTACGAGGTGTGCGAGGGGATCATTCGTAGCGCGAAGCGGATGACGTATACGCAGATTCAGGGCGTGCTAGATGGGAATGTACAGACGAGGGTGGAGTTTGCGGAGCTGGTGCCGGACTTTGAGCGGATGTATGAGTTGGCGATGAAGTTGAATGTGAAACGTCACCGGAGGGGGTCGATTGACTTCGATCTGCCGGAGCCGGTGATTCAGTTTGATCCAGATGGGAATATGCAGGCGATCGTGCGGTCGCAACGCGGGTGGGCGCATCGGTTAATTGAAGAGTTCATGCTATCGGCAAATGAGTGCGTGGCGACGTGGATTGAAGCGCAAGGTGTAGCGAGCCTGTACCGAATTCATGAGGTCCCTGATCCGAAGCGAATTGTTGATTTTGAAGAGACGGCGGGTCAGTTTGGATATTCGCTGGGTTTCAGCAGCCTTCCGGTGAAGCGGATTCAGACGAAGGGCGACCGGCGGGATGCGCGTGGGAAGGATCGTCAAGCGAAGACGCATGAGGTGGCAGAATCGATCCCAGTGACGCCGCAGATGTATCAGAAGCTGACGGCGAAGATCGCGGGCAAAGCTGAGGAGAGGATTCTTGCATACCTTATGCTGCGCTCGTTGAAGCAGGCGCGGTACAGCGAAAAGAATGTGGGGCACTTTGCGCTAGCTTCGCCTAGCTACACACATTTCACTTCTCCGATTCGGCGGTACCCGGATCTGATTGTGCATCGGCTACTGAGGGAGTTGATTCAGTCGGGCGCAGACACGGAGGGGGCGGCGATCTTGTCGAATGGACCGCAGCCGTGGGGCGAGAAGACGGTTGGCAAGAGAGGTTCGGAGAGTTTTGAGAATCCTGCGTTAGAGGGGCCGATTCCTGCGGAGGAGTTGAACGCGATCGCAGCGGAGTCGAGCCAGTCGGAGCGAAGGGCAGATGATGCAGAGCGCGAGCTGATTGAGTGGAAGAAGATCAAGTTCATGCAGGACCGCATTGGTGAAGACTTCAACGCGATCATTCTTTCGTGCACGAAGTATGGTTTTTTTGTTGAGTTGAATGATCTGTTCATCGAAGGTCTGGTGCCGCTCACTTCACTGCAGGATGACCGTTATATGTTTCGAGATACGGACCGGCAGATCGTTGGGACGCGCAATGGGCACGTGTTCAAGATGGGGCAGCGGGTGCATGTGCTGCTGGACCGCATCGATCGGCAGCAACGACGGCTGCAGTTTGCGCTGCTGCCGTCGGTGGAGGAGATGGAGAGTGCACCACGGCCGCTGCGGAAGTCGAAGACTGCTGCGACAGTGAGTGGGGATAGGCCGCATTCGAGTCCGAACCGCTCGGGGAAGAAAGGAAAGACGAAGCCCAAGGCGCGTGAGCGGAACAAGAAGGCGAAGGGGAAGCGGCGGTAGGTTTCAAAGTCGTGGTGCTAGAACAAGCCTCGAATGCCGCGACGGCGAACTCATTGCCTACCATCATTCCGGTATGCATGTGTCATTCGGTCTAATAGATGCAGCGCAATTATTTATGCGGCATCGTAAGATAGAAGTTCCAAAGGAGTTTTCAAGAATGGCACACATGGTTTTCGACACTAGATTCAAGACTGAGATGGAAGGGCTGGACGAGCCGCCATTCGATTCGGACTTTGGACAGAAGATCTTCAAGAATGTCTCGAAGAAGTCGTGGGGCGAGTGGGTGGAGCGGCAAAAGATGCTGTTGAATGAGTATCGTCTGCAGCCGTGGACGCGCGAGGCGCAGGAGTTTCTGGTCGAGCAGATGAACGAGTTCTTTTTTGGCGAGGGAGGCTCGCTGCCGAAAGAATATGTTGCTCCCGCCAAGTAGATGAACGGTCCGAGATTCGCCGCAAAGATGGGCCAGTCGTGTACACTTAAACCTGCAAGATACCCCACCGTCTCCCGCCTGGGATGACGTGTAACCATAGTCGGGACGTGGCTCAGCCTGGTAGAGCGCACCCTTGGGGTGGGTGAGGTCGCTAGTTCGAATCTAGTCGTCCCGACCATTTATTCCAATCACTTAGAGTTAGCAGAGTCTCTCTTCGGGTCCAAATGCGGGTCCGATCTGGGTCTGTGCTGTTTTTCCTCACTCTGACCCACTCTTCATCTCCTTTCCAATCACCAGGGCCGCAATGGCGTCCTGTGCCGCTCTTTTGTCCGCAGTGACAGCTTTTGCATAGACACCCAGCGTCATCATCGGAGAAGAGTGGCGCAGTAGATCCTGCGTGGTCTTCACCGACGCCCCCGAAGAATGAAGTAAGGTTGCCAGGGTGCGTCGGAAGCTATGCCATCCGATCGTCTTGGTGATCCCTGCCCGTTCCGCCGCAGGCCGTATGTGACGTTTGAGAACTGCATCCGGCCAATAAGGTCTCTTGCCGATCGCCCGCGGACTGGCGAATATCCAATCGTTCGGTTTGGGGAACGCCGTTTTCTTCCGCCATTCTTCAAGAGCTGTTGCCAGTTCTGTGGATAGCGGCAGAGGGCGGCGCGAGGCCAGGGTCTTCGGGGGACCTTCAACCTGATCGACCATCGACCGCACGACTTTCATCTCGGCGTCGGCGAAGTTGATATCCGCCCACTTCAATCCAAACAACTCACCCCGGCGAAGGCCAGTGACAGCCGCAAGGAGGATGATGGTGAAAAAAGGATCTCGTAATTCGTCCAGGAGCGCGGCTACCTCTACAGGTGCGAGAACAATCTCTTCCTGTTGAGGTAAAGAACCCTGCCGGACGAGCCGAATGGGATTTCGTGTCATCCATTCGTAGCGCATGGCGTGCTGGAAGAGCACGCTCATGACCCCCTTGGTTTTAGCCTTGGAACCGGGAGCTCCGGGCCTCCCGTTCAACCAACTCTCAACCGCGACAGGCTTTATGTCCTTTAGCCGATGGTCTCCCCATTTTGGAGAGATGACGTTCACCAGCTGGTGGACGTAAACCTGTCTGGTCCGAGTGGTTTTTCCGTTGCTATCTGCCAGCTCCACTCGCCGAAAGTGTTCAATAAGCTCGTTCACCTTCATGGAGCTGAAACTCCAGCCTCCGGCTTCATCGTTGATTTCGAGTCGTAACCCTTCTATCGCCTTGAACGCTTCAGCTTTAGATCGAAGCTCCGACTTCTGTCCGACGATCTGCTTACGGCGTGAGAGCCGTCCGCTCTGATCTTTCTCCCACCAACGGTAAACCCAAACCGGAGAACTTTTGCTTCTCCGCTCAATTGTCAAAGAACCTTGCTGATAGCGTGCTCGTTGTAAGTTCATGTGCCTTCTCCTTTACGGTTGGGCGACACGAACGGCGCTATTAGTGTAGAGGGTTGTTTGCCAGGAATCGAGTTCTGTTTTGCGGAATTTGACCTTTCTGCCCAGTCGACGATGGGGAATTCGACCTTCTCTTGCCCACCGAAGAACGGTAACCGGGTGAATGCCGAGAAGCTTCCCGGCGTCGGTCGCTGAAATCAGAGGCTCAAATGTAAATGTATCTGTTTGCACTTTCGTCACCTTCCCGAACTTCGATCGAGCTGTCGTCGAAACCATTTAGAAATTACCAGTAGCTCGGGCGGGTGATTGATACTTTTTCGGACCGATTATTCCATCTGAGTCAATAATCCAGAGACACACTTTTGTGCTCCGCGGGGGCCCTGTTCAATCAATGTCGCAGCAGAACAACCCATCCGTGCTGGAGGGTGATGCAGAAGCAGTATGGGCGCATCGACTCACACCCTGAGCTCGAACTATCAAAACCGAAAATGTGAAATCCCCTTTATTTACTGGTGCGATCTCTGCACGCGTGGTGCAGATTTGTCATCACTCCAAAGACACACTCCAGCAAAGCATATGTTTCTCCAGACACTAATATCTGGTGAACTCTGATTGCTTTGGCCCATCCAGACCTGAGCCACACCTCTGTTGCAGGATTCCCACAGCGTAGACCTTGTATTCTGACAATTCTGACTATTTCACTGGAGATCAGGGGTTTACGCAGGTTTTTCGATTATTGCCTTTGAAAGCAATAATCTGCTCGAAAAAGCAATAATCGGTATCGTCTTTCTCGCTTACGTTGATCAGGTGCGGGTAGAGATCGAGTTGCGGAAGATACAGTATTTCCTGGCAATCGCTGAGGAGCACAGCTTCACTCGGGCTGCAAAGCGATGCCACGTCGCACAGGCGTCACTGTCGAGGCAGATCCGCAGCATGGAGATTGGTTTGGAGGCTCAGCTCTTCGAGCGGCTTCCACGAGACATACGGCTAACACCTGCTGGAAAGGTATTCAGGAAAGAAGCGAGCAAAGCACTGGAGCATAGCCATCGCGCAGTCTCTCTGGTGCGTTCCTTGAAGCGGGAAAAAGATCAGAAACTACGAATAGGACTTTCGACGCTGTGCGATCTGCCTAGTCTGAGAGCATTAGTCGAGACGGCACGAAAGTCAGCAGAACAAGTTGCCGTGGAGCACATCACCGCGTACACGTCCGACCTATTGCTGGCCCTGCATCGAGGAAGGCTGGATCTTGCAGTTGTAGACTTGCCCATTAAAAGTCGTGGCATTGCTCTTTTCCCGATCCAGTCCGAATCGTTGATTGCCGTCCTTCCCCAGAATCATCCACTGGCGCAGAGACCGATGATCCGGTTATTCGAGCTGAAGAAAGAACAGATCACCTTCCTCTCTCGGCAGATCGATCCTGCATCAGGCAATGTCGAAGCGATGCTACTGAAGGCAGGTATTGGAGCTTCCTCGATTTTCCCGGCTGCTAATTTGATCGAGCTGTTGGATCACGTACCTGTTCGTCGCAGTATCGGCCTGATGCGAAGGACTGCCGGGCGTCTGCGGCGAGACAATGTCCTGTACAAGCCACTGGCCGATTCTGTTCAGCTTGAGACCGCGATTGCATGGAGAGCGGAGAATCGCAGCTCGCAGTTGCTGTCGTTCCGGGATGCGCTGATTACCTTCGGTCAACGATCGACGAAGTCATAGCTGGCACGCCTTGCAATGTGCGTGAAGATTGTTAGTCCTGATTGCCGCTTCTCATTCGTCGATGTCGCTCCAGCCGTAGGTTCTCTCCGTTGACTCGGGCACACGCTCGGGGTCTTACCGGCGTCCTGCGGCACGGCGGCCCTCTGCTTTTCCGGTTCCTCCCAAAACAAAGTTCTACAAAGAACGTGAGAACTTTCTTCTGGTTCCCTCCCGAAAAGCGGGCCTTGGCGCTTGGAAGCCGGACCCACTCGCTCAAGCTCCGCTATGGGTGCCCCGAGTCATCGGGAGATCACCTACGGAGCAACACCATGCAGCAGACGAATCGAATCAACCAACTCTCAGTTCCCACCAACACCGTTTTTCACGGAGACTGCGTCTCTATCATGCGCAGCCTGCCAGCCAACAGCATCGACTTAATCCTGACCGATCCACCCTACCTGGTTCGCTATCAGGACCGCGAAGGGCGGTCCATTCAGAACGACAGCAACTCAGACTGGCTAGTGCCAGCCTTTTCCGGAGCCTACCGCGTTCTCAAACAGGATCACCTTATGATCTCGTTCTATGGCTGGACACAGGTGGACAAGTTCTTCCACGCCTGGCGCAGTGCAGGATTTCGCATCGTTGGTCATCTGGTCTTCCGTAAGCAGTATGCATCGAAATCACGTTTCCTGAAATATCAGCACGAGCAGGCTTATCTGTTAGCGAAGGGTAACCCGACACTACCGAAGAATCCAATTTCCGATGTCATCGACGTGCCCTACTCCGGCAATAAACTCCATCCCACCCAGAAGCCGGTGGCTGCACTGAAGCCGCTGATCGAAGCCTTCACTCAGAAAAACGATTTGATCCTCGATCCGTTCTGCGGTTCGGGCTCAACTTTAGTAGCAGCGAAGATCCTCACTCGCAACTATCTCGGCATCGAACTCGATCCTCAGTACCATGCAACCGCTAACAAGCGGCTGCATCCCGATGGCATCCGTGCGAATCGAAGATTTTACTCGCCGCAGAAGGGGCAGGCGTCAAGGCCACAGCCGCCTTTCGGCGGTGCGCTGCATTCGTCGGCAATACTCTAGTTCTCAGGAACGCAGCCTTGACTCCTGCCTGTGCGGCGCTCTCTTTGCTGTTCATCGCTCGAATGCCAATGACCTGCTCGAGACACGGTCAACCGCCTTGGCGCGGCCTCGGAACTATCCCGACCTCTGCCGTGACAGAAGTGCTTTTGATCATAACCCATTGATAAAATGGGCACTGATGGCTAACAAAAGCACTCCAAGTCATTGAAAAAATCTGTAGACAAACCTTGAGCACCCTCAGAGAGCTTTGCTTTTTAGCTCCAAACCTCTGCCGTGACAGTAAGGAAGGATTTCGTAACTTATTGAAATCAGGAGCCCCGGATGGCCACTTTTGGAGCCCTGAGACACCCTTGGAACCGTTTATTGCACCCTTATCGCACCTACGTCCTCTGTCCACCAAACCTCTGTCCACACCTCAAATTTCCCCGGAATTTTGGCGGTTTCTGCGGTCAATCTCGACCGGCTCCTCTGTCGCGGGAAGGCAGAGGTCCAGGGTTTGTTAACACTCAAGAAAGAAGAAACGGACCCGGCGAATAGGGTCTTAGCTTCCATGTCGTTGTCGTTCAGGTGTCGTCTATCTCAGAAGGAGAGGAATGATCGTGCCCATGCTCATCGCGAAAAACCAAAGAGCCGGGGCTGGAGTTCCAATCGGGCGCAGGCGGCGCAGCTCCCTGGCGGCCGTTCTCGGGTCGAGCATCTGTTTGTTCTTATAGGCCTGTTCCAATCCATAAAATACGACAGCAGTGCAGGCGCCGTATATCAAATGGCCCAGCAGAGAAGGAAGCAGCGCAGACACGGCGCTGATCCTCCAGTCGATCTCCCCGGTGAGCAGCAGTGGAAGCAGGGTCAACGGTCCGGCGTACCAC
>Ga0302315_10004240_pt1 | contig 12611 bp, 12 predicted proteins | sample III_Palsa_N3_1_FD_200532 | JGI IMG/M metagenome (GOLD analysis project Ga0302315, IMG submission 200532) | Peat permafrost microbial communities from Stordalen Mire near Abisko, Sweden - III_Palsa_N3_1 | ecosystem: Environmental > Terrestrial > Soil > Palsa > Peat permafrost | place: Sweden... | reverse complement strand
CGCAAAACCGAAAGCTTAAACCAAAAGGTAGCGCAAAATGCCAGCAGGACTAACCGCGATGTGATGGACAGGTACCGTGGTACAGGTTTTGCCATTACCGCTAACGGCCTCATAGCTACAGCATACCATGTTATAAACGATGCCGATTCGGTTTATGTGGAAAATGCAGCAGGCAAATCATTTAAGGCAGATGTATTGTATACCGAACCGGAAAACGATATCGCTATTTTACGCATCGCGGATAACTCGTTTAAAAACCTTAGCCCAATACCCTATACCTTTAAAAAGGGTGAAAGCGATTTGGCCGAATTTGTTTATACCCTTGGCTATCCGCAGGATTCGCCCCACTATGATGATGGCAAGCTAACTTCGACTATGGGTTTAAACGGCGATTCGCTGGATTACCAGATATCGGTAACTATTAACCCCGGCAACAGCGGCGGCCCTTTAATGGATAGCCGCGGTAATGTAATAGGCGTTGTTAAAGCCAAAGAAACCCAGATGGAAGGTGTACATTTCGCTGTTAAAACCAGCTATTTGTTAGCTGCCATTAACAACATACCAGCCGATTCATTAACCAAGAAAATCAGCCTGAATACCAAGAACACTTTAGCTGGTTTAAGTACCGTACAGCAAGTTAAAAAGCTAAAGAATTATGTATTTATGGTGAGGGTTTACGGTGGTAAATAAATTGCCCAAGCCCCCTCTAAATCTCCACCGGTAGGGGAGAATTAATTTTCCAGAGATATTTACAAAGGCTTCCGTAAGGAGGCCTTTTTGCTTTAATGCCTAACGGTCAACCTCGCCCAAAACAAAATCGATAGAGCCTACTATGGCTATCAAATCGGCAATCATTACGCCTTTGGCCAGTTCGGGGAGTACTGACAGGTTATTAAAACTTGGTCCGCGCGCGCGTACACGGGTGGGTATTTCGGAGCGGCCATCGGCCATAAAGTAAAAACCAAGTTCGCCTTTGGCGCCTTCGCAACGTACATAATAATCCTGCGCTTTGGGTGTTATTTTGCGGGGAAGCTTGGCACGCGGATCAAAATCTGCCGTGCGTTTCAGTTCATTTTGCAGGCGGTTGAGGCATTGCTCAATCATTAACAGCGATTGCTCAATCTCATCAACACGTACTTTATACCTGTCCCAGCAATCGCCAACGGAACCCATTAAGCCGGTACCTACGGGGATATCAAATTCTAACTCGGGGTAAACAGAATAACCATCAATTCGCCGTAAATCCCATTTTAAACCCGAGCCACGCAGCATTGGGCCCGAGCAGCCGTAATTTATGGCTACATCCAGCGGCAATACGCCAACATTGGCCGTGCGACTGATAAATACCTGGTTATCGGTTAAAAGTTGATTTAACTCAACCATTTTGGGTTTAAAGTACTCGATAAATTCGCGGCAGCGCTCCTCAAAGCCAACCGGCAAATCGTAAAACAAGCCGCCTACCCAAATATAATTATACAGCATGCGCGAGCCTGATGCCCATTCCAGCATACCCATAATATGCTCACGATCCCTGAAGCACCATAAAAACGGGGTAAAAGCGCCAATATCAATGCCGTAAGTGCCAATGGCTATCAGGTGCGATGCAATGCGGTTTAGTTCACACACCAACACCCTGATATATTCAACCCGTTTTGGGATATCCTTATCAATGCCCATCATCCGCTCAACACCCATTACAAAGGCGTGGCTGTTGTTCATAGATGCCAGGTAATCCATACGATCAGTAAACGGGATGGTTTGCTGGTAGGTAAGCGATTCGGCATGCTTTTCGAAACAGCGGTGCAGGTAGCCTATGTGCGGAATAACTTCTTTAACTATCTCGCCATCGGTAATCAGCTCCAAACGCAAAACCCCATGGGTAGACGGATGCTGCGGCCCCATATTGAGCACCATGTCCTCAACTGCAGCATCGGCGATTTTGCGGGTGTAGTTTTCTAAAGCTTCGGTGTATTCCATTGCTAACATTCCCCCTTTAGGGGGTTAGGGGGCTTAATCTATTTGTATACCTTTATAATATTTATCTACTGTTGTATAGTCTTTGCGAAGTGGATATCCTTCCCAATCATCCGGTAATAATAATCTTCTTAAATCCGGGTGGCCTTCAAAAAAAATGCCCAGCATGTCAAACTGTTCACGCTCATGCCAGTCGGCAGCGCGGTAGACGGATGTTATGCTTGGGAAAGAGGGTAGATCAGCTTCATCCCTGTTATTTTCCCTGCTTATTTTTAAGGTTAATTGCGTTTTGTAGGGGATAGATGCCAGGTGGTACACCACGCCGAAGCGGTTGGCCTCTACACCGTAATCAACGGCGGTAATGCAGCTTAAAAAGTCAAAATAGGTACTGGGGTTATCGCGCAGTTCGAGGCAAACCTGCGCTATTAAATCAGGCAGGATAAGCAGGGCTGATTGTAAGCCGCCGGTTTCTTCGCCAGCAATTACTTCAGCGCCAAATTTGTTAGCCAATAAAGATTTAATTTCTTCAAAACTCATGGCGCTAAACGTACTTTTTTCCAGTTTTTATTGTCGATTTTTTTATAAACGATACGATCGTGCAGGCGGCTGCGGCGGCCCTGCCAAAACTCTATCAGGCGTGGCTTTAAAACATAGCCGCCCCAGTAGGATGGTTTAGGAATTTCCTTGTCATCGCCATATTCAGTTTCCAGTTGCTCCCATTTTTTTTCCAATACCGCACGGTCTTCAATTTCCTGGCTTTGCGGTGAAGCAATTGCACCCAACTGGCTTTTACGCGGGCGCTCATGAAAATATCTCTCAGATTGCTCTTTACTTAGTTTTTCTATGGTGCCTTCAATGCGTATTTGTCTTTCCATCTCGCCCCAAAAAAACACAATGGAGCCCAGTGGGTTTTTGGTAATCTCCTTGCCTTTTCGGCTTAAATAGTTGGTGTAAAATACAAAGCCATTAGCATCAAAACCCTTTAATAATACGATGCGGGCAGATGGCCGGCCATCATAGGTTGCGGTGGCAAGCGTCATAGCATTAGGCTCATGCTGGCCTGATTCAACAGCCTCTTTAAACCAGCGGTCGAACTGCTTTATAGGGTCAATATGGGTGCTGTCTTTAGATAAAGTAGCGGCGCTGTATTCCTGCCGTAAGTTTTGTAACTCTTTTTTGTCCATTATTGCAAACTTACTAATTAATTATGCCGTACTTACGGTAAAGTATTTCATTTTGTGAAAAATGAACATATTTTTACAGTAGTTGTTATAAACTAAATATATACTATGCTCAGTTCAATTGCAGCGGCCACAGGGCACTTATTGGTTTCGGAACCGTTTATGATGGATCCCAATTTTAAACGTTCGGTTATTATTTTAACCGAATATTCGGGAGATGGCGTAATAGGGCTTGTTTTAAACCACCAAAGCGAATATTTACTGGGCGATGTACTGCCTGATATTTCTTACTCGGAAATGCCGGTTTATATTGGCGGACCGGTTGGCGAAAATACCCTGCAATTTATACACCGCTGCCCCGAAAAAATTGACGGCGGCCTTGAAATTAGTAATGGAGTTTACTGGGGAGGAGATTTTGAAACCGTGAAGAAGTTAATATCCAACTACCAGTTAACTGAGGATGAGATTAAGTTTTTTACCGGCTATTCCGGCTGGACGATTGAACAACTGGATGATGAGTTGAAAGAAGATACCTGGATGGTATCCAATAAATTTGAGGGTGATACCATTTTCTCGCATAGCGAACAAAACCTGTGGCGCGAGGTGGTTATCAGTTTAGGCCAGCGTTACGCGCATATTGCTAATTTCCCGGAAAACCCGGCGCTGAATTAATTGTTGATTTATTGAATTAGTGATTTATTGATTTTGGCTCATTTCATCAGCTGATTCTTCTACTTTCTTTTTTAGCTCTTCTTTGTATTTGATGAGGTTTTGAACCAGCGTTTCATCGGCGGTTGATAATATTTGCGCGGCCAATATCCCCGCGTTTTTTGCGGCATTGAGGGCTACGGTTGCTACGGGGATACCGTTTGGCATTTGGAGTATGGATAATATCGAATCCCAGCCATCAATAGAATTGCTTGATTTTACAGGCACGCCAATTACAGGCAAATGGGTTAATGACGCTACCATGCCGGGTAAGTGCGCGGCACCACCTGCTCCGGCTATAATTACCTTTAGGCCACGATCAGCAGCGGCGCGGGCGTAGCTAAACATGCGGTCGGGTGTGCGGTGGGCTGATACTACGGTAATTTCGTAGGCAACACCTAATTCTTTTAAAACATCGGCAGCATCCTGCATCACGGCAAGGTCGGATTTGCTGCCCATGATGATGGCTATTTTGGGTTGATTATTCATTCTTTATAATTATAAACCGTCATTGCGAGGTACGAAGCAATCTTCTATATGCAAGTTCGCCGCTTATTCGTCGAGGATTGCCACGCTGGCGCTCGCAATGACGTGTGGCAGCAACTAACTTACTACCTTAAGTGTTTCCTGCACATACCTGGCCTTTTCAATGGCTTTTTCCCTGTCGGCATCTACAATGGTAACATGGCCCATTTTGCGGAAAGGCTTGGTTAGGGCTTTGCCATATAAATGTACATATACACCGGCACATTTTAATATTTTTTCAATTCCCTGGTAAACGGCGGGGCCTTCGTGCCCGGCTTCGCCTAAAATATTTACCATTATGGCGTTGTTTAAACAAGCGGTATCGCCCAATGGCTGGTTAAATATCGCGCGTAAATGCTGTTCAAATTGCGATACCACGTTGCCCTCAATAGTTTGGTGGCCGCTGTTATGCGGGCGCGGGGCCAGTTCATTTACCAGTATTTTGCCATGTTTATCTAAAAACATCTCTACCGCCAGCAAGCCTACTATTTTAAGCGTTTCGGCAATTTTTATGGCAATGAGTTCGGCATCCTGGTGTATTGAAAAGGGCAGGGTTGATGGCGCTATTAAAAACTCCACCAAATTGGCTTGCGGGTTAAATTCCATTTCTACCATAGGGAAGGCTTTTACCTCGCCGCTTTCGCTGCGGGCAACTATTACCGAAACTTCCTTTTCAAAATCAATTAAACGTTCAATCAGGCTGGGTTCAGTGAAGGCGTTGGGCAGGTAACTTTCGTCAACAACTTTATAAACGCCGCGGCCATCGTACCCATCCCTGCGCAGCTTTTGCATGTAAGGGAAGGGGATATGGCTTTCGCGAAGCTGCTGTGGGGATGATATTACCTGGAATTCGGCTGTAGGAATATCGTTTTCTTTAAAAAACTGCTTTTGCAAACCCTTATCCTGTATCAGGCGGATAACACGCGATTGCGGGTAAACCAGTACGCCTTCTTTTTCCAGTTGCTCCAGCGCATCAACATTTACCTTTTCAATTTCAATGGTAAGCAGGTCGACTTTTTTGCCAAAATTATACACAGTTTCGTAATCGCCCAATGAGCCGACTACAAATTCGTCGCATAATTTTTTGCAGGGGGCTTCGCGGTCGGGGTCAAGCACCTTAACCGTTACATTGTAATTAACAGCCTGTTGTATCAGCATGCGCCCAAGCTGGCCGCCGCCTAAAATGCCTAATTTTAAATCTCCGTAAAATGCTTTCATTATAATAATGCAAGTTTACCCTAAATCTTTTGGAAAGCAAAAAGCTTAGGGAAGAAAGCTTAAAACAGAAAGACTAAAGCGGAAAGCAAAAAGTGTAAGCAGTTTACCCTTTTACCGTTTGCGCCCATGCCTGCGCCATTAAACTTGCGCCCGCAGGCGTAGGGTGTACGCCATCTATCGACCAATAAGTTGCCGGGGCTAATTTTAAAGCTTCATCCATTATAGTTTGGTAGGGGATAAAGGCCGCGCCGTAACCAAAAGCCACATCGCGGGCAGCCTGCCTGTAATTGTTAAACGCCGGGTACCATGATGCATCCACCGCTTTTACATCCTTCATGGCAAAAGGCTCGCCTATGATGAGTTTTACACCGGGCAATGCTTTTAGGGTGCTTTCAATTAGCTTTTTATAATCATCGCGGTAGGTATCAATAGTGCCCTGGTAGCCCGATGTTATGGTGTGCCAGTAATCATTAACGCCTACCATTATGCTTAATACATTTGGTTTTATGGCGAGGGTATCGGTATCCCAGCGGTCGGCCAGCTGGTAAACTTTGTTACCGCTAACGCCGGTGTTACGTATTTTTAGGTTTTTAGCGGCATAATCCCTTAAAAGCGTGGCTGCGGTTAGCAGCACATAGCCACTGCCGAGGGCGCCAAAATCATTAACAGCGCTTTTGTTTTTATCGCGGCCCCATTCGGTAATGGAATCGCCCTGGAAAAGTATGATGTCGTTATCATCAATCACCACTTTTTTGCTTTTGCCTTCGGCGAGGCCGGTTGATACAATTTGCGATAAAGATATGGCGGCGGTGCCGATGGCGGCTGTTTTTAAAAAGTTACGGCGGGTGTTATTTGAGTTCATAGTTGATGGTTCATAGTTCATGGTAGTAAAACAAACTTACGAAGTTTTAGAAACTTCGTAAGTTAATGACAATTGGTAATGCTAATATAGGAATTATGTGTGTTTAGGGTTGATGATGCTAATTTAATAGTACAAAAGGTAGAAAATGTATCACCATCTACAGCTGCCATGAACCATGATCTATGAACCATCAACTAAAAAAATATTACCTTTACCATCATGTATCGCCTCATAAAACCCATATTTTTCAAGTTCGACCCCGAAAAGGTGCATTATTTTGTCACCCATAATTTAAGGCGCTTAAACCATTTGCCGGGCGGCGCGGCATTAAGCAGGGCGCTATGGGTTTTGGACGATAAAAAGTTGGAGAAAGAAGTATTCGGCATAACATTTAAAAACCCGGTTGGCCTGGCCGCGGGTTTTGATAAAAATGCCGAAATGATTGCCGAAATGGCCAATTTGGGCTTCGGGTATATCGAGGTGGGCACTGTAACGCCTTTGCCGCAGCCCGGCAACCCCAAGCTGCGCATGTTCAGGCTACCTGAAGACGGCGCGCTGATAAACCGCATGGGTTTTAATAATTTAGGGGTAGAGGTAGCAGCGCAAAATATCGCGGCGTATCGCCAAAATGCGCCGGCGAATCAGAAAGGTTTGATTATAGGCGGAAACATCGGCAAAAATAAAGTAACACCAAACGAGGAAGCGGTTAACGACTACGTGATATGCTTTGACCGGCTGTTTGATTTGGTTGATTATTTTGTGGTGAATGTAAGCTCGCCCAATACCCCCGGCCTGCGCGAATTACAGGAAAAAGAGCCTTTGTTGCACTTGTTAAATACTTTGCAGCAGCGTAATAATAAAAGCGGCATCAGCAGACCCATACTGCTAAAAATAGCGCCCGATTTAACCAATGAACAGTTGGATGATATTGTTGAAATTGTATTGCAAAGCGGCATAGCAGGGGTAATTGCCACCAATACTACCATCAGCCGCGAAGGCTTGAACGGCGCCCGCAAGGCTGAAACCGGCGGGTTAAGCGGTAAGCCTTTAACAAAACGCTCGACAGAGGTGATTGCCTACCTTGCTAAAAAATCAGGGGGCAAGTTCCCGATTATAGGGGTTGGTGGGATACATTCGCCCGAAGATGCGCTGGAAAAATTACGGGCCGGTGCATCGTTAATACAGCTTTATACCGGCTTTATTTATGAAGGGCCGGGATTGATGAAGCGTATCAACAAAAAAATTCTCGCGCTAAAGAGATGAAGCTTTCCATCATTACCTATGGCTCACGGGGCGATGTACAGCCATTCATTTATCTTGCTTTAGGATTAATGGACAAAGGGCACACGGTTACATTGGCAGCGCCGGGAAATTTTAAGAATTTGATTGAGGGTTATGGGGTTGATTGTTATCCATTAGCAGGCGACTCGGAAGGTATTATAAAAGCTCCGGATTTTCGTAAGGTTATAAAAAGCGGTAACAATATAGCTTTTACCAGTTTGGTATTCAAAAAAATACGCAACATACAAGTGTCCATTCTTGAAGGTGTGTATGAAGCCAGCAAAGGCGCTGATGCCATTATATGCGTAAACACGGGTTTTGTTTTTGGTGCCACAGCAGCCGAAAAACTTAAAATAAAATGGCTGCTGGTACAGCTTAACCCGCCGATGATACCTACAAAGGCTTTCCCTATGCCGATGTTTAATTTCCCCGATATCAGTTGGCTAAATTCGCATACTTATACCGTTATAAACAGTATTTTATGGCAGTTACAAAAAAAGGATTATTCTATTTTCAGGAAGCACCTGGATATGACGCCGGTAAAAGGCTCGCTCATTAATAAAATTGTTAAAGATAAAGTGCCGATCATACATGCCTTTAGTGCCGGGTTGATCTCAAGGCCGGATGACTGGGAAGATCAGTTTGTGATAGCGGGTTTCTTTAATCAGTCAAAAAAACAGGGTAAAGCGCCTAAAATACCTCATGATTTAGAAGATTGGATAAAAACAGGTGATAAGCCATTATATATTGGTTTCGGTAGTATACCATTCCCAAACCCGGCGCAAATTTCTGAAGTAATAAAGGGCTTATTAGCAGCAGGCGTAAGAATAATTTACTGCCAGGGCTGGTCGGACATGCCCGACGTACCTAAGAATCCAAATCTTTTCATAGCTAAACAAATCGATCACGCCTGGCTGCTGCCAAAATGCAGAGCGGCAGTTATGCATGGCGGCATAGGTACAGTTGCGGCGGTTTTGAACGCCGGCATACCGGCTATAATAACTCCATTATTTGTAGACCAACCGGTATGGGCCCAGGTTATTCAGCAAAAGAAAATGGGTGTAAATATTCCCTGGCGAAAACTTTCAACCCTTACATTATTAAACGCTTTAAATAAAGTGCAGGAGCCCTTATTTGTTAAAGCAATGCAACAAGCGCATCAAAGGTTAAAACAAGAAGATGGTATTGGTAATGCTATCAATATAATAGAAGCTTACTGCACGCCAGGCCAGTAACAAAAAAATCCTGCCGGTGCAAAACCAACAGGATATAAATATCTATCCTAAAATAGTCCCGGAGACGCAAAGTATTGCGTCTCTACAAAACCTACCTAATTATTTACCTGCAGCAGCTTTAGCTAAAACAGCGTTGTTTTTTGCTATCTGGCTGTTTTTAGGCTCTGCAGAACGGCTTCCCGGCTCCAGGTTAGTTGCATTTTTCAGGAACTGAACTTCTAACCTTGAAGTGGTTTTGTTTTTCCTGTCTTTTCTTTTTAAACGTGTAACGCCCATGATCTTTTTATTTTTAATGTTTTAATACCTTGAGGTCGGGAGCGGATTCGAACCGCTGTAAAAGGTTTTGCAGACCTCTGCCTAGCCACTCGGCCACCCGACCAATTTTAAGGATTGCAAAAATAGTAATTATTTATTGGCTGCCAACTTTTATTTATACTTATTCCGGTTTATTTCCGAACAGAATATCGCGGTAGCAATAGCCACATTAAGCGATTCGGCATTACCTGTGCGGGGTATAGTTATGGCGTGGTTTATTAGTTTGCTGATGTCATCGCGAACGCCATTGCCTTCGTTGCCCATAATAATTAATCCTTCAGCACCAAAATTAGTCGTATAAATATTGGAACCGTTTAGCATGGCGCCATATAAAGGCAGGTTAATTTGCGATAAAAATGCAGCCAGGTTTATATAATGCACATTAACATGCGCTATGGAACCCATGGTGGCTTGCACCACTTTAGGGTTGTAAATATCAACCGTATCATCAGAGCAAATGATGTTTTTGATGCCAAACCAGTCGGCGGTGCGTATGATGGTGCCCATATTGCCGGGGTCTTGTATGCCATCAAGGCAAATGGAGAATGTTTGGCGCAGTGCGGCTTGATTTAAAGCGGGCCATTGCGGTATTTTTACCAGTGCTATAACTTCCTGTGGTGTTTTTAAAGTGCTGATTTTTAAAAGATCGTTCAATGAAATTTCATGAAAGTTCATTTTTCGGGATAATTTCAGCAAATTTGGGTCGAATGGAGGCGCGTGGTAAATAGCCTCAATTTGGTAGGCCGAATTAATAAATTCATTTACTGATTTATAGCCCTCGGCCAAAAACAAACCATGCGCCGTACGAAACTTTTTATGTTGTAAGGATGTTAATAAACTGATTTGAGATTTTGGAAGCATATATCAAGCCTAATAGTTATTGCCTTACAATATTAAGTATTTTGCTGGTTTTTACGGTTTCAAACTGTAGCTTAACGCGGCACCTTAAACCCAACCAGGCTTTGGTACGTAAAATTACCATTAAAGGCATGGATAAGGAGTTTGCTATTGCCGCGGTAAACTATGTAGATAAAGAGCAGCAACCTAATAATGTAATTAACCTGCAGTTTTATTATTGGTTCAGCAAAAACGGTAAAAAAGATATTGGCGAACCACCTGCCATACTGGATAGCGGTTTGGTTGAATACTCACGTACACAGATTGAGAAGTACATCCAAAACAAAGGGTATTTAAAAGCCGTAGTACGGGATACCATTGTTATTAAAAAGAAAAAAGCCCAACTGATATTTACCACTGTTGAGGGCCCTATGTTCAGGATACGTAAGTTTGCCGATAGTATTGCTGATAAAAGAGCAGATAGCCTGTATAAAAGTAACCCGGCTGTGTTTGCCCATGTACGGCCCGGCAACCGATTTGATACTGATAGCCTTTCGGCCAGCAGGGATGGTTTTTACCTGGTGATGAAACGTAACGGGTATTATGATTTTTACCGCCAGTATATCACTTTTAATTACGACTCGACCTTTAACAAGGGCGTGGTAGACATTAAAATGGTGATTGATAATCCCGATGGCAAATCGGCGCATCCTATTTACAGGATGAACAATACCCTGATAAGTATTTACAATAGCAATGGCCGTGCTACAGGCAAAGCGGATACCATACAAATTGATTCGCAGTTCAGGTTTGTGGATTTTTCGCACAAATTTGCGCCGCACACGGTTATTGATTATGTTTTTCAGAAGAAAGGGCAGTTGTATGATATTGATAAGCAGGCACTTACTACAACAAGGCTTTCGGAGTTAAATGTGTTTAGGAATGTGCCCAACCCGCAGTATACCAAATTGAAGGGTGATAGTAATCTGCTTGATTCGAAAATTGATATTATACCGCTGAAACAAATGTCGGACCGGGTAGAAGGCGAGTTCCTGTTTAACGCGGGCCAGATTGGCTACAGCGTTGGCAACACCTTTACCGACCGTAACCTGTTTAAACAGGCGGCTATTTTACAGGTAAAGTTAAATGCCAGCGTTTTGTACAATAATTCGGGCAACCCCGTTAACCCCGGTGGGGTAGAAAACCAGGATTTCACTGCCGGCGTTACCCTTACCTACCCGCGTATCATATCGCCGTTTAACTTTGCAATGCCGGGCAGATACGGTGTGCCGCACACCACTTTTTCGTCAAATTACTCTTTGTTTTTCCAGGACAGTTTGGTAAAGCGCCAAAGCTTTGTGAACTCAATTACCTACGACTTTTTTGAGACGCCCGATAAGGAGCACATTATAACACCTATTGATATCGAATTTTCAAAAGGTACCATCGACCCGATTGCACAAGACTCGTTGTTAAAGCAAAACCGTTACTCGTATGTGTATTTAATTGGCCGTACCATTTTTACCACAGGCAGCCAGTACAGCTATGTATTGAATGCAAATAAACTGAATACTTTTACCGATTTTGTGTATTTCAGGAGCAACCTGGATGTAGGCGGTAACACACTTTGGCTCATCAGTAAGATACTAAACACCCCTAAAGATACCCTGGGCGAACGCACCCTTTTTAGTTATCCCTTTGCGCAATACGCCAAGGGAGAGGTGGACCTTCGGTTTTATAAAAGCCTGGGTGGCGACCGGCAATTTATTTTTCGTATAAACCCGGGCCTGGGTATACCTTATGGCAACAGCACGCAATTAATATTCGAAAAAAACTTTTATTCGGGCGGCTCTAATGATATGCGCGGCTGGTTGCCGCGAACCCTGGGCCCAGGGCAATTTAACAGGGCTAGCTACGGCGTAGGCCCCAAAGCCGATACCACGCGCGCCTGGCTGCAATACCTGGACCAGTTTGGCGAGATAAAGATTATTACCAATACCGAATATAGGTATAGGATAGACGACGATTTTTTCGGATCAGTTTTAAGGGGCGCTGTGTTTATGGATGCCGGCAATATATGGCGGCTGCATAAAACTACTGAAAACCCGAATGGCCAATTCAGTTTAAATACCCTGCCGCAGTCAGTAGCCATGGATATTGGTTCGGGCCTGCGGTTTGATCTTGGGTTTTTTGTGTTCCGCCTGGATGCCGCCTTTAAGTTTAAAGACCCGGAATTTGACGGCTCCGACCAATGGGTGCTGATTAAACATTTTAACGAGCTATTCCATACAGGGCCGTTTAAACAGGAATACGAGGCAACCAACGGGGCCACCTACGCGTTTATGCAACTCAATTTTGGTATAGGGATGCCGTTTTAGGGTAGAGATTGGAGATAATCCCCCCCCCCGCGCGTCATTGCGAGGTACGAAGCAATCTCTGCACATGCAAATCAAATAAGATAGTGTAATCTAAAGG
>Ga0302315_10004239_pt1 | contig 12612 bp, 12 predicted proteins | sample III_Palsa_N3_1_FD_200532 | JGI IMG/M metagenome (GOLD analysis project Ga0302315, IMG submission 200532) | Peat permafrost microbial communities from Stordalen Mire near Abisko, Sweden - III_Palsa_N3_1 | ecosystem: Environmental > Terrestrial > Soil > Palsa > Peat permafrost | place: Sweden... | reverse complement strand
AAGGAAGCCGTCTTGACAGAGCTTCCGGATAAATCGGAACAAGTTCTGTTCTGTGAGATGAGTACTGAAGAGGCAGAGTACTACGCCGTGATCCGTGATCGATATCGCCAATCGATCGAGAAGTCCGTCCAAAAGAACGGACTCGCCAAGTCGAAGCTTCATGTATTGGAAGCTCTTCTTCGGCTGCGCCAGGCATCTTGTCATGCGGGCCTGATCGATGAGACCAAGCGCTCGGAGCCGAGCGCGAAGCTCGATCTGCTCCTGAGGCAGCTCAAGGAAGTCATTGCTGAAGGCCATAAGGCGCTCATTTTTTCGCAGTTTACGAGCCTTCTTTCGATCGTGAAGACTGCTCTCGACGCCGATGGAATTGTCTACGAATACTTGGACGGTCAGACTGTGGATCGAAAATCTCCGGTTGAGCGTTTCCAATCCGATCCAAAGTGCCCTGTCTTTTTGATCAGCCTCAAGGCCGGTGGAACTGGCCTCAATCTCACGGCCGCTGACTACGTCTTCATTCTTGATCCCTGGTGGAATCCCGCGGTCGAAGCGCAGGCAATCGGACGAGCACACCGCATGGGCCAGGCGAATAAAGTTTTCGCCTACCGAATGGTTGCGCGCGGAACGGTGGAGGAGAAAATTCTCGAGCTTCAAAAGAAGAAGAAGGACCTCGCCGAATCCATTATCTCTGAGGACAAGGACTTCATGAAAAAGTTATCTCGAGAGGATCTTGAGAAGTTGCTGGAGCCTTGAGAACCCGAAAATAAAAAAGGCCCATCGAACGAGTCGATGGGCCTTTTTTATTGGCGTCTCCACGGGGATTCGAACCCCGGTTACTCCCGTGAAAGGGGAGTGTCCTAGGCCTCTAGACGATGGAGACACGCAGAGGCACTTATTAAGTGAGGCCAGATAATTACCCGTATCGATCGGGCATTTCAACTAAGAAAGTGGCGCAGTGGGAGATTTTTCAGGAACGCCGCTCGCTTGTAGAGGATTTGAGATCAACAACCACCCCTCCGAAATAAAAAGAGGGGCAGGATTTCTCCTGCCCCTCTTCAAATGATCTTACTTACGGTCTTCTTACTGTTGTTGACGAAGCTGTTCTGCAGCTTGGTTGATGAAGTCCGTGTAAGCGGTAATGCGAGTGTAGACAGATTCATGAACGCAATCGTCTGGCGCATTGTCTGGATATCCGCGATTGGTCACGCCCCAGAGAAGGAGTTTGCCGCCAACGGTTGCGAAAGCTGGTCCGCCGGAATCGCCGTGGCAAGCGCCAGTGCCTTGGGATTGGTCGAGAACTTCTTCAGTTTTACCGAGTTTCTTAAGAACGGGTACGTCAACTCGACGGAGAAGGCCTGCACCTGCTTGGCTTGCAGCATCGGTGATGCCGTAGCCAGCGAGAGTGACGGATTCGCCTTTTTCAAGGACGGAGCTGTTTGGAAGGAGAGCGGCGACTTGGTATCCGCTTGGAAGACTGCCTTTGAAGCGAATGATCGCGATGTCATGCTGATCTACGCCTGTGGACTGTTCACCCTGCCATCCTGGATTTGCCACGAATCCGTAGATGTCGTGAACGGTATCGCTAACAGTGGTCATATCATCCGGCATTTGGCGGGTGAATACGATGCGAAGGTTTTCTGCCTGTGCAGCTGTACAGTGAGCTGCGGTGACAACGATGTCTTGAGCGATAATCGATCCCGTGCAGATGAAGTTTCCATCGGTGACCATCACAGTGGTTGCAGCGATGATATCGCTTGCAGATACTGTTTGGCCGCCAATGATGTAATCTCTAACTGTATCGAAGTTGCTGCGAGTTTCGGCGAATGCATTGATGCTCGAGCATGTTGTAAGAACTAATACTGCAGCTCCGGCTTGGAGCAAATTTACTTTCTTCATGATTCCCCCTTATTAAATCTACTCAGTGCGCTTGCACTTCTGCTCGCAGCATAAGCACTTTGCGGGCCAGCGGCTGAAGCGCCGTATCTAACTGGAGTTTAAAGAGAAATTAATGATTCAGTGCATCTTGCAAAAGACGTTCGTTACTTTTTTTCAATTATGCTGCATCTGAGCTCTATAAAAAAGATCCGATAAAGAAGAAAGCGCGAACGAATTACGCATTGAATCATTAACCGAGTTAATCAAAGTTTCTCTAAGGATTCCTATGTTTGACACTTTTTTAGAACAGCATATACTTAACCAAGTTAAAGATTTGAGCTGAAGAGGTACTCAACATGGATGAACTTGAAGACAGTATTGATCTCTTGATCGCAAGAGATCTCATTGAAGTAGTGCCTAGAATTATGCATCGAGTCAGAGTCGCGATGCGCACTATGGCTAAGGGTCAGATGACAATCGCTCAGCTGCGAATTTTGGCGCGCCTTCATCATGACGTTTTTACGATTACTTATTTAGCTGAGTGGCAAGGGGTGAGTGCTCCGGCGATGTCGAAGATGATCGATGTTCTAGAAAAAAAACTATGGGTTGAGCGTATTCCACATTCTCATGATCGACGTCAGGTAGGATTGAAGTTAACAGTAGAAGGTAGAAAAGTTTTTTTGAACATTCGCAAATCGGCGAAGGCTCGAATGGCGGAAACGCTTTCTTCGGTGCCGGAATCCGAAAAGGCGCTCTTGGTTCAGGCTTTTAAAGTACTATCGGGATTGTATAGTTAATTAGAAATTCACGAATTCTGGAACTCACGGATGGCTCCACGGATGAAAAAACAACTCTTTTTGGGTTTTGCGACTCTTGGTTTCATAATTTTATCGCTCAACGTCTTTGCAGACGTCGTTCCTGTTCCTCACGGCTATGGATTGGATGATTGTTTTCAAGCTTCGATTCGAAGAAGCGAAACGATTGCCAATCAAGATGAGTTGATTCTTCAAGCGGAAGAAAAGTACAAGCAGGCGATCGGAAGCGTTCTTCCGAACATCTCGGGTGTTGGTACCTATTATCAGCAACAAGCTCCCAACAATGCGTTGGGAACGAGCATTAGTCCGAGCAATCAAACGACTGCTAAATTGACTGCCACTCAGTACCTCTTTCAAGGGCTTCGAGAATACGCGACGTTCCGACAAGACAAGTTGCTCAAGTCTGCCCAAGAAGATTCGAAGAAGCAGGCGCTTCTAGCTCTTTTTGAAAGCGCAGCTCAAAGCTACTACTCAGTTTTGAGTGCTGAGCGCCAAGTGACAGATATTCGCTCTGAAATGCCTTATTACAACCAGTGGATTACCGAACTTCGGAATCGCATTGCCATTGGACGATCGCAACAACAGGAAGTTCTGACCGTTCAAGCTCAGGTTGCGACGCTGCAAGCGTTGCTGGAAAGTTCGCTTCTAGCAATTCAAGTCAATCGCGAAGCCTTTGCGTTCATCACCGGGTTACCTTCGGATGCGGCTCTCGTCGATCATGTGGATCTCACACAGCCTATTTTGAATCTTCCAGATGCGTTGGGAATTATTCCACGTCGGCCTGAAGTTACGGGCCAAGTCTTAACTCGCGAAGCCGCCGAAGAAGGCGTGACGATTGCTCAAGGGGGACATCTCCCGACGGTGGGTTTGACCGGGGATTATTATTTTACGAGACCTCAGGGCTATTCAAACGGCATTAACTGGGACTTTCAGTTCACTCTGACGATTCCGATTTATGAGGGCGGCGTCGTTCAATCCCAAGTAAGAGCTGCTGCGTCTCAAGAGCGCCAAGCAGAACTGACGTTGAGTTTGAACAAAAGAACAATCGATCAAAATATCAGAACGATCTACGCGAGCGCTGTTTCTGATCGCGCGCAAGTAACGGCACTGACACTTGCTAAAGAAATTTCTTACAAGGATTACGAAGCCGAAAAACGGGATTACCGTTTAGGACTCGTGGCGAACATCGACGTTCTTCAAGCTCTGACTACGTTTCAAGAGGCTGAGCGTTCGATGGACGTGGCGAAGTATACGGCGATGTATGACTACGCAAGACTTCAGGCCGAAACCGGCAAAGTCCAAGGCGTCAGCTTTTAAAGCTTAAAGCGAGAATCCTGCGAGTTCAGAATCGGTTTTGAACGTTTTCACCGTATCGAGGGTGACTTCGTTCAGATCGCGATTGAAGCTCGCGACTTTCTTGATCATGTCTGCAGGTGCAGTGATGATGTGGCAACCCATCACATCCGCCTGAACGATGTTCCAAGCTTCGCGGCAGCTGGCCCAGAGAAGCTCGATGTTGGAATCCATGGAACGACAAACTTCCAAAGACGCTTGCATCATCGGTACGGGATCACGGCCGGTGTCCGAAATGCGACCTGCAAAAACGGAAACGATCGAACGAGCTCCGCCTTTGACGGCTTGAGCAGTCTCGAGAACTTGCTGGAAAGTGTAGAGTGCGGTGACGTTGAGTTGAACACCTTGGTGGCTCAATTCACGAATCAACGGAATGGAGGACTCGCCCTTGGAGTTCACGATCGGGATTTTCACATAAACGTTTTTGGCACCCGTATCCCAGCCCGCGATCTTCATCGCCTGGCGTTTCATCTCGCCGAACTCATCAGCGAAAACTTCAAACGAGATCGGCTTGCCCTTGATCTGGGTGAGGATCTCTTTGCAGAACGCTTCGTAATCTTTCACGCCCGCTTTGCGCATAAGGCTTGGATTGGTGGTGAAACCCTGAATAAGGGGATTGGACGCCATTTCAACCATGGAGCCGCGGTCAGCTCCGTCGAGGAAGATCTTAATTTTCGAAGAAAATGGGGTCTTGGAGGCGTGCATCGATTTTTCCATATAAGCTAAGTACATGAAACTACGGAAAATAAAAAGAAAACAAAAATAGAAATTCTTCCTAAATCTGGTCAAAACCTATGATTGACTAATTGCGTCAAAAATGGTCTTATGCCGGCCTATGAGGCTCCTGAATCGTACCTACGTTGTTTTCGCAGTACTTTTTTTACTGCTGACGGGGGCTCTTTCGGGTTGCGAAAGTGGCGACGATTCGTCCTGGTGGAACTCTTTGGTTGATCAGTGCTCGGTCAGCCCTGATCAAAAGGGAAGCTTCATGGCTCCTCCACAGAACTCTCAGATCACTCTTGTCGTCGACAACCAGCTCGTGAACGACCCTACTCACGGAGCGGACTACCTTGCTGCGATCCAAGCGGCCGCTCAGCGCTGGAACGATTTTGGCCAAAAACAAAAGGGCGCCGACTTCTTTACGGTCGCGACCGGCGATGTGCCTGATGATCTGCGGACCGGACAGTTTTCAGATTGTAAGCTCAGCGATGCCGGCGACGAAAATCACTTTTACTTGATGTTGGAAACGAGCATGAAGCATTGGAAGGATAGTGGCTTCAATGCATCTATCCCAGGAGCCACGGTTCGTTGTTACGTCGATGGTGGGTTAACGAAACAAGTCATCATGGTCAATCCAACGCTCATCATGCCTCAGCAGTTTATGAGTGTGGTGATTCACGAAATGGGACATTCGCTCGGACTTGATCACAGCTGTACGATGGGTGCAGGATCAGACTCGTTCGTGGGATGTTCTTCAATTACCGATTCTCATCATCCTTATCACCTCGCAGTGATGTTTCCTCAACTCGTCTCGGACCCGACGATTGAGAGCGCCATTGCCATCAAAGAAGATCTGCAGAGCAATGACATCGAACGTGCTAGCTGCTTTTATAAGTGACCGTTATGAGTAAAATGTGTTTTTAATTGCCGGATCAGCAGCATTTGTTGGGTTAGTTCATTCACTGGCGCCAGGCCATTGGCTTCCGGTTCTTCTCACGGTGAAGAGCCAACGTTGGCCTCTTCGTAAGGCTGTGCTTGGAGCGCTCCTCGCGGCTTCAGGCCACGTGATTTTGTCCATCATCTTTGGCGCTATCGTGATCAAGCTCGGGGCATTTTTTCTCTCATCTTACGAAGAACAAATCGAAGGCTATGGCGGTCTTGTGCTTGTCGCTTTCGGTTTGATCTACGGCGGCCTGGCTTACTTTCGTCATTCGAGTTGTCATCACCACCATCACCACGGCTCCGACGGTGAAGGGAGCGGGCGCAAGAAAATGAGCCCGTATCTCTTTCTTTTCTCCTTGGGGTTTTCGCCCTGTGTGGCCGTTCTTCCTGTCTTTGGCGCGGCAGCGACCCAAGGTCATGTGGCGGTTATTCTCAGCATGATCGCGTTTTCACTGGGAGTAATCACTGCTCTTGTAAGCGCGACGGTGCTGGTTTCACTCGGGATTATGAAGCTTGATCACCCAATCCTGGAGCATTACGGGGACGTGATCACTGGAGCGGGCGTCGCACTTATGGGGCTCATCCTCTTTTTCTATCCGCATTAACCACCACATTAATCAGGCTTATTATTAAACTGGGTTCATTTATTTACGCGGAGTCCCTTGACTGACGTAGCGCGGCACGATATCGCCTAAAGCGGGGGATAGTACTAATGATACTGATTTTGTTCGCGGCATTTGCGGGTGCAGTTCAGATGATCGCGCCCGACCATTGGATGCCGGCTTCACTTCTGACCTGGCAACGCGGTTGGCGTATGAGCCAAACAATCCTTCTCAGCCTCGCTCTCTCACTTGCCCACGTGCTTTCCGGTTTCGGCCTCTACCTTTTGTTTCAGCCTCTTCTTGGACGAGTCTCTGAATCTCACCTTTCGGCCTTCACATTTATTTTAATCGGCGTCGCTGGAATCATTCGCGCGTTGCGCTTTTCGCCAGTGAGACAGGTTCTTTATCGCTCGTCGCGATTGGGCCGTGGTTTGGTGGCTGTTTTCACGCTCCTGGGTCCGAGCGAAATGATCATTCCGGTTCTTATGAAGGCCCACATTGATCAGATGGATTTTGGATTCTTACTCGTTGTATTTTTTGCCGCAACTTGGGTCACCGGAACTGTTTTCACGGTGATGAGCCGTGCTTACTGGAACCGTCCGAGCGCTCTGCCTCGGTCCCTCGACTGGTGCCAGTCACGAATGGCAGCTTACCCATGGGTGGCAGCCGCCTCCGTTGGGATCGTTTTCCTCACGAGTCTTTTCAAACATTAGGCAAACACTAGAGCTTAGCTTTTGAGCTTCGCGATTGCTGCGTAGTATTCTTGGACTAAGTCCTCGACAACTTTTGCGGCAGGCTTGATGTCGTCGATTAATCCGACGCCTTGGCCCGCGCTCCAAACTTCTTTCCAGGTCGTACCGCCGGCGGCTAATTCAAGCGCTTTGGTGCCGAGATAATGGCGAGCGATCGTCATGTACTTCTTGGTCTGAGGATACTTGTACATCAGCTTCTCGAGCGGATTGAGATCGAGACCAATCTTATCAATATAAGGAGTGCGGATCACGGCTGCGGGAGTTCCCGAGACTTTCAGGGTCATGACAATGTCTTCAGGGTCCGAATTTAAAATCGCGTCCTTATAATTTTGTTTTGCTTTCGACTCGGTGGTCGCGATGAAGCGCGTTCCGATTTGAACGCCTGATGCGCCGAGGACGATTGCTGCCGCGATCTGTTCGCCCGTTGCGATTCCGCCCGCAGCGATGATCGGGATGTTCAAGTGACGTTTGAGGAACGGGATCAGCACGAGGGGGGAGATCGGCCCTGCGTGGCCTCCGGCTCCCGCCGAGACTGCGATCACGCCATCAGCGCCGAGGTCCTGAACTTTTTTAGCGTATTCGAGGGTCGTGACGTCGCAGAACACTTTGCATCCGACGGCGTGCATTTGGCGGATGGCTTCTTTGGGACTTCCTAAGGATGTAATAACGAGAGGAACTTTCTCTTCGGCACAGACGGCGAGATCCGGAGTCTGGCGGGGATTGGCCTTGTTGACGATGAGATTGACTGCAAAGGGCTTCTGCGTGCGGCTCTTGATGGCCTGAACGGCCGCTCTAAACTGATCAGTGGTCCGCCAATTGAGGGAAGGCATCCCTCCGAGACCGCCTGCTTCGCTGACCGCGGTGACCAGATTTTCGTCGCTGATGAGGAACATCGGGCCCGCGATAATTGGGTATTTTAAGCCTAAAAGTGACGTGAAAGGAGTCTGAATCGGATTCGAATTGGCCATGAAATGAGCTTAAAGGGGGCTCGTTGACAGGGCTAGACAAATCTCCATCTTCTAGGTTAGAAACCCATAACGCATGCCTTTATACGAATACCAATGCAGCAAATGTCAAAAGGTCCATGAAGTGGTCCAGAAGTTCTCGGACGCGCCTCTTGATCAATGCCCCGAGTGTGGCGGCCCCGTTTCAAAGCTGATCAGTATGAGTTCTTTCTCCCTGAAGGGAGGCGGCTGGTACACCACGGACTACAAAAAGTCTGGCTCAAGCAAACCAGCTGAATCGACAGCGGCTGCCGTTACCCCGACACCGCCTGCCGTGGTCAAACCTAAATCGAGCTAGTTCGCTCACTACCAACTCAATACGGCACCAACGACCGGACCGTGATCACTGATATTCCAATTTCTTTGTTTTTCGCTGTTTTCGTAATCGATGTTCAGCGAGCGATATCCAGCTGTGGCTGTCCAATGATCTGAAAAAATCCACGCCGCTTCACCGATCAAGTTGTACGTAAATTTGGAACCGAGGAACGCGTAATCGCTTCGGCCTCGAATACTGAGATGCTCACCTAAGGCATAGGAGCCTCGAATACCGAGCATCAGATCTACCCAGTAATTGCTGTCGCTGAAACTATTGAGTTCCGATTCAGTCCAAATATATCGAGTGCCTCCGAGCAAATCAAAAGTGTAAGGATTGCGTGCGTCTCCCGTTTGAATGAGTCGATAGAACATAAACGCTTCGGCGATTACTTGCTTCAGACCGAGATTGAATGTTTGAAGGGCGGGTAGTGCTCGACCAGTGTCGAGGGTAGAGCCCTCGTTGACGTAAATCATATCGACTCCGAACCCGATCCGGCTCTTTCGCGCTTCGGCGTGGGACATGAACCCGAAATTTAGATGACTGAGAAGATCCCCGATGGAAGAGCTGACTGGAATATTGCTGAAGTGCGATGTCGCGATGTTGCCGCTGATAGCCGGGAGCCAAAGGGGAATGGCTACGAGAAAATGCCAGTCGTTGTCGAAGTCTGAAGGTGCATTCGTCTCAACAGTCGGTGCAGTTTCTTCAGCTGCAAAGGTTTGATGGGGGCCCGTGACAGCGCAAAGCGCCGCAAATAAAAAAATTGAAAAATTTATTTTCCCCATCGGTTAACCGCCTCCAAGACGGAATAAAGCGGGGGAGTCTTGTGCAAATTGACGTCCAAGAATCGAGCGAAAAAAAACGGGACTGGATTTCTCCAGCCCCGTTTCGTTTTTTTTATAACTATTTCTTACTGACAGAGACTATCGGCTACCGCGTTACCAAACGCGACGCCTCTTGCGTCCACAGCGTAGCAATGTTCTAGGCCATCGTTTCCACCGGCGGCTCTATAGGTCGCGGTGCAAAGATTGTCGCTGACTGCGTCTCCTCCAAAGAGAACGCCAGAAGCATCGGATCGATAACAATGGTTAAATCCGTCCTGACCTTGACCCGCTCTGTAACTCGCGGTGCAAAAATTGTCGTTGACCGGGTTTCCATAGAGAACTCCGCGAGAATCATATTCGTAACAATGGTTGATGCCATCTGTTGATCCAAGAGTGACTTTGTATCCAGCGGCACACAAGGAATCGGCGACGCCGTCACCATAGACGGTGCCATTTGCATCCATTTCATAACAATGCTCGAGGCCATCAGTTCCAGTGCCCGCTCTGTAGCCACCGGCGATCGCAACGGTTGCTAATGTGAGTCCACCTAAGATAATTCCGATCATTTTTTTATTCATGACGACACTCCAATTAAAATTTTTGCTTCCCTGTCGAAGCTTGTTTTTTTGTAGCAAAGCGAGTTGAAGAAACCGCACCATATTGCAAAATGACGCACTGCGCAATAAAAAGAGTGTAAGGTATTATTGTATAACTATATCATGTAGTTATACGTTTATTTTTAATGAAGATTTCTTAGAAATGAAAGATCGCGGAACGGAAATGGCCATCTTCCGTTACGAAAACCTCTTTGCCGCCAGATGCGGTAGGTGACGAAATAACGGGAAGAGAGTTATGCGACATGTCCGTGACAATCTCGACTGAGAAGTCGGTGTCAGCGAGTTCCACCGGATTATCCAAGGATGAAGGTTGAATGAACGCGATTAGTTTTGAACGATCATTAGCGGACGCATTCAGCCACGAGCAAGGAAAGAGCTGCGCTTGATTTTCATTCTCTGCTGTCCAAACGCCAACCGGAAAGTTTGCGACCGACAACGACAGACGTCCCTTGAGGATCTTGAGAGAATCGATTCTGACCGAGCAAAGCGGTTCAGCAGGTGAGAACGCCGCCGCCCCTGAGTTCGTGATTTGATCAATCTTCTCTTTGGAAACTTTTGAAACCCAAGTCGAGAAAAGTTGAACAGGCGTGCTTTCGGATTTGTCGAAAGGACTACCCAGTTTCACCGTGATGAATTCACGGCCCTGTGTCGAGTCATTCAGCGAGTAAGCTTTTTCGACTTGTGCGCTGTCGCAAGAAAACACGCCGACAAACTTCACGCTTTCAGGGAGCGCTTTAAAAAATGGAGTCGGAAGTTCGTCACGAAGAGAGTCAAAGAGTCTTCCACTTGGGCTCGAGTGGGCAATCAGCATGATGCCCGTAGGATTCGATTTTCGGAGGTTCTGGGTGATTTCTCCCCAGGAATCCACAGGAACAATAGTCCACTTTGGATGTTCTTTTTTAACTTTTGCAGCGACCTTTTCGGCGGCTTCGGATTCTTGATGGCGATAGGCCTCGAGTGCGGAGGTTTGTTGATTTTGTAGGTCAGTGAGTTCTTGCGGAGACCACTTCAGTGTCTGCGCTTCGGAAGTACATTCAGCGACAGATTTGGTTTTGAGCAGCTTTTGAAGGGTTTTTACTTCTTTTAATGATCCGGCGCGAATGGCATCGAGCTGAGTTTGTTCTGCAGCGGTTACTTTTTCAGGATGACCGAGAGTAAAGACGGTCATGTTTTCGATTTCGGGGTGACTTCTTCAGGTGAGATTAAAGATCCACGTTCAAAAAGAAGCTTAAAGAGTAGACCGAAGCGCGAGGACTTGGTTGTTTGAGCGATCTGTTGTTTTTGTTGCGTGAGTTCGGTGCAAATGTCGGAGACCGAGGGTGCAGCACTGGTCAGACTTTCTGGAGACGCGAAAGCGGTTGGAGCCGTTTGTACCATTTGTAAGAGAAAAAGGATGAGGAATGCTGCATGGATTTTCTTCATAATGGCCCCCTCGTAAAGACAGATTCGAACGGCACTGATCCCGCAGAGCGAGACCAGTGCCACTCAAAATAGGAACAATTACTTCATGTCAGCGACGATTTGGCTGAACACTTCTGGTTGGGTTTGTTCAACCAAAGAAGCAGCAAGAGCTTGGCTCACTTCGTTTTGAGAAAGAGAAATAGCCTTCTGACCTTTGCTGTCAGCAGTAGCAGTTTCTGCCTTTTCTTTGACGACGCTAGCGAGATCGCTTGCAGCCTGATTGTCGAGAGTCGGATATTTTTGAGAAAGAGCAGATGCGATCGAATCACGATCGAGGGTTCCGTCGGTGCCGAGAAGGATCTCGACGCCATCGTTATTTTCTAAGCCCACAACCAGGATGAAAATCCCGATAATGAATGGGCAGAGAAGAATCCCTGCTTGAGCAGGTTGTGGATTGTATGTTGCGCTTCCTGCGAGAGCCGCAGCACCAATCATGAGAGCCGAAACAGATTTCTTGATACGTTTCATCATAAGTTAAATCCCCTTTGTGAACGGTTTGTACTGCTGTGCGTCAATTAAGGCAAGCGAGTATTGTCTGCGCCTTTTATAAGAAATTGCGGAGAGTTAACAAGGGCGAGTGCGTTGTCGGTAACTAGTGACTTTCATTTGAATTGTGCGAGAAAAACCCCAACGGGCAATAGATATGTAAACAATAGCGCACCGCGTCATTACGAAGTAACTTCGTACTGAATCTCGTTCTGAAAAGGCCCCAGCGCGAGCGCAGCGAGTTCTGCTTGGGTGCTCCAGTTCGGATGGTCAGAGATTCGATCGACAGGCAAGTTTTTGAAGTGAAGATGATGGGTCTTTTCACCTCGGTCATCTCGGTCAGCTTGGCCAAATTGTTTTTGTAAGAGGTCCCAGTCAGGCTGCGCCTTCGCTGGGACTTGAGAGAGTTTCAAAATTTCTTCAACGGGATATTCGGTAATTGAAAGTCCGCGAAGGATTTCGTCGGGGGCGTTCGGCCAAACGCGCGGGCCGATCTCTTTGGAAAGCCAGGTTTTCCATCGCTCCATCGAGAGGCCTGCTTTGTTGAGTAACCCATCGGCGCGTGAAAACTGCTGGGCCATTTCGAGACGAAGAGGGGATGTAAAACTTCCGTGCGCTCCCGACTGCGCCAGCGGAAATTTCTGTTCGGCTACAGAACTTTCGATTGCAGCAGAAATTCTGCCGTCGTTTTTCTCGAACCAAAGAATGAGATTGGAGCAGAGCTCCCAGCTATCATCGACGATTTGAAGTTTTTCCCACACGTCTAACGAGTTTTTAGAGAACTGATCAACAAGATGAGAACTTGAATTCTTATCCTGAGTCTCCGCCGCGAGTTTCAATCCGAGCTGCGC
>Ga0302315_10004235_pt1 | contig 12615 bp, 8 predicted proteins | sample III_Palsa_N3_1_FD_200532 | JGI IMG/M metagenome (GOLD analysis project Ga0302315, IMG submission 200532) | Peat permafrost microbial communities from Stordalen Mire near Abisko, Sweden - III_Palsa_N3_1 | ecosystem: Environmental > Terrestrial > Soil > Palsa > Peat permafrost | place: Sweden... | reverse complement strand
GTAAGCTTCGGTGGAAATCGTAGCCACCGCTGCTCGCGGATAGTCGCGTGCGCAACTGGGTCCGGCCCGGACGTTCGTTGAGGCAGATGAGCTTTAAAAAGGCGGAGAAACCAAATGTGGGCATCTTAGAATCCTTGGTGGATCGTTGCCGCGGCAGGCGGCGGATCACCGTCGAGGCTGACTCATGCCTCAGATTCGTTCCGCGCGCAACATCATAGGTCCCATTTTGGGAGCATTGTATTTGACAAGCCGAGTCGGATAAGGCATGACAATGCGGGTGATCACCAAAGGCACGCTACAAGCCTACTGGAAGCGTCGCGGCCGTGAGGACGCGGAACAGCCGCTCAAGGCTTGGTATGCCGAAGCCAGTAGGGCTGTCTGGAGATCGCCTGAAGACATCAAGGCGAAGTATCGATCGGCGAGTTTCGTCGCCGATAATCGCGTCGTGTTCAACATCGCCGGGAACAAACACCGGCTCGTGGTTCATTTGAACTACGAGCTGAAAATTGTGCTCGTGAAATTCATCGGGACGCATCGTGAGTACGATGCGATCGATGCAGTGACGGTCGGGGGAGGAGGCAAGAAGTGATGATTAGGCCAATTCGGAGCGAAGCAGACTACCAAGCCGGCCTTGAACGGGTTGAATCGCTCATTGACGCCAAGCTCGGCACGCCCGAGGCGGACGAACTCGATATCGTCGCGTCGCTGATCGAGCGTTACGAAGAAGAGCATTTCCCTATTGCCGCGCCGACCCCCCTCGCCGCGATTGAATTCCGCATGGAACAGCAAGGTCTTGAGCCACGTGACCTGGTGAAATTCATCGGTTCAAGAGCGCGAGTGTCTGAGGTGCTGAGCGGCGAACGCCCGCTATCGATAGAAATGATCCGAGCGCTGCACCAACACCTTGGCATTCCCGCAGAGGTCTTGATTCGAGCCGATCCCAAAACTCAAGCAAAGGCCGCCAAAGAACTAAGCCGGCCTGCCGCCAAACAGCTCATGGCTTGTGGCGTCATGGCACCCGGTGAGGGCTTTGAAGCCTTCCTTGGGCGCGCGATGGGCGGGACCCAAGCAATGGCGATGCTGCGCAAGACGAGAACAGATCGCACCAACGGCAAGACGGACATTGCGGCCGTCCAGGCGTGGTGCGCGGCTGTGCTGTTGCGCTCACGAAGCGTGAAGCTTGCCGCGAAATACGATGGCCGGAAGATCACTGCTGGCTTTATGCGTGATCTAGCGCGGCTCAGCGTTCGGGATGATGGGCCTGACGCCGCGATTGATCGCCTCGCAGAGATGGGCATCGCTTTTGTCGTGCTCCCTCATCTGCCCGGCACGCACCTCGACGGGGCCGCGATGCGCAATCCCGACGGAGGCGCACCGGTGATCGCAGTTACGCTTCGTCACGACCGCATCGACAATTTCTGGTTCACGCTTCTCCACGAACTTGCGCACGTCAAATCCCACTTGGGTGAAGCCACCCAGGTGATTTTCGACGATTTGGAGATCGGCAGCTCTGAGGACATCGAGAAACAGGCAGATGAAATGGCCCGTGTCGCTTTGATCCCGGATGAGCAGTGGGCCCAGCTTAACAGCAGGGAATTCTTGAGCACGGCGGAACTCGTCTCGTTTGCCAAACGCGTCGAAATCCACCCAGCCATCGTGGCGGGCCGCTGGCAGAAGGAGAACCGCGACTTCCGAAAATTCTCAAAGCTCCTGGGCCATGGCGCCATTCGATCACGGCTGATCACCAGCGCGCACGCCATGTGACCAATGTCAGGCGCCCAAGTCGGGCCTGGCCAATGACATCCGAGCTGCCGCCCGACGCCATTCATCTCTATGTCGGGCAGTTTCAGCGGGTCGCGGTGTCCTCGGCGACGAACCAATAGTCGGCGATGTCGGTCAGCTTCTCGTGGCTGACGATGATCAGGAGGTCCCAGTCCGACTGGTAGCCGTTCTGTGGCTCGTCCACCCAGTCGGTCCGACTGAAACTGCCGAACAGGATCAGTTTGAGGATCTTGCCGTTCCGCCGCCATGGTTGGGTTCCGCCGGCAATGGCCGCCTCGAACTCGGCGAGCAGGAGCTCCACCACCCGCGCCAGCTCGCGGCGCTTGGTCTCCGGCAGATGGTCCAGGGCCGTCTTCATCTCCCCTATGTCTCGTGATCCCTGGGCTGTTGCAACCCGGCGCATGTGACCGCAATCTTCGCGGACCCGCGCATTTCGCCGCTAAGCGGACTCTGCGAACTTCGGCTCCGGTTGGGGGGGCACCCCACCGGCTCTCAAGCCGGAGGGGGGCTTGTTCCATGAGCTCGGGGCTGGGCGAGGGATACCAATAGGTGTCACGGGTCTTGCCGTGCCCGATATAGGTGGAGAGCCGTCTGGCGCCACGTCACTGACGCGCAGTTTGACGAGGTCGCAGCAGCGCAGCGTAGCGCCTGTCCCGCAATCGAAGAGGGCGAGATCGCCGGTCCGACTGGCCGCCTTCAAATTCTGGTGGATTGCCCGAACGCGCTTCGGCCTGAATGGGGGCTTGGAACCAGTGATCCGGCCGGCGTTCCAGGGCCGGGGTGGGGGTCGAAAAAAGTCGTGTTGAGCCAAGCCTCGCCACCCGCGCTGGCGACACCCGACCGCGAAAATGCTTAGGTTTCCGGACCCCAACTGAAGTGCCTAATAAGTTTGTCAGTCAGGCAAGCGAGACGATTTTGCCGCCAGCTACGGGTATCCGGCGGGAATATGTCAGCGGGCCTGTCTCCTGGTTTGGTATCCGCGCGCGCTGTGCGGTCGTCCCGATGCCTCCAATAAGAGGCGCAGCGGCAGAGAAGGTCACCTCCAGATTTTTGGCCTGACAACACCCGTTGGACTGCTGCCTCCCTAGCGTCACCTCCCGGCGCGGCGGTTAAGTCTGAACAGCAGCTGTTAGGAGATGTGAGGGAGGCGCTGCCGCCTGTTGCGCAGCGCCTGGGTTGCGGCCAAACCGGCCGCCTAGGGTCGCGTCCGCCCCTGATTTGTCCCCGGGACCTAGCCAATGCAGATTGGAAGTTCGGCGATCGACCACCGACCGCTTACGGGGAGCAGCCGTCGGCTATCGCTACCAGTATCTTTTGTTTCCGCTTTACTTGTCTCCGTAACATCCGCGGGGCACGCATATTCTGCGGTTGATGCGGCCACTACAGTCGGCGCGCCGGTAACAGGCGACGATGCGCCCAGGGACGTTGTGGTCGAAGAGGTGGTTGTCACGGGCGCCAGGAACCTGACCGGCGTAATCCAAAAGCGTAGCAGCGCCGTGACGTTCGGCGTCGAGAAACCCCTGGTGGATACACCCAGATCGGTGACAGCCATCAGCGACCAGCTGCTCGATCGCTACAATATCAAGACCGTCTACGACTTTACCGCCGTGGCCGCTGGGACCTACACTGGCAGCTATTTCGGCGTCCCCGGGAGTCTGAATGTCCGCGGCACGATGGCGGACACCTACTTCCTGGGCTTCCAGCAAATCACCAATTATGCCACTTATCCTACGCCGATCGACGCGAGTTCGAATATCGACTTGGTCCGCGGGCCGCCCTCGCCGATCTACGGCGCCGGCCAGATCGGCGGCTACATCAACTTAATTCCAAAGAGCGCGCTTGGTGGCGACGCGAAGTACACGAGTCAGCCGGCGGGAGCGATGTCGCTCACCTATGGCAGCTACAACCAGACGGAAGGCACTCTAGAAGGCGCGTTGCCCCTTACGTTGGGTGGCCACCAGGCCGGCGTCTATGGCTTTGTCGAGGTGATCGATTCCGACAGCTTCTATATCGGCGAGCATCCGAAGAGTGTCACCGCCCAGCTGACCTTCAACACCGAGCTTGGTTCGAACTGGAGCCTATCGGCGACCGCCCAATTCATCGATTCCTCAGGCTACCTGAAGGACGTCGGGTGGAACCGCGTCACTCAAAATCTGATCGACAACGGCGAGTATCAATCCGGAACCGCACTGACGCCGATCGTTCAGCCGGGCCAGCAGTACATCACTCTTGCCGACTACGCGGCGGCGAATGCAAAAACGACCGGCGGAATCCAACAATATGTGCTTCCGGCATTTGGGGTCCTGGCGACGCCAAATCAGTACACGGAACTGAATCCGGCAACGGTCAAGCTGGTGAAATTGTCACCGCGTCAGACGGAGATTTCCAAGGACGATATCAACAACGCCAACACCCCGATCATCTATGTCGGACTGACGCGCCCGATTGGCGATTTTGGGACGCTGAAACTGGAGTCCTTCAGCCAGTACCTGGACGCGCTGAATTACCAGAGCTCCGGCTTCGCCACCATCTTCCGAACGACGGTCAACGAAGAACGGATGACCTATGACGACAGGCGGAATTTTGGCGACAACGTATTTGTGCAGTCGGCTGTTGGCCTGAGCTATCGCTACACAAACGCCCTGTCCTACCAGTACCTGAATTCCGGGGTGAACTCCCAAGACCGCTGGGACCTGTCCCAGCCACAGACACCGGATGAGATTTTCAACGCCGTGTTCGGAACGTCCGGGCAAGGCGGCTACGAGTGGGACAACGCCGTCGTCAGTCATCAATCGGACGTTGCCGTGTTCGCCGTGGAAGACGTGCTGCTGTTCAAGCATCTGGACATCACCGCCGGCCTTCGCGACGACAACTATTCGCTGAAGTCCGTCGACAATGGCCCCTACGCGACGATCAATGGCGTCAACCGGTTCCAATCGTTTTCGCAGACAGCGAGCCCCATCAGCTACAGCATCAGCGTCAGCCTCAAGAACCCATATGTCGTGCCCTATTACACGTTCGCCCGGTCCCATTCGCTGAACGTAGATCAGGGCGATGCTGTGCTCCCCTCCCTGATCGCAGGTGACTCCGCCATCGGCGACTCGACGCTCTACGAAGCCGGGCTGAAGAGCTCTCAGTTCAACGGTCGCCTCTTCGTTTCGACCGACATCTACCGCCAGCTGAACCAGTACCTCGACCCACGGGACGCCGCCATCGACGCCCAACAGTCACAGGGTTTTGAAGGCGAGCTACGCTATCTGGCCACCAGATACCTGGGCCTGACCGGCGCCGTGACCTTCCAGCATGTCCGTCAGCTCGCCGACGGCAATGGCAGCGGACCCTTCCTGGTGCTCACACCGGCGGAGGCTGGGATCGCCGGCCCCCAGGGTTATGGCGGCGAATTTGAATCCAACGCCGCATTTCTGGGGCTCGGAAAGGGCTATACGCTCCACACCACCCCAGAGTTCACCACCAGTTTCTTTGCGACCTACGACCGCAATGGTCGCTGGGGACTCACCGGCGGGATCACTTACAATTCCTGGACTGGCGGTTCTCTGCCAGGGAGCATCAAGCTGCCGCCCTACGCCTTGGTGAAAGTTGGCGCATACGCGATGGTCAACGGCGTCCGCGCCGACCTGTACGTCGACAATCTGCTCGACCGGCAATACTTCATCGCCAGCTACGCCGTCGACTCCAACGCCGCGGTCCTGCCAGGCATTGGGCGAGAAATTCACTTCAAGGTCTCGAAGAAATTCTAGCTCGCCGCTTGGGGCGTCTTTATCCAAAGCGTCGCCGTGGCTGCGTAGCGGGGCAGGCAGGCGATGATGACGGCGCCGACGACCAGCGCCGCTTCGATGACGTGTAGCGACAGCCGATAGGATTTGTTGTGATCGAAGTCGACGTCCATCAGATAGGGCGTGATCCCCTGGGTGATGGTGACGATGGCGTACATGACCCCCGCTATCATGCCGAACCGGCGCAGGCCAAAATAGCGCGCGATAAAGTAGGACAGCGCCGCGAATTCCGCTCCCAAGCCGAGCCCCATCATCGCGCCGCCCGCAATCAGCGCGGGAAGGGTTGCACCATGCTCAAGAGCGAGAGCGCCGGCGACAGCAATCAAATAGAGCGGCGCAACTATCTTTGGAGACTGAATTCTGTCGAGCAACCAGCCGACAACGATCATGCCGCCCGCGCCGACCAAGGCAAAGACCGACACGACCAGGACACCTTGTTGGGCCGGAAAGCCCCGGTCCAGAAGGATTGGTACGACGTGCGCCAGAACGGCGGTAAGGCCCCCGGCCCCGATCCCGATTGCGATCAGAGTCTGCCAGAAGCTCCGCGTTCGGACGGCCTGCGCGAGCGTCATGCCGACGACATCGCCACCGGAGGGGATGCCGCCGCGGTCAGCCAAGGGCGGCTCTTTGAGCAAGAGCAGGAAGGTGGGAAACCCTGTGACGATCACGATCGCGCCCAAGCCGATGAATGCCCCGCGCCATCCGAAGGTCTTCATCAGGATCAGCGCCGCGAACGGCATGATCGTCGCGCCCAGACCATTGCCGCCCCCGGCACTAAGGCCCAGCATTGTGCCTCTGGTCTTGTCGAACCAACCGGAGATCACCCGGTTGAACATCATCGTGCTCGGAAGCGAACTAAAGATTCCGATCAGGCCGAAGAGGGCGTAGAATAGAAAGAAGTTGGGCGTTGAAAAGCCCAGGGCGATGACGCAGACGCCGAAGCCCAGACTTCCAAACAGGATCAGCCGGCGCGGCCCGAACCGATCGGCCCATCGCCCGATGACCGGCAGGGTCAGCGCGCTGACGACTGCGAGCAAACCCAGCACACCGGAGACCCTTTCGCGAGGCCATCGGAACTCATGTGCGATGGGGATCAGGAAAAGGCCGAAGGGGCTGTTCAGGACCGGCGTCCGTGAGATGGCGTTGCCGATCAGGCAGGCCAGGGCGACGCTCATCTGGGCGCGGCGGGTGTGGGCCACGTCGCCGTCGCCCACCGGACCGGGCGAAGTCGGTTCTGCAGGATCGGTCATGGCTCTAATTCAAGGTCGCCAACAGACGGCCGGCGGCCTGAACGTCCGATGTATCCAAACCCTCCACGAACCGCGAGAACACCGGCTCAAGCAGCATGCGGGCGTCCTGACGCCGTCCCTGGGAAGCCCAATGCGCCGCCAGATCGGTCGACGTCCGCAGCTCCCAGGCTGTCGCTCCTTGGCGGCGACTCAATTCGAGGGAGCTAGAAAAGCACGCCTCGGCCTCGTCACTCTCTTCAAGCAACAACAGTAGAATAGCGCCCTTCAACCGAAGCAGTTCAGGCATGAACGAGAAATCGCCGTTCTTCTCGACGCACGCGATGCTGTCATTGACGATCACCAGGGCGTCGGAAGGTCGATCCAACGCCACAAAGCCTTGAGCAAGTGAAATATTGAAACCAGTCCGGAGCTCGTATTGCCCCAGCCCCAGCGCCTCCAGACTGCTCTGCAGGAGTTCGACGCCCTCTTTGGCGTCGCCTCTGTAGATCTCCAGCTGGCCTTTCATGCCGCGCCCGATCGCAAATTCGGGGGCCGTGGAATGGGATTGGACGCGCGCATTATGCCAATCCATGTGGGTCTCCGCCTCCTGAAGCTCCCCGGTCCAAAGGAATACGGGGACGCTCCAGTGCAGGGCGAGGCTGAGCGATACGTCGAGGTTTGCAGCTTCCTGGATGGCCTCACGCGCACGCTCCAAGGCCTGATCTGGGCGACCTTGGAACCACAAGGTCCTAGAAAGAGCGAGCCCAGCCCAAATGTGGTGACCCGAGCCAAGGTAGAGATCGCTGTTTGGCTGACGACCGCGGACAGGCTTAAGCGCGGCGTCGAGTTGCACGCGGGCGTCGCTGAGGTCGCCCATAAAATGTAGCGTCATCCCCAAAAGCGTCCGGGCCACCGCCAAGGCGGCGGCGTCATCGATGGTTTCGGCAATGGCGACTCCGGTCTTGGCGTATTTCAGAGCCGTGCCGAAATCCATCTGACGCGTGTAGAACGCACTCATCGGAACGAGAAGCTGAAGCTGATGCTTCGCATCACCACGCTCCTCGGCGATCTCAAGGCTTCTGGTCAAAGCCGCATGGGCGGGCTCTCGTTCGCCGCGCGAGAACATGAACGACATTCCCAGGGCGGCCTGAAGCTGCATCTCCTCACGCGACCCGCGCATCGACACATCGATTGCGCGAACCGCGCGCTCCGCCCAGCGATGCGACTCAGCGAGCAGCGACATCGCCCAAAAGACGCGCGAGGCGGCAGCGGCGAGAGCGATCCCAATCTGCTCGTCGCCGTCCGCGCCAAAGCACCATTCAAGCGCAGCGCGCACGTTCGCGAGATCGGCCTGGCGCAGCGACCGCTCCGCGGCCGTCGCCAGTGTCGGCCACTCGACCGCGGTCCGCTCCAGCCAACTCCGATAGTAGATCGCGTGGCGCGGTGTCAGCTCAGCGAGCTCGACCGTCACGGGGCTGACTTCGAGCGTGTAGGTGCGGGTGGTCTCCAGCAGCCGATAACGCATCGTCGCGCCGACCCCAAAGGTCGCCACCATCGATTTGGCGACGAGGCTGTCGACAGCATTGATCACCAGGCCTTCATCCAGAGCCGGGCAAGTCAGCACGGCCCTTGCCGCTTCAAGCGAGAAGTAACCGGTGAATACAGCAAGCTGCCTCAGCACCTGTCGCTCCAGGTCCGACAGAAGGCCGTAGCTCCAGTCCAGAGTCGCCTTCAGAGTTTGTTGCCGCAACGGCGCGGTGCGTTGCCCCTCCCAGAGCAGAGAGAGCCGATCCTCAAGCAGCGCGGCAGTTTGTTGTAGGCCATAGGTTCCCACCCGGCCGGCCGCCAGCTCAATTGGAAGCGCAAGTCCATCAAGCTTGCGGCAGATCCCCGCCACAATCGCCGCGTCCGCGTCGCAAAGGTTCAACCGCGCGCCACTGGCCGCCGCTCGCTCTACAAACAGCTGAACCGCCGGATAGGTAAGAGCGGTCTCGGCGGTAATCGCCAGATCCTCCGGCGGAAAACCAAGCGGCTCCAATTTGTGGACGTGCTCACCCTCGACCCTCAGCGCCTCGCGACTGGTCGCCAGGATATGGACCTGAGGGGCGGAGATGTAGAGACGGCCCGCCAAGCTGGCGGCCATGTCCATGAGATGCTCGCAGGTGTCGAGGACCAGGAGAACCCGCTTGTCGTGCAGGTAGGCGATCACATCAGGCGAGGGATCATCCGATTGAACCGAAAGGCCGAGCATGGAGGCGATGGAGGTGGCCACCATGCGAGGATCGGTTTGAGCCCCAAGATCGACGAAGAGCACCGCGCCCGAGAACGCCTCGATCAGTTCATGGCCGACGGCGACAGCGACTGTGGTTTTGCCGATTCCGCCGGCGCCGACGATCGTAACAAAGCGCTCCTCGGCAAGTTGGGTCGAAAGCGCAAGGACGCCGTCGGCGCGTCCTACCATTCGCGTCAGTCGAGGCGGAATATTGACAAATGGCGTGCTGACGGGCGCCTGTGCGGGTCCCTCGACCCGGTCGTTCGATCGCGCGATCGGGGCGACAAAGCAGTAACCTCGTCCCGCCAGGGTGGTGATGTACCGGGCGCCGTCTTGCCCATCACCCAGGGCCTTACGCAGGCTGGCGATGTGAAACCGTAAACTTCCCTCGCCAACGGTGACGTCGGGCCAGACCTGAGCCAGCAGGTCACGTTTGCTTAAAGCCTGATTGGGGCTCGATACCAGCGCGATCAGAATATCCAGCGTTCGCCCGCCCAATGGCAGGGTGGATCCGTCTCTCATGAGCAGACGCTCGTTGGCGACCAAGTGGAAATCACCAAACGAGAGAATGTCTCGGGTCTGAGCCCCTAGCTCCCCCATTACGACGCCATCTTTCGCAGCCGCCCGGGCAACGCTGTGTCCAGGATCAGTCTTGCCTTTGTAATACAGCGAACGCAGGGCGCCGAATAGGGCCGGGCCCTCGCTTATCGCCAGAAAGTAGAGCGCCTGACGTTAGCATTTGGCAGCGTTGAACCGCCGCGCACTCGCATCTGCTAACACTTGCGCCGTCACGCGGCCTTAGACTAGCGCCCGCTGTTCACCATGGCGCTGCGGATGACCCTGCTGGCGACGGTTAACACGCATTCGCGGGCCATAACGAGCGTCCCTGCGAAACCTCTGTTTGAGTGTTGGCAGCAAGACCCGCAACAGAGCGGCGCCAGGAACAACTCAGATGGACACGAACAGAACGCCCCAAGAGAAAGAGCGGCTGAGCCGGCGCAGCGTGCTTGCCGCCTCGGCGGCAGGAGCCGCCATCGGCGGCGCCCTGCTCGCCGCCCCCACTTACGCCGAGACGTTGATCGGCACGGGGGACAGCCGGATTCGCCCGTTCCACGTCAACTTCCCGCAAGCAGATATCGTGGACCTGCGCTACCGCATCGCGGCGACGCGGTGGCCCGACCGGGAGACGGTCGCTGATCAGTCCCAAGGCGTGCAGCTGGCGAGGATGCAAGAGCTCGTCCGATACTGGGGCTCCGACTATGACTGGCGGAGGATCGAGACGCAGCTCAACGCCCTGCCCCAGTTCATGACCGAGATCGACGGGCTCGACATTCACTTCATTCATGTCCGCTCTCGCCATCCGAACGCCATGCCCCTGATCATGACTCACGGCTATCCGGGCTCGATCATAGAGCTGTTGGGCGTCATTGGTCCGCTGACCGATCCGACGGCTTACGGCGGGGATGCCGCCGACGCCTTCCATCTCGTGATCCCGTCGCTGCCCGGTTATGGCTTCTCGGCTAAACCCCAGGCAGCGGGGTGGGGTTTTCCCCGCATCGCCCGCGCCTGGGCCGCGCTGATGCAACGCCTCGGATATGAGCGCTACGTGTCCCAGGGTGGGGACCACGGATCGGTCGTGTCGGACTGGATGGCGCGCCTGGCGCTTCCCGGCCTGCTTGGCATTCACGTCAACATGCCAGCAACCGTGCCGCCCCTTATCGCCAAAGCGCTGACCGATGGCGATCCGGCGCCCGCGGGGCTCAGCGACGTGGAGAAAGCCGCGTTCGACAAGATGAACGCCTTCTACACGCTGGGTTGCGGATATTCCGCCATGATGGTGACCCGCCCGCAGACGCTTGGCTATGCCCTGGCTGATTCCCCGGTCGGCAATGCGGCCTGGATGTATGACAAGTTCGCCGCCTGGACCTACAGCGGCGGCGTCCCGGAGCGGGCGCTGACTCGTGATCAGATGCTCGACGACATCACGCTATATTGGCTGACTAACACGCCAACCTCGGCTGCGCGCCTCTACTGGGAAAACGGCGTGAGCGCCAACAACTTCAACGCCGTGGATGTCTCCCTGCCCACCGCAATCACAGTCTTCCCCGGCGAAATCTACCAGGCGCCACGGAGCTGGGCAGAGGCCGCCTACAAGAATCTCTACTACTACAACGTGGTCGACAAAGGCGGTCACTTCGCGGCGTGGGAACAGCCGGAGCTCTTCTCCACCGAAATGCGAGCCGCATTCAGGCCGCTCCGGCGGCAGCTCTGAACGCTTGCCGTCGTGGCAGTCCTTTGACGACGACAACGACCCTTCTGCCACGACAGATGCGCTCACCTCATTTTCCCAAAGAGAATCAAGATGGAAGACTCGTTGGTTTATGCACGGCCCCAATCGTCAGACGCTGCTCCCGCGCTGCAGCCGCTGCACTTGATCGAGGAAATCACTCATCGTGTGGTGAACGAATATACTGAGGCCATCTGTTCGCTTGCCTTGGCGGCAGCGGCATCGCCCAACGTCCAGGCGCAAATGACGCTGACGTCGGCGGCGCTCAGACTGCGGGCTCAGGTCGAGGCGCATCGCGCACTGCAGGCTCCCTTCTCCGATGGCCCCTTGGACCTAGCCGAGTATGTCACGCGGCTCTGTGAGCGCCTGACGAAGGCGCCACTGACCGAAAACGGCGTGCGCCTCGCGGTCAGCACGGAACAGATTTGGCTCGACGCCGATCGCAGCTGGCGTGTCGGCCTGATCGTTGCCGAATTGATCCGCAACGCGGTGCGTCATGGGCTGGGCGGCAAGCCGGGCTCCATCTGGGTCGAACTCGCCGAGGCGACAGATCGTATCAGCTGCTCAGTCTGCAACGACGGCGGTGGCGCACTGACCGAGCGCGTCGGCCGCGGCCGACAGCTGGTTCAGGCCCTAGCTGGCGAACTAGGCGGCGAGGTCACCTGGACGTTTGCGCCGAGCGGCTGCCTGGCCCGACTTGATTTTCCCACGAACAGACCGGCTTCGGTCGGGCTCCAGGACCGGAGCGCGTCAGTAGTGCACGTCCCCCTTTTCTCGCACGCGGTGACAGATCGTTGTCTCCGTTAGTTCCAACCCAAGGAAACCTACCGATGGAAACCCTCGAAAAACCTGAAGACTTCAACAGCCAGCGCCGACGCTTGTTCGGCGTGGCGGCGGTCACAATCGCCGCGGCACAGCTTGGCTCTGTCGTGGCCGCCCGCGCGCAAGCCGGCGGGCCGGTGCAGCCTCTGTTGCCCACCTTTTCCGCCAACACCTCGTTTGATGCCCTCAAACAGATCAACGCCGGCGTGTTGAACATTGGCTATGCTGAAGCCGGTCCCGCAGACGGCCCGGTCGTCATCCTTCTGCACGGCTGGCCCTACGACATCTACAGCTTCGTCGATGTCACGCCGCTGCTGGCGGCGAAGGGCTACCGCGTCATCGTTCCCTACCTGCGCGGCTACGGCACGACATCCTTTCTTTCCAGCGCAACCATGCGCAACGCCCAGCAGTCGGCCGTTGGCCTCGACA
>Ga0302315_10004234_pt1 | contig 12617 bp, 12 predicted proteins | sample III_Palsa_N3_1_FD_200532 | JGI IMG/M metagenome (GOLD analysis project Ga0302315, IMG submission 200532) | Peat permafrost microbial communities from Stordalen Mire near Abisko, Sweden - III_Palsa_N3_1 | ecosystem: Environmental > Terrestrial > Soil > Palsa > Peat permafrost | place: Sweden... | reverse complement strand
ATCATTTATGTTAGTGGTTTCATATCAATTACTGTACAACCTAATTAAATAATGGAACAAAACAAACAAAAAAGCTACGGCTCTGCGTTATATACGCTTATAACCGTATTTTTCTTCTGGGGCTTTTTAGCTGCCTCTAATGGGGTTTTTATACCTTTCTGCAAATCACACTTTAACTTATCGCAGTTTCAATCACAATTAATTGACTTTACCTTTTATGGGGGGTATTTTATCGGATCGTTGATATTGTACTTTGCATCACAAGCCAGCAAGGTGGATATATTGAATAAATTGGGCTATAAAAATGGTATTATTCTTGGCCTTGTAATATCAGCTGCAGGAGCATTAGGTATGGTACCTGCTGTTGCATCAGGTTCATTTGGCTTAATTTTAACAGTATTCTTTATAATCGCTATCGGATTTTCATTACAGCAAACCGCTGCAAATCCTTTTGTGGTTGCTCTTGGTTCGCCAGAAACAGGTTCAAACCGTTTAAATTTTGCAGGTAGTGTAAACAACATTGGCGCTTTGTTAGGGCCTGTTGTTGTTGGTTTAGTATTGTTTGGCTCGGCATCAGCTAAAATAGCAGACGCCGATGTGAAAATATCATCAATAGATGACCTATATTATATACTGGCAGGTTTATTTATTGCTGTAGCCATATTCTTCTGGGTCTCAAATTTGCCAAAGGTTACCAGCGACGAAGAACTTGAGTCAAGTAAAAAAGCAAACACGCCGCTGTTTATCATATTTATTGCGTTTTTATTGATTCTTGCTGCTGATCCTATCAGCCTTAAAACATCAATACCAAGCCAATATTTTGTTTATGCTTCGCTTGCCATTATTATATTTACACTGGTAGGTACCATATTTGCCGCTAAAAAAAGTACACATGGTTGGGGCGCTATGCAATACCCTCAATTAATTTTGGGCATGATTGCTATATTCACTTATGTAGGTACCGAGGTAACTATTCAAAGTAATATGGGCTCGCTGTTAAAAACACCGGCATTTGGGTCATTTAACGAATCAGAAATCGCACCTTTCATCTCATTATATTGGGGTAGCTTAATGATTGGCCGTTTTGCTGGTTCGATAGGTGCTTTTAATCTGTCTAAAACAACAAAAAATATTCTATATGTTATCGTACCATTTATTGCATTTGGACTTGTTTTAGCAGTGAATAAATTTTTTGCAGGTGTTGATGTAAGTAATTTATATGTTTATGCTGTTTGTGTGGGTATATTGGTTGTAGCGTTCTTTATAGGCAACCAAAAACCTGTACGTACTTTATCTACATTAGGTATACTAGGTGTTATTTTTATACTGGTAGGATTATTTACAACCGGCAGGGTTGCTACATTTGCTTTTATTAGCGGTGGTTTATGCTGTTCAATTATGTGGCCTTCAATATTCTCCTTAGCTATAACCGGCTTGGGTAAATACACCAGTCAAGGTTCAGCATTTTTAATTATGATGATATTGGGAGGATCTATTATTCCACCATTGCAAGGTAAAATTGCCGATGGTAGTAATAACTTAATACAAGGTATGAGTGGTATTCACTTTTCATACATAGTTCCCGCATGCGGTTTTGCATATCTTATTTACTTCGCCTGGAAGGTTAGTCGCGAATTACGCAGCCAGGGTATCGATTTAGATCATGTGGAAGCAAAAGGCGGACATTAATATTAATATTTTCTAGTCATTATTCATTGAGTCATTAGGTCATTCTATATATTACAGGTGATTTAATGGCTCAATGACGTTAATGACCTAATGACATTCAAAGATGAAACCAAGTTTCAATCATATATTCATGAATCTGGCAACAGATTTGGCATTGCGTTCACACTGCATTAAAGCGCATGTAGGGGCGGTTCTAACCAGAGACACCCGTATTATATCAATAGGATATAACGGCCCACCGGCGGCTACACATAACTGTGATGAGGAGTGGCCAGAGACAGGCTGCCCGCGTGATTCAAAAGGTAGTTGTTCTTTGGCATTGCATGCAGAAGAAAACGCGATACTGTATGCCGTTAAAAATGGTGCAAAGCTCGAAGGTTCCGTTTTGTATACTACCTTGTCGCCTTGTATTGCTTGTGCGAGGTTGATCTATTCAGCAGGTATAAAACATGTTTACTACAAACATTCTTATGCGGAATATAAGGGTTTATCGAGCGACGAAGGAGTAGATTTCTTAAATAAATTCGGTGTACTGACCGAGAAATTTAACGATTAATTTATCGAGGTTACTATTACTATATATTAGTTATTAAGGGATGAATCCTGTCCAGTGCGAAATCTAACTGCTGCTGTGGCGTTAAGTCCGTATTATCCAATATTATGGCATCATCAGCCCTAACAAGTGGACTCTCTTTTCTGGTAGTATCCTGATAATCACGATTAGCAATGTTTTTAAAAACTTCTTCTAATGTGATATTTGGGTTTTTGCCGATCATCTCCTTATAACGTCTTTCGGCACGTACTTTCGGATCCGCAGTCATGAAAATTTTAACATCAGCATGTGGGAATACCGCTGTGCCTATATCGCGGCCATCCATTACGATGTTTTTTGATTTACCCATGCGTTGCTGCTGCTTAACCATTTCTACACGAACGTCGTGTATGGCTGATACCGCGCTAACATTGTCAGAAACTGGCATTTGCCTTATTTCTTCAGAAACTTCTTCATCATTAAGGGTAATGTGTGTTTCGTAATCACGTGAGTGAAAATTCAGGTGGATATTTTTAAGCGCCTCAGCAACTTGCGAAATATCACCCTGGTCGATATTGTTACGTAAAAAATACAGGGTAACCGCACGGTACATCGCACCGCTGTCAACATAAATAAAATGAAGTTTTTTAGCTAATGCCTTAGCTAGAGTGCTTTTACCGCACGAGGAATAGCCATCAATGGCAACTACAATATTCTTGCTCATGAAGCAACTAAAATAACAAAATTAGTTGATTGGTTAATTATTGATAAGACGATAAAGTTATATTTGCGGCATAGCCAACCAGCCACATCCCATGAACATTAATAGAGATATATTACAAAAGGAAGTTTTCTACAAAACTTCGCGCAGCGGGGGTAAAGGTGGGCAAAATGTAAATAAGGTTTCTACTAAAGTTGAGTTGTTATTTTCAGTAAATAATTCAGTGCTTTTTAATGATGAAGAAAAGCTGTTGCTGAACGATAAACTACAATCACGTTTTAATAAAGATGGCTTAATACAGGTTATTTGTGATGAAGACCGTAGCCAATATATGAATAAACAAAAGGCGTTGGAACGATTGGTAGGGTTGCTTACCATATCACTTCATAAGCCTAAGGTTAGAAAGAAAAAAGGTATAAGTAAGGCTTACAATGCGAAACGATTAGAAAATAAAAGAATCAATTCAGCCAAGAAAGAAAATAGAAGAGCCCAATTCGACTAACGAGTAGCCTATTTAAATCGATATAGGCCTGTAATTGCTCCCCATTGATGAGATTGCACCATTTCCTTATCATCCTTGGTATGGTATATGGCTGCTATATCAAATACAAAGCGGGTTGTGCTAAAAGCCACTCCCAATTGATTACTTAAGATAAAGGGTTCTTTGTCGGACGTTACTTCCATGCTGTTAGGGCTTTTGGTAGTAAATAAACCACCTTGTATTGTTGCATCATAAGCCACATAATTTATCTGTGGTTTATAATAGAAGAATAATTCGTGCTGATGCAAAGGTACTTTTTTGTTCTTTTTAATGGCACTGCTTTGCGTACTAACAGAGTTAAATAATTGATTGAAATTTCCGAACCTGAATAGCGGACCTAAACCCGCGCCGCTAAATCCATTACCTAAATTCCCGTAGCTGGTTAAGGAAACATCGAATCCTGTTGTTCTTGCCAGCAGCCTGTTGTACTCGGCTGATAAATTTAAAACCGCATTATTATCTATTTGATACTGCCAGCCCGATGGTGTGTAGAACCCAAAAGTTTTATGTACCCAGGTTTGTACCTGTTTGCCATAAGCATTCGGGCCAATCATACCAATTTGGGCACTTACTTTTAGGTTGCTTTCATCACTATAAAGAAAGTTTAAAGTTGAGCCTACATATAAATAAGTAGCAAATGGGCGATCAATATATGAAGGATCTGGAGGGCCACCGGGTGTTAATGAAATTGATCCGGATTGGGGGTTGAATATTTTTTGCCCTGCCTCAAACCCAAGTACTTTGTTTTGGAGTTTTGAACTGCTATCTACCGTTAAAGCATGCCTAAAATAGATGAAAATACCATCGGTATAATACCTGTCTGACCCTCGCAATAAGTAAGAATCGTTATCGGTCTCTACGCCAATTTCGTTGCTGTGGGTTTGCGCAAATAATTGAGTACAACTAAATAGAAAAGCTATTAAAATGAGTAACTTAAGTTTCATCCGGTGGAATTAATTCGTGAAATTAACAAAACCACTGAACAGAAACGGCTTTTAGTATTAATTTGACAATTAATACTAAAAAGTATACCCCACGCTGAAGCCGCCGGCGTATATTATTTCATCATTAGAGAATATTGGTACGAAGCCCAGGCGAAAGTTTAAACTTTTTTCCGGTTCGTAACGCACGCCGATAGTTGCGGTGCCTATAAACCCGGTTATCCTGTCAAATATGAACGTTTTGCCTGTGTTATCACCTGTGGTATTTAAAAAAGTAGTGCCGCCTCCAAATTCAAAATACTTGCCGTTTGAACCAACCAGATAGTTTATTTGCAATGGGATAGTAAATACGGTATTACCACCATCGCCAAAATAACCCATCCCTACACGATAACCCCAACCATCTTTTCCACCCGAAAAGCGCTGGTCGTAATTTAATGATATGGCAAGCCCCGGGCCGCCTAATTCAAGGAATAAAATTCTGTTACTGGTATGTTTTGGGGCGGTTATGAGCACGGTATCTGTTTTAATAATAAAAACGGTATCGCGTTTTGTTTTAATGTTTGTTGCCGATAACGTAGTATCGGTACCTTTTAAACCAGTTGTTGTTGCTGTTGCTTTTACTATAGCAGGCTTAGTTGGATTTGCTTTTGTGGTAATACGTTTTTTTACTACGGGATTCATATAATCCGGTGTGCCTGACCTTTCAGATGTTGTTGGCGCTAATGGTGTATATGATGACGATGTTACCGGGCTTGAATTGGAAGATGATGATTGGTTATTAGAGGCCGGACTATTAGATGTATTGCTGCCTGAATTATTATTTGATGTGGAGCTGTTGGATGGATTGGTATAAGTAGAAGATTGATCGTTATAACCGGGCCTAACTACAATTATTACTCTTTTGATTGTATCATTTTGGCCACCAATATTTTGGGCACTCAGTTTATAGCTATAGGTTGTAAGCAGGAGCAATGTTAAAATAATTTTTAACGTAATAAGGCCTTTCATAAAATAGGTAGCAAGTATTAACTATGTTAATTATCCTATGAAACGTTAACCAATAAAAAAATGTTTCGCATTGATAACATTAGATTTAACTTTTGTTATCGATGGGAAACATTCAATTAAAATATGGATAACCAATAATTAATTTAATATTGGTTTTTTATCCTCTTTTATGGTTAGATCAAGTGCATCATCAACCTTTTCATCCAGAAGTGCAAGGTTTATAACTTCGCGCATATCAGCAACATAATTAAATTTAAGGTCTTTAATATAGTCTTCCCTTATTTCCAGTATATCTTTTTGGTTTGATTTGCAGAGTATTATTTCTTTAATATTCGCGCGTTTTGCTGCCAATATTTTTTCCTTAATACCACCTACTGGTAAAACACGGCCACGAAGTGTTATTTCTCCGGTCATGGCTAAGTGTGGTTTTATTTTACGTTGCGTAAATGCTGATGTAAGCGCTGTTAACATGGTAACACCCGCCGAAGGCCCATCTTTTGGAGTAGCACCGGCTGGTACGTGTATATGCACATCCCATTGCTCAAATAGCTTAGGGTTAATGTCAAAATATGATGCATGCGCGCGTAGGTAAGCCATGGCGATGGTAGCAGATTCTTTCATCACATCACCCAAGCTGCCAGTTAGCGACAGGTGCCCTTTACCTGGGCTTAAACTGGCTTCAATAAACAATATATCACCACCTACTGATGTCCAGGCTAAGCCTGTAACTACACCTGCTACATTATTGCCTTCGTAAAGGTCTTTATCATAGATAGGTGCACCCAGTATTTTCTCAACGTCTTTTTTGCTTACGGTAGCGTTATATTCTTCTTCCATAGCAATGTTTTTGGCTATGCCACGTACAACCGAACCGATTTTTTTCTCTAAAGCACGTACGCCTGATTCGCGGGTATAATCCTCAACTATTTTTTCCAATACATCGCCTTTTAAGGTAATATCTTTTGCTTTTAGGCCATGAGCCTCACGTTGTTTGGGTACTAAATGCTGTTTTGCTATTTCAATTTTTTCCTCAATAGTATAACCGCTTACCTCGATGATCTCCATACGATCCAATAATGCAGGCTGTATGCTGCTTAATGAATTTGCTGTAGCGATAAACATTACGTTCGATAGGTCAAAATCCATTTCAACATAATGATCATAGAAAGTGCTGTTTTGTTCAGGGTCAAGTACCTCTAACAAAGCAGATGATGGATCGCCCCTAAAATCATTACCAACTTTATCTATCTCATCCAATATAAACACAGGGTTAGCCGCCCCCGCCTTCTTGATGGATGTAATAATGCGGCCCGGCATAGCGCCGATGTAAGTTTTACGATGGCCACGTATTTCGGCTTCATCACGGATACCGCCTAATGCCATTCTTACGTATTTACGCCCCAAAGCTTTAGCTATTGACTTGCCCAAAGATGTTTTACCAACTCCCGGGGGGCCAACAAGGCATAGGATAGGAGCTTTCATGTCGCGCTTTAATTTAAGCACGGCCAAGTATTCTATAATACGTTGTTTTACTTTATCTAAACCAAAATGATCCTTATCCAATACTTTTTGAGCTCGTTTAAGGTCGAAATTATCTTTAGTAAATTCGTTCCATGGCAAATCAAGCAGTAGCTCTAAATAATTTATTTGTACCGAGTAATCCGCCGCAGCAGGATTAATGCGGGCTAGTTTATCCAGCTCTTTATTAAAGTGGTCGGCAATATCTTTTGCCCATTTCTTTTTTGAACCTCTTTGGCGCAGATCATCGACTTCTAAGTCGGGCGAATTGCCACCAAGTTCTTCCTGGATTGTTTTTAATTGCTGATTCAGGAAATAATCGCGCTGCTGTTTGTCCAAATCAACACGTACTTTGGATTGGATCTGGTTTTTTAATTCCAGCATCTGCAAATCAAGTGTCAGGTGTTCCAAAACAAGATTGGCACGTTCGCGTAAATTGGCTACCTCCAGCAAATGCTGTTTGGCAGTCATTTCGGCATTCATATTTGATGATATAAAATTGATCAAAAATGAAGTGCTTTCAATATTGCGGATAGCTATGCCTGCCTCGCTTGGGATATTAGGCGAAAGCTGGATGATATTCATTGCCATGTCTTTTACAGACGAGATCATGGCCTTAAATTCTTTATCCTCTTTTATTTTAGTTTCTTTAAAAGGGTTGATGGTAGCCTTGATATAAGGCTCACTTTGTACCTCTTCGTTTAAAATAAAACGTTTTTTACCCTGAATGATAACAGTGGTATTGCCATCGGGCATTTGAAGCATTTTTATGATCAATGCAACAGTACCCACGCGGTTAAGCTGATCAAATGTAGGGTCTTCAACACCTACATCCTGTTGGGATACAACACCTATCATACGGTCGCCCTTATTGGCATCGCGTATTAATTTTATGGATTTATCACGGCCTACAGTTATTGGAATAACCACACCCGGGAACAACACAGTATTGCGTAAAGGCAGTATAGGCAATACATCGGGCACCTGCTCGTTATTCATTTCCGCTTCATCTTCCGATGACATCAACGGAAAAAATTCAGAATCATCGTTTATTATCGGTAAAGCGCTCTTAAAATCGTATGGATCAAAACTCATCAAAATGGTTTTTTATATAAAAATAAAACGTCATCTTGTCACCCTGAAATGTGCAGGGTGAATAAATGCGTTATAAAATAACGTTGATTAACAACTATATCATATGTTTCAAGACCTATGCCAAGATGATTTAATATACGTTGTTATTTGTTGTAAAGATGTAATGTATTGATTGTTTGTTGATTATAAATTAATCTAAATGAATTGCAGGTGATTATAATATGCTTAACAAAGGTGAAAAAAAGTCATGCTGAAAATTATAGTGATTGTTGATTGTTAATATTTTTTGAATAAAACTACATAGCTGAATAATAATAACTTGCAAATTCAGTTAATGTTATATTATTTTGTTACAGATTAGACTCCGGATGAAGTTATCGGTCATTGTATCGTTATTAATATTCTCAACGCTTGATGTAGCTTACGCGCAAAACGCTTATGTTAAATTAGGGCAGCAGGCCTTTATGGACGGTGATTTTAAATCGGCCATATCGCAGTTGGAAAAAGCATGCAGTGTTGATTCAACAAATGCCAATGCTTTGTGGATGCTGGGTTACTCTTATTATCACAGCGATAACTACAAAAAATCTATCATAGCATATACCAAAGTAATCTCCATTAAGCCTACAGATGCATCTGCATACTATTATCGTGCAAGGGCAAAAAGTTATTTAGGTAAAGATAATTCGCTTTCGCCGGCAGATAAGGAGAAATATTTATTGGGTGCTATTTATGACTTTACCAAAGCCATTGATATAAACCCAGATCCGAACGATATTAAATTTTACCAAAATAGGGGTATTGCTTATCACGATTATGCTTGCTTTAAGTTGCAACCAAATTCTCGCTTTTATGACAAGGCTAGGGGTATTAACTCCTTAAAAGCTTCAATTGCCGATTTTGAAACGGTTTTAAGCCACGATGGTTCCAGAACAGATATTTCAACATTGTTGGATGCTTCCAAAGAGAAGTTGGTGAGTGTTGATAATCATCGGTGATTAAAATATCCGCTTATATCGTATTTATTTGTACCCAAAAATCTTACCGTTTGTGCTTTTTGAATGAGGTATAATGAATCGGGGAAATAAGATAATTTTTCTAAAGAGCGATACAGTATATTTTTGGTTGAATCCAAAATCATCATGTACTTAACCTTCCCTGCAACTAATTTTATCATAATTTCCCGTGTTTTTAGTTCTGGCGATAATGCCCGGTAAATGATGATATTGCTATCGGCCGTAATTTTATAACTGTCTTTCCATGCAGGTTTGTTAATGTCCGCCTCGCTAAATAAACTTAACTCGGTACCCCAATTTGCAATATGTATGATTTTGCTTTCACTTACGCCGTTATGTTTAATTACTTTATAAACTGGTTGGTTGAGTTGGGTAAGGCGTGCCGAATCGCTTTTGAAAAAACCTTTTATATCAAAGTATTTCATACTGGCCTGGTTCTCTTTAATATCAGGTTTACACGACTGTAAGCCTGACATTAAGAAAAAGCCGAAACCGGCAGCTATAAGTAACTTGGATTTATACCAACACATTCCCGCTCATTTCTTCAGGTATGGTAACACCTAACAGTTGGAGTACAGTAGGGGCAATATCGCCAAGTTTGCCATCTTTTACTTGTTTTACATCTTTATCAATAATAATACAAGGTACTAAGTTGGTTGTGTGCGCGGTATTTGGTGAGCCATCATCATTAACCATATAATCGGCATTGCCATGGTCAGCCAAAATTATAAATGAGTAGCCATTATCCAAACCAGTTTCCACTACTGCTTTTGTACAAGCATCGGCAGTTTCGGCGGCTTTTATAACAGCACTAAATACGCCGGTATGGCCAACCATGTCGGTGTTGGCAAAGTTTAATACTATAAAATCAGGCCAGCCGCTTTCCAGTTCAGGAATAATCGCATCGCGTATACCCTCTGCACTCATCTCGGGCTGCAAATCGTAAGTAGCTACTTTTGGAGATGGTACTAATAAACGTTTTTCATTTATAAATTCTTTTTCGCGGCCGCCCGAGAAAAAGAAAGTTACGTGAGGATATTTCTCAGTTTCAGCAATACGGATCTGGTTTTTGCCTGCATCCTGTAAAACCTCGCCGAGTGTTTTTGTTAAATCGTCTTTTGTAAATACTACCTGTACATTTTTAAAAGTTTCATCATAGGTAGTCATGGTGATATAATGCAGGTTAAGCGGGTGCATGTTATATTCAGGGAAAGACTTTTGTGTTAGCGCCAATGTTATTTCGCGCCCGCGGTCAGTTCTGAAATTAAAGCAAATTACTACATCGCCATCTTTTATAACAGCCAATGGTTTTCCATCTGCATCAACATTAACAATCGGCTTAATAAACTCATCGGTTACACCTTTCAGGTACGATTCTTTTATTGCCTGGTTAACATCTTGTGTTGCTTCACCTTCGCCGTTAATCATCAGGTCGTAAGCTAATTTTACGCGTTCCCAACGGTTGTCGCGGTCCATGGCATAATAGCGGCCAATCGCAGATGCTATTTTAACCGGAGTATTAGCGATATGCTCCTCCAATTCAGTCATAAACTTTATACCGGATTTCGGATCAGTATCACGTCCATCCAAAAATGCATGAATGAATACTTTTTGCAAATCATATACTCCAGCAGCATCGCATAAACCCTTTACATGTTTAATGTGTGAGTGTACGCCACCGTCAGATACTAAGCCTATGAAATGCACGTCGCGATTATTTTGCTTCGCGTATTCAAAAGCATTTTTCAATACCGGGTTTGTAGGCAGCTCGTTATCTAAAACAGCCTTGTGTATACGACCCAATTCCTGGTAAACGGTGCGGCCTGCACCCAAATTCATGTGGCCTACTTCTGAATTCCCCATTTGCCCGTCAGGCAAGCCTACCGCCATGCCCGATGCCTCTAACTTGGAGTGAGGATACTTCTCCAATAAAGAATCAAAGAAAGGTGTGTGAGCAGCTAATATAGCGTTCGACTGATCGTTGCGGCCGTAACCCCAGCCGTCTAAAATTATTAATGCAACTTTTTTCTGTTTTTCCACAATGCAAATATAAAATCAACGCGGTATAATCATCAATATATAATTAAATCATGCAACTTTTTTCTTAAATTGAGGTCGTATTAATAACCAACCTGTTGATCACCATGAAAATTATTTACCTGCATTCAATTATATTACTGTTTTTACTGCCGGTTGTGGTTAAGGCAGATCCTATTGATAATATCATGCATATGTTAAAGCAGGGTAATACGCAGGAATTGTCGAACCTATTTTCAGATAATGTAGAAGTTACTATTTTAGATGCTGATAACAGTTTGGATAAAACCATGGCAATACCTGCGCTGGATAAGTTTTTTACCGACAATAAGCCTAAAAGTGTACGGCTTTTTCATAAAATAAATTCAAATCCTAATTATTTGTTTGGCGTTGTTTTTTTGAATACCGATAAAGGCCTGTACCGCATCTCATTAACCTTGAGTAAGCATGATGCTGAAATGAAAATTGTTGAAATGAGGATAGAAATCGAAAAAACTAAATAATAATCTAATTGTTTTTACTTTTGAGCCTCTTAAAAAAAGTAAATATTTTGGATAAAGAATACGTTGACCAGTTTATAATAAGTGCCTTAAAAGAAGATGTTGGCGATGGCGACCATACTTCGTTGGCAACCATCCCTGCCGGTACAATAGGCAAAGCAAAGCTTTTAGTGAAAGATAATGGTGTTTTAGCGGGTGTTGAACTTGCTGCTGAAATATTTCGTGTTGTGGATGAAGGCTTAAAAATGACCACTTATTTAAAGGATGGCACCGATATAAAATACGGCGATATTGCCTTTGAAGTAGAGGGCGATGCACAAAGCATATTAAAAGCCGAGCGCCTGGTGCTAAACTGTATGCAGCATATGAGCGGTATAGCTACTAAAACCAACGAAATTGTTGATATTTTGAAAGGTTATAATACCAAAGTTTTAGATACCCGCAAAACCACACCAGGCCTGCGATACCTTGAAAAATGGGCAGTACGTATTGGCGGAGGTGTAAATCATCGTTTTGGTTTGTATGATATGATCTTGATAAAAGATAATCATGTTGACTATGCGGGCGGTATAAGAGCAGCAATTGAGGGCGCACATAATTACCTGGCAGCTAATCATAAAAAGTTAGCTATTGAAATTGAAGTTCGTAATATTGAAGAGTTAACAGAGGTTGTACATACAGGTGGTGTTGACCGTATATTACTGGACAATTTTAACTTTAGTGACCTTAGAAACGCCGTTGATATGATTGAAGGAAGATTTATTACAGAGGCTTCCGGAGGTATTACAATTGATAATATACGTGAGTATGCGGCCTGTGGTGTTGATTATATATCAGTAGGGGCCTTAACGCATTCTGTTAAAAGCCTTGATTTAAGTTTAAAGGCGGTAAAGTGATTAGTGATTTCTAATTAAAAAATTCATTTTACTATTTATTAGCGTTTACTATTTAAGTATGATTACAATTTAGTAATATTGTACAGAGATGATATCAATATATTCGATTTCAGCGCTCAT
>Ga0302315_10004233_pt1 | contig 12617 bp, 12 predicted proteins | sample III_Palsa_N3_1_FD_200532 | JGI IMG/M metagenome (GOLD analysis project Ga0302315, IMG submission 200532) | Peat permafrost microbial communities from Stordalen Mire near Abisko, Sweden - III_Palsa_N3_1 | ecosystem: Environmental > Terrestrial > Soil > Palsa > Peat permafrost | place: Sweden... | reverse complement strand
AGCCGGCGGCGCGATTTACAAGTACGTGTCTTTCAGAACAGCTCTGCGTATCTGGGCTTACCGGGAGATAACCCCGACTTCGTGCATCTGACTCCGGAAAACTCCCGTAGGCTGCGCGCCATACCGTCGTGGTTTTCGCTCGCGGCCTATGGACGCGCCGGACACGCGGAAATTGTTCAGCGCAATATCCGTGTGGCGCAGCAATTGAGCGAGCGCATCGAAGGCCTGGCAGGTTTGAAGTTGCTGGCACCGACCCGGCTTAACGTGGTCTGCTTTACCTTAGCGGAGAATCCGACCGAAGAGCGCGTCAATGCTTATGTGCGCGCGATCCGGGATGATGGCGAAGTGTTTATCACGCCCACTGTGTATGCCGGAACTTGGGGCTTACGCGCCGCATTCTGCAATTGGCGCACCAGCGAAAGCGATGTCGCACGCATTCTCAAATCGCTGGCCGCGGGGGTGGCCGGCAAATAAAGTACGCTTGCATACGGCAATGCCGCCTCGATGGAGATATCCGGCGGCTTGCTCTTTCGACTATCCGATCGTCAAATGAACTTCACCGTGAGCAGCGTCCGTCCATCGCCGGGCGAGACGCTGATCCGTCGTGTTGCATCGCCGCTGCGCTGGGGCTTGATTTTTTTGCTGCTGCTGTCGACGGCCGATGCCGCAGCGCTGGGTGTGCCGGTATTCCCGGCACATGCCGATTTGCCGGAAGGTCTGTTTTTCGGCGCGCTGCTGGTGATGTGGGTATATAACTTTTCCCTGCTGATTTACCTGAAGGAAAAGAGTTATTTATTCTATATCTACTACCTCGGCGGCTTCATCGCCTCGTTCCTGTATATCGATGGTTTTATGCCGCTCATCGTCGGAACGAGTGTGTTCAAAGAACATGTGTTCGACACTTTTCCATTCTTCGCGCTGCATGGGATGATCGTCTTTGGGCGGAATTTCCTTAATCTTAAAGAGTCGCGCACGGCGCTTAGCCGTTATCTGTTGCTTTCCCAATATATCGTTTTGCTCGCAGTGGTGAGTCCATTTCTGTTGCCACGCGGCCAATCCTGGGGCCTCATCCATAGTTTGATCGTTCTGATCACGCCAGTGCTGGTGTATGCGGCCATGATGCAATCGCGTAAAGGATATAAGGGGGCCGCCTGCTATCTTTGGGGATGGGTGTTTTTCACGGTATCGATTGGTCTCTTGGCTTTCAAGTCGCGGCTACCGATTCCCGAAAGTTGCTTGACGGACTATTGGGCGAAATTCGCTTCGATGTGGGCCGCGGTCGTGTTTTCGTTTGCGCTCGCTTTTCGCCTGCGTTGCAACGAGCAAGAGGTCAAGCAGCAAGTGGCGGCTACCGTGGAGGAGCTGAAAGCGGCGCTGGAGTGCGAGCGACAAGCGCTCAAGAGAAATGTGCAATTTATCGCTGCCGTGAATCATGAGTTGCGCTCGCCGCTGCAAAATCTGATCGGTGCGTATGAGATGGTGTTTGCGGAAAGCGGTTTTGATGAGTCGGATCCGCGCGTTGTCAGTTTAAGGCGGGTGGCTCAACAGATCGTGGTTCAAATGAGGGATATCGGCGATTTCTCAAGGCTCGAAGCTGCGGTCCTGGTGCCGCGGGTCGTGGCATTTCGAGTCGAGGACGTGCTGGACGGAATAGCAGATGATTTCAAAGAAGACTTTAGGAAAAAAAGTATTTCGCTCATTCTGAAGACGCCTGGCGATGACGAAATTTACTATGCGGATCGCGATCGCATCAGGCAAGTCATTGTGAACCTGGTTCAAAACGCGATCAAATTTACCGAGGCGGGGTGCGTCGAAGTGCGTCACGCCGTCTTGGTGCCTGCCGACTCAAGCCCGGCACATAATCGCCTGATTGAGTTCTCCGTATGCGATACGGGAAGAGGCATTCCTGCTGATGAAATAAAGAATATTTTCGATCCTTTTTGGCAAGGTAACACCAAGCAAAAGAATTTGGGTTCCGGCTTGGGACTGGCGATCGTAAAAAAATTGATCGACTTGCTGGGCGGGATGATTGCGGTCGATAGCGTGGAGGGAATCGGCACTACTTTTACTGTGACGTTCCCGGTTTTAATGTGCTTGGCGGACGATACTTAAAGCACCCACGCGACACGCAATCATATCTGTTTTCTTCATATCTATTTTCGCTTCTCAGAGTCGTTCATGCGTGCCGCCGGGCCGGACACATGCCTCATGTCGCGGGTGAAAAACCGCATGTCGATAGATGGAAACGAACTGTCGATTTCTTGGGACAAAATGAGCAACGTTGAAGCGAGCTCTTACATATAGTAGAGCCGAGTCAGCAGTGATTCAAAGTTGTCTTAGGTAATCATCCGGAAAGCGGCATCAATAGTATTCCAGATGACTTTCGGATGGCCGGGCTTCGAAGCATACAAGCCGCAGGCAAAGCGTGGAACTGTATCGCTCGGTGGTTAGTGATTTCTAGAAAATGGGGCATCCCGCTCAAAGGAATTAAATAATGCACAAGCTCACGCTTATGCCTAACAACATAGAAGTTCTGTTGCCGAACAATTCGTCATTAACCGATGTTGAGTATGAACTGCATGGGCAGGAATCGATTCCTTTTGGCTGTAAGGCAGGTGCTTGTGGTGCATGTGTAATCGAAATACTCGATGGGCAAGCGAGCCTGAGCGGGAGAGATGAAGATGAGTCGTCATTTCTCAGCATGCTTGGCTATCCGGGTGAGCAGTTCAGGTTGGCATGTCAATGCCGGCTGGTTGGGGCGGTGACCATTCGCGTCGCAGTTCCAGGTAATCAATAGCTTCGAATTTCTTAATTTATTTTTGAAACTCACGTCGCATTTTTAAATTTAACCAGGAAATATCATGAGCAATCGCGTAAAAAACGTCGGCTTTGGCAATCGTATTCCTTTTCTGAACTCCCAGGATTCCGTCAAGCTCCGGGGCGAAATCGATTCAATCATCGATAAGCAAATTGATCATTGGTATGAAACGGTGCCGTATGCGGCCCACCTGGAAGGGAAGAAAATCGATTCGGAATATTACCAACGTCACCTGATCGAAACCGCATGGCGGATTCGCCTGCTGCGCGTGTCGGAGTCGAAAGCCTTGGTGGAAATTGCCAAGCAAAGTCCGGAAGCGGCGCAAATCTGGGCGAACTACGAACGCGAAGAAATGTTGCACGATGAATTGTTCATTCAAGACTTGGAGCGCGCCGGTGTGAAGCGCGAACAATTCCTGGCGACGGAACCGTATCTCTCGACCAAGCTGCTCACCGGTTATTTCTCCTATTTGCTCGACCACGAAGGCCCGCTCGGCGTGGTGGCTTATTCGTATCTGGTGGAGTACGTGAACGTCAAGCTGGAGCCGCGCAAAATCGAAGCGCTGAAGGAATCGGTCGGCGAACAAAACATCTCCGGCCAGGTATCGCATTCGCATACCGACATCAACGACGATCACCCGGGTGAAGTGTGGAACGCGATTCGCCATCTGCTGCGCAGTGAGCAGGATATCGAATCCTTGAAGCGCTACCTGAAGGAACATCAAACGGTGCTGGCGTTGTACTTCAAAGAACTTTACGAAGACAAAATCCAGTCGTCGCTGAAGGCCGCGGCTTAATCAGAGAAGGGAGACGCATGATGGCGGCAGATGGCGTTCTAATTTTGAGTCATTGCGGATTTTCGTTTGTGGAAGATCTGGTCGCGGCAATCGGCGAGAGAAACCTGCAGGCCTGGATTCTCAGCTCCAAGCCGTTGCCGGAGCACGGTGAACAGCGGCTACAGGTCTTGCGGGAAAAGGCGTCCGTGGTGATCTCCACGGATTCCCATGAACTCAACCGCGAAGATGTCGAGAACGCCATTGCTGCTCTCCAACGGCAGGGGCATGCCATCAAGGGCTGCATCACTGTCTGGGAAGGGTATCGCGCCTTGATGGCGCATGCCAACGCGTTGTTGGGGGTTGCCGACCTGTCGCCGCAATGCATCGACGCGTTACGCAACAAGCTCGGTGTGCGTAATGCACTGCACGCCGCAGGACTTTCTCAGGTTGCAGCGCGGGCGCTGACGCCGACGGTATTGGATCAGTTGAAAGCCGACGGCGGTGCTTACTTTATCAAACCGGGACATGGCATTGCTTCGTATGGCACGTTCCGGCTGAATCAGAGCACGACATGGGCCACGCTGGAAGAAATTTCCGCGCGGGTGCGTGAAGATACCGTCTACAAATCCGCTCTGGGCGATGGCGTGAGCTTTATTGCGGAAGACTATCTGAAGGGCACCGAGTTTAGCTTCGAAGTGCTGGTCGCCGCCGGTCAGGCTTACGTCGTCGGCATCCATGAAAAATGCCAGATCACCGAAGCCGAGGGCATGGTGCTCGAAGACAGTTGTACCAGCCCGCCCTCGTCGATCACGGACGCGGACAGTGCGGCGGGCATTGCATGGATACGCGCGGTGCTGGCGCATCTTTCGCTCGACTGGGGGTGCTTTCATATCGAGGCGCGCTTCGATGGCCGGCGCTGGGATTTGATCGAGATCAATCCTCGAGTCGGAGGAAGCTTGATCTCGCACAGTGTCAAAGCGCTTAACGATGCGGCGGGAGTGCTTGAGTTATGGCTCGATCTGCTGATTTTCCAAGCGAACGGTCAAGCGCACGCCGCATTTTTAGAGACGTTGGAGCGCCTTTCATATTGTCCGCAAGGTATTGCTCCGACCGAGAATGCCACGTTTTTCCGGGTCTACTTCGCGTCGCCGGGGCGTATCGAAAGTATTGATATTGCACCGTCGAAACGAGCCCCGGTCATTTCCAGCATTTTGCTCAAATCCGGCGATGAAATCGAGCCGGCGTCGCGTGAAGTGTTTCTCGGTCAGTTGTTGTGGCGCATGAGCCGGGAAGAGCGTGATGCAGAGCTTCCCGCGCTGCTGCAAAATTCGGCCAGCGCGATTAACGTGCAATACCAACGCAGCGAGACTGCTTCGGGAGCAAGGTTATGAGTGCCAATTCACCGCTGTTGCTGATCGTCGATTACAACCTGACGAGAATTTCCGATGTCGCGCACATTGCACGTTACGCACGTGAAAAATATTATGCGCAAACGGTCTTGATCCGACCGAACCCGAGCACGCGCGATGCAAAACTTTGCGACCACGTGATCGATCTTGACCCGCTCGCAGACGATTTCATCGAGGCCGCACTGCAACGTTTGACGCCTTTGCGCGAGCGGCTGCGGGCGGGGGTGGTGTTCTCCGATAACGCGGTGCAGCGCGGCGCGGCTTTGCTGGAGCGGCTTGGTTTGCTGGTGGATTCATCCGAATTGGCGGCAGGTGCCTTCAGCAAGCACGCCTATCGCGTCAGCGAAGATCGCGCTCGCACCCTGCTTGAAGCCCAATCGGTGATGGTGCCGCATTACGTCGAAGCCAAATCCGTGGGCGATTTACAGCGCTTTTCCAATCAACATCCCGATGGCTTCGTGGTCAAACCTTCATGCGAAGGCAATAACCGCGGCGTCGTGGTCGTCAAGCAAGGCGATAGCCTGGAGGCGGCGTTTGCCGAAGTCGCACCCTACCTGCGCAATGGCGCTATCTGCGAAGAATTTATCCCGTTTAAGCGCGAGTTTTCTTTTGATGGTGTCGGCGCATTGTCATTTGTGACGGAGAAAGTCAGCGCCACGGGCCGCTATCCGGTGGAGGTCGCGCAGGTACTTCCGGCGCGCTTAAATAGCGTTGAACGCAACACCCTTGAGCGCACCGGGAAATTGGCGAATCTGCTCGTCGGCCAGTGCCACGGGCCGTTCCATAACGAAGTCAAGCTCAGCGACGATGGCGCCCGAGCTGCGGTTGTCGAGCCGAACCGGCGTCCGGGCGGGATGAAAATCTGGTCGCTGGCGAACTGGGTATACGAGTTGGATTTCTATCGGATCTGGGTGGACTCGGTTTTCGGCGTGGTGCCGGAGCCGACCTTGCCCAAGCCGTTTCGGGCTGCGGCTACCGTGATGTTGGGAGTGGCGCAAGACGGACTCTTTTCGCCGGAAGACGTGAGCGTCGGCAAATCGCCCTTGGCCGATGCGCTGGCAGCCACAGCCAAGCGCTATCGCTTGAGCGCGGACGATCTGTACTTAAAAGAGTTCGAGTGGATTTCATTGCAGCGCCGCGAGTTGCACCGTGTACCACGTGATAACGCCGATTTTGCGGCGATTGCCTGTGTTGTGCTCGAATCGAATCAGGTCGATATACGTGCCATCGTTACCGCCTTAAGAGAAGAATGGCTGATTGCTCTCCAGGCCGCCTGCGCTTGGGATCAGGTTCAGGCATTGGCCGATTAACAGCCTGCGCTCTTTCATGTGAGATTCACCGGAGATTTTGATGAATATCCTTATCTTGCACCGCGTACCGTATCCGAGGATTGAATACCACCGCGGTATTGATCACGACAAACATTGCGTAACTTATTTTGGCAAACGCGAGATTCTGGCGAGCATTCCCGACGATCTCCGTTGCAGCAAAGTTGAGCGGCCGGGATCGGCCAGTGCTTTTGAAGAGGCGCGTGACTGGCTGACCGAGTCCAAGCTGAGCTTCGACGCCGTGATCTCCTTGTCGGAATATGAGTTGATTGACGCAGCCCAATTGCGCGAACACTTCGGCATTCCAGGTAAACGAGTCGATCAAGTGATGTTGACGCGCGATAAAGTTTTGATGAAACAAGCGGTGGCGCGCGCGGGTTTGAGAACGCCAAGATTTCTTCCGCTAAGAGATTTATTGTTCGTCCATGGAGCGACGTCGTGGAAGACCACGACTGTACTGAAACCGCACAGCGGCGCTTCCAGTGCCGATGTTGTGGTGTTTGACAGCTCGCGGCAGGTATTTGATGCGATACGGGGAAAACGCACGGGGATTGCCAAACTCGATGGCGATCGCCCTGATATCGGACAGTACCAGGTTGAAGAATTTGTCCGTGGCCGGATTTTGCATTTCGACGGCTTGATTGCACAGGGAGAGCTACTGGCTATTACCGTCAGCCAGTACGTCGGCACGTGTCTCGACTACGCTCGCGGCCAGCCGCTGGGTTCGTTCCACTTCACCCTGACGGACGAAGCGCGGGAATGGGCGCGCCGGGTGCTGAATGCGGTCTCGATCCACGACGGCAGTTTCCATCTTGAAGCGATCGACGATGGTGCTGAATTGGTTTTTCTCGAAGTCGGTAACCGGGTGGGCGGCGCCGATGTGGTGGCGACTTTCGAACTGGCGACCGGAATCCACATGCCTTCACTGGAACTACGGATCTTGCTGGGCGAAGCGGTTAGCGTCAACCCCAGCCGGCTACTGACGCACCAGTTGTGCCATGGTTGGTTCGTGTATCCGGGGCATCACGTCCAGCAGGGCACATTCCAAGGCTTCGACGGGGTCGACGAATTCCGTAACAGCCCGGCGGTGCTGAGCTGGAATGAACTCGATATGGGGCGTCAATTGGCCGCCAATGTCACCTATTCCGCGCATGAAGCTCCGTTGACGGGGATTGTCGCGACGACCAGTTCGGACCACACGCGCGAATGGATCGAGCGTTTGTTTGCCTCCGCAAGCTTGCGCGTATCGGCATCCGAATTTTCGCAATGAGATTGCCATGCAGGAGTTCAACGCCGTCATGCCGAAAATCAGGACGGCGCATCCATGAAAATTATGAATTTAATTTTTCAAGCGATTTAAATTATTTACGGGAGTGTGTATGGCTCACGTCGTGATGGAAAGCTGTATTAAATGCCGCTATACGGATTGCGTCGAGGTGTGCCCGGTGGACTGCTTTCACGAGGGGCCGAATTTTATGGTGATCGATCCCGACGAATGCATCGATTGCGGTGTGTGTAGGGCCGAGTGTCCGGTCGAGGCAATTAGCCAGGATTCGGATGTTCCGGAAGGTCAGCTATTTTTTATCGAGTTGAATGCGAAGCTATCTAAAACATGGCCCCGCATAGTTGAAGCCAAGTTGCCGTTGCTCGATGCCGAACAATGGAAGCAAGTCGAGGAAAAGTTCGCGTTGCTGGAATGTTGATTTAAATTTACCCGTTCTACTTATGGAGGTATGTATGTCGTCCAATCCGGTTCAAAAGTTTTTTGCCAGCGTTGGTGCTCGTGATATCGAAGGAGCCCTGGCTGTTATCGATGAAAATACGGTTTTCGAACCGCAAGGGCCGAGCGACTTGCCGATTTATGGGCGTTTTGTCGGCAAGGAAGGCGTCAAGCGTCTTCTAAACGGTTTGGGCGAATACTTCGAGACGGAAGTATTTGAAATCAAGAAATGGGCTACAGCCGACGATTTCGTTTTTGCCTACGGTTATATGCAACATCGCGTGCGCAAAACCGGGCGTATCTTCAAAAGCGATTTTGCCATCGTCTGCCAGGTGGAAGGCGATCTGATTCGCTCCTACAAAATTTTTGAAGATACCGCTGCCGCTCAAGTCGCATTTGCCTAAGCTGCAGTTCGGGAAAAATAAGCAGCACCGGGATGCCCCGCATCCCGGTTGACGGCCGCCGCAGACCTGCGTCCAAGCGAATCAGTCCTTGCCTGCGTTGAATCTGCGCGTTTGCCGGCGTACGTCCGGCTGCCGGATTGGATATCTAACGGACTTTGAGACGTATATGGACGATGCACTTTTTCTACAGCGTGAGCGTTACCGCTTGATCGCGCTGGCTGTTGTCGCGCTCGCACTATTGGGCGGTGCGCTGTACCTGCAATTTGCCGCTCATGAAGATCCCTGTCCGCTGTGCATTTTGCAGCGCTACGCTTATTTGTCGATCGCGATCTTCGCGCTTGCGGGGGCTGCCATGCGCCGCCGGCGCGGGGTGCGTTATGCCGAAATACTGATTTTGCTCGCTGCAGCCGGCGGCGCCGTGGCGGCGGGCCGGCACGTCTGGACCTTGGCGCGACCGTCTTTCGGCTGCGGCTTCGATGTACTGGAACCGATTGTCGACGGATTGCCATTTGCGAAAATATGGCCCTCGGTATTCCAGGTTTCGGGCTTGTGCGAAACCCCGTATCCACCGATTCTCGGGCTGTCGCTACCTCAATGGTCGCTGCTTGGTTTTGTGTTGACCTTGGTGCTGGTGGCGCGCAGCTTGCGGTACCAGGCTGTTGTTGCCGCCAAGCCGTAAGCGCCCGCAATCGCAGCCTGGATAACGGGCTCCGACGGCTCGGCCAAAATGTTGCCGGGCATTCTGTTCGGGCAACATTTTAGCGTCTTGGTATGGGCAAACTGCCTGAGCGACGACTTTGAGTCGTTCCAAAGAAGAGTTTTTTATACACCGTGTTGGCCATGACCATGTTGAATACCGGTTTCTCCAGAATCGATATGTCATCGAACTCATCGACCAGATCTGCGATTTCGGATTCAATGGAATTGTCGATTCTTAATTCGCCGGTAAGAATGATGATCGGCACGTGAGTGGATATTTCGGTCCTAATACCTGTAATGGTTTGCGCGGCCGTGCGGCCACCGCTTAAACGCCAATCCAGAATGTAGTATTCAAAATTCCCTTGTCTCGCAGCTTCCAGCATTACGTCCGGATCAACAAAATCCTTTACCTGAATGCCTTTTTTGGCAAATGACTGGGCGATATATTCGGAGGTCTCGGGGACATCGTCAAGCGAAGCAATCGTCGGAGCGGGTAGTGGCGAAAGATTGAGTACTTGAAAATACCCGATACAGGGCTGCGCTTTGTCCCCGGAAGTTACGATCAACGCATTGCCTTCTTGAGAGGCGATAAAGGCTTCGCTTTCCGGATGCTCCAGAGGCGCGCCGATTTCGCATATACAGCGCTGCGGCGGACCGGATACCAGTAATACCCCATTTGCAACTGAAGCCCGGACAGTTTGCGCCAAGTCCTCAATGGGCTCATGGAAGTGACGCGCGAGCTTTGCCAGCTGCTCATTTGTCCAATTACGTTCACCTGCAAATTTCTGCCTCGAACTGACATACGCAATATCCAGGATCGAGGCGACGGTCTTAATTTGCTGTCGTTCACCAACCCCGTGTTTACAAAGAATTTGTTTTATTTTATCGGTGGTGGAAGGGCGTGCCATTCGTGACTTTCCAGAGGGTGTTACATCCGCAACGTCAATGGAATATTTCGTATGCAAAATATTAAATATACCTTGCTTGAGTTTACTAAATGTAATAAGGCGGAATGCCTTGACATGTGAGTAGTTTTGAATAATTATTAGAACACAATATGTATTTTATTTGAAGGCGATTGCTCAGTTTCTTTTTGAGAAAAAACTTTGCGTGATACGGGAAGTACCTAGAAGCAGCGGCCAGTAGTGGAGTGTCGAGCGCTACCTTGATCTAAAAAAGCGAAGTTTCTTGAGAGAATCCTGTCGTTTATGGCTACGATTAGTGTAGCGCATCCCGATGCGATCCGCCTGTCGGGCGGATTATGCATTTCTTTGTCTTTGATTGAATGGTATGAGGAAAAGGCAGAGAGTAATATGTTTTTGTTAAACTAAGAAATTGTTCTGGAATTGTATAAAAAACGATAAGGCTTTTTTGTCATAAGGTTTCCATGTTTTGTGCTTAAGATGATTCGATTGGGGTGAGTCAAATTTTCCGTAATTTTAATTCATCATACCAAGATTGAGAGTTTTCATTAAAAATACTGACCACAAGGTCGTGGCTCGATAAAAGTTTTTAATAGTGTTTTTCGTGCTCATTTTTTAATGTATTGAATTTCAATTTTTTGGGGCATTTTTGGATTTAAAAAATGAAATTTTTTCTTGAAAATTACCCTTATAAATTTTCTATTTCAGACTATTCGGTGGCGGATCGTCTGGATGCCTGGCGTGCGCAGCATAAGCTTGCTGATTTTTCGGTTTCGCAGCCGATAGATCAATCCATGGATTATCAATTTGTCGGCTATAAGCTTGGGAAAGTTTCCATCGGTCAATGGACGTATTCGACCAAAAGTACTGCCGTGGAACCGCTTGTGTATACCTTAAAGCGTACCGAATCAATTATTCGCAAAGACGGTCTCGACAATTACTCTTTTAATTTTAGGTTTAGTGGCGCTATCAATGGCGAAATTAATGGCCAGAGAATTCAAGTGTTCCCCACTGAATTAGTGGTGGTGGACCAGGCTCGCCCTTATCATCGGGAAATTGAGGCGGGTAACGCCATTACCCTGCTGGTGTCTCGCGATATGCTGCCCTATGTTTCCAGCAGTATTCATGGCACGATTTTTCGGAATGGCATCAGCCAACTGTTAGCTGAATACCTATGCCGTTTGCTGCGCAGAATGGATGAGTTATCGAGTAGCGAAATTGTTTATATCGAGCAGGCAATTTTCAACTTGTTGGCTGCGATGCTGATGCCGGTCACCGAAAATTTAAGCAACGCGAAAGATGAAATACAAAGCTCGTTGTATATCAAGGTCAAGCAGCATATCAACCAATATTTTGAATCGCCGGAACTATCGCCTGAGCAAATCTGCAAAGTTGTCGGAATTTCGCGGTCGAGTCTGTATCGGCTGTTTGAGAAGGATGGCGGGGTGGCCAGCTATATTCGGCAGCGCAGGCTGCTCGCGATTAGAAGTGCCCTGGCATCTCCGATAGGTCCCAGATCCCGCATCTCCGATTTGGCCTATCAATATGGTTTCAATAGCAATACGCAGTTGAGTCGCGCCTTCAAACAGTATTTCGGTCACGCCCCCCGCGAAACGTGCGAGATCAATGCGGCCGAGAGTCTGGCATCGATCGGCGTCGCGACGCTGGCGGAAAATGCCGACTACAACGGCTGGCTGAATCTGCGCTAGCCGGCTGTGCCGATCTTGGCACCGGCGCCGGTTTGGTCGGCGCGCGATGCTATTTCAATCAGCCCAGAGCCCACTCGGCAGCCATCGCGACCGCGAAGTCCCGGTAGGATCTTGGCGCGCGTCCCAGCAAGGTCGACAAGTGCTCGATCTCGGCTGCCGAAGCGACTGCGCCGTCCTGCTGATAGCGTTGCATCATCAGGCGCATGTCGTAAGCGAGCCAGGCAGGCGCGAATGATTTGATGCGTTGCTCCAGGACATTGAGATCGTCGCCGTCGTAGCGAATCGGACGCCCCAGCGCTTCGGCCCAAATACTTACCAAGGTTTCCGCAGTGAGGGCTTCGGGGCCGACCAGTTCATAGACTTCTCGCGGCAAGGGCTGGGCGGCACGCTCACGGCGCAAGAGTTCTCGCGCGGCAGCCTCGCCGATATCGCGTACATCCACCATGGAAATCCCTTTACTGCCAATCGGCATGCCGTATACGCCATGTGTCAGCAGCGGCTCTTTCTGCCGGACGTCGTTCTGGATGAAATAGGCCGGGCGCAGTACGGTGGCCGGCATATCGCACTGCTCGAGCATGCGCTCGACGGTAAATTTGCCGGTGAAGTGGGGCACGTCCACATACTCCGCGCCTTTGAAAACAGACAGATAAACCAACCCTTTCACACCGGCCTCACGCGCCACGCTCAGGGTTTGCAGCGCCTGGCTTAGTTCGTCCACGGCGTTGGGCGCCAGCAGAAACAAGGTGCTCACGCCTTGCATTGCCTGGCGTACCGAATCGACGTCTGACAGGTCGCCCTTGATTGCGCCGATGCCGTCGGCGAAGCGGGTTTT
>Ga0302315_10004232_pt1 | contig 12618 bp, 5 predicted proteins | sample III_Palsa_N3_1_FD_200532 | JGI IMG/M metagenome (GOLD analysis project Ga0302315, IMG submission 200532) | Peat permafrost microbial communities from Stordalen Mire near Abisko, Sweden - III_Palsa_N3_1 | ecosystem: Environmental > Terrestrial > Soil > Palsa > Peat permafrost | place: Sweden... | reverse complement strand
AAAGGATAGGAACTGAAACTTCGATACAGGTAAGTGCCACATCGCTTTCAGCCGGCGGCATTAGGTTTTCCGTGTTGAGCGGACCGGCGACAATCAACAACTCAACTCTAACTGTGACCGGAGTAGGAGCGATAGTCATCGGTGCTGCTCAAGAGGCTAGTGGGGAATACTCTTCAGCTACCACAACGACAAGTTTTAACGTAATGGAGAACGGTGTCATTTCCCCGATCACTCCGGAAAACATTACGATGGCACCGGGAAGTGAGGTATTTTCGGCAACTGTAACCGGAGGGGCAACCGACAGCTTGATTTGGAAGGCGAGCGGGGGTATATTTGCGGGAAATATTTGGACGTCTCCGGACACTGTCGGCGCATACCAGATCACAGCTCAGAGCGTCGACGACCCAACGAAGACTGTAACTACCTCCGTGACAGTGAGCGAACCAGTCATCACACAACAACCGATTGGAAGACAAGTGTGTGAGCAGGCACCCGTGAGCCTGATGGTGGCTGCTGAGTATGCTGCGACCTATCAGTGGAAGCTTGACGGAAGACCACTTAATGGAGCAAATGGTCCTTCGTACAACATCCCAAGTGCGAACAGCTCTCTGGACGTTGGTCAATATACAGTAGTCGTGGCAAACCCTGCCGGCAACGTCGTATCGGTTCCTGCTGCCGTAGGTATCGGCTCTTCCATCACCACTAATCCCACAAATCTCATCGTTCCAAATAATCAGACGGCGACCTTCTCTGTGGCGGCATCGGGTGTCGCTCCGTTCTCTTATCAGTGGTATATGGTGCCCCTTGGCAATACTATGGGCATCCCTGTTTCAGGAGCAATCCAGAACTCCTACACGACGCCGACGCTAAATGGAACCTTCGATGGGAACCAGTATTATGTCGTCGTAAAAGACGCCTGTGGTCAATCTCTGACCAGCAGCGCAGCTACGCTACTGGTATCTGGGGCGAATGCGCCGCCTACAATCATCACGGAACCTATAGATCAAACTGTTGTTCCGGGAGCGACAGCAAATCTCTCCGTCGCAGCTTCAGGCACGCCGACGCTGAGCTATCAGTGGTATCGGATACCCGCTGGCAGCCAGATCGGCGTTGCAATCAGTGCTGCAACGACGCCGGAATATACCATCCCGTCTTCGGCCACATTGATCACCAATGACCGCGACGAGTATTACGTGATCGTTACGAATCCATATGGGCAAGCGACGTCCATTCATGCAGTGTTGGCCGTTGGCGCCGGGATTCAGATTACACAGCAACCTTCAAGCGCCTACATTCAGGTCGGAGGGAGCGCTACATACTCTGTGACCGCCACGTCCAGCCTCCCACTCACTTACCAGTGGTATGAAGCAGTCCCCGGTTCAGCTGAGTTCCACGCTGTATCCGGAGCCACGGCTGCCACGTATACGCTGACTGGTGCGACAGCAGTAGAATCCGGCTCGGATTTATACGTTGTAGTAAGCAATGGCATCACCTCGTCCGTACAAAGCAACACAGCAGCTCTGTTTGTTGGACCGCTGGTCTCCGCAAGATCGTGCTCCTGGAATATGATTGGGACGGCAAAGTTACTTGATAATTGCAGCTATCAAATGACGGCGCCTGAGCCGTGGCAAGGCGGCGAAATCGTCTGGCCGGAATTGATTTCAACGGACAATCTACAGCTTAGCTTTACGGTTACACTCAGCAATACGAGCCCGATACCGGCGGACGGATTCGCAGTTGTCTTGGGAGACCCGTCGCTGGGAGCCACGCTCACTAGCGTGGGAATAGATGGAGAAGGGCTTGGGGCGAGAGGGATACCTGGCCTGGTGCTCGCGTTTGACGACTTTTATAACGATGATTCGACACAGTGGCCGATTGATCCTAAAGTTCCATACTTGGGTGTGGGACGAGGAGAAAATAACCTTTGGGAATCACCGTACACCAACGTAAATAGTACAATTTCGCCCCTCGTCGCTTATGGACAAAGCGTTTCTCACAGCTATGTACTGACTTTGTTCAAAGGTTACATGACGATGGTTATGGACGGCCAACAGGTTTTGGCGGGAGTCGTCTCGGTGCCCCCGGTTGCGTACCTTTATGCGACTTCTTCAACGGGCCTGTATTGGGAGCAAACAGTGATCAGCAACGTCTCTGCCGTTGTAGAAACTCCATAAGAGACGCGATAGTAAGGGCGGTTCGGCTTTCTCAGACGTTAGCCATCATCGGTGTCTCTGCGATTGTGTTGGCAACACTCGCGTGGTGGTCTAACGGTTTAACAGCTGCGATCACAGCGAGCAGCATAATGCAGATTGACTTTCCGGGTGTCAATACTGGAATGCCATGGGACAAGAAAAAGGTCAGCGGGGCGAAGATGATAGCAAAGAGCACCATCAGTAATGTGAGATATTTCGGAACGGATTCATAGGTGACTGTCCGAACCACCAGCCACGCCCAAGGTATATAGAGCGACAACAATGCATATTCAAACGAGGTCGGCGGAAGGATCGTCATGCAACAGGTCAAGAACAAAACCTGGTTCAACACTGGCTGATGCATGACCTTCTTGAAAAACACTACTCCGAAGGTAATGCCAGCAATGAGTAAATAACTTCGCAGCATCAACAACAACTGCGATTCTTTTGGGTGAATAAGGACCTTCAACAGACAGAAGAGAGAGTGGTCATAACCTGGTTCCCTAACCGTAGCATGTAAAGCGTAACGCATGGTCCACGCAGTCACTGCCATGACTGACTGGCGCATACTATCCAAAATATTGGGTTCGATGAATCGTGCGGCTACTAAACTAAGAAGGGCGAGCACACCAAAGCCGACGAATATGTTCTTGTAGCGACGCTCAGAGAAGAATAGGAAGAGCAGCAGCAGGGGGTACAGCTTGATAGCACCGGCAAAACCAATAAGAATGGAGGACCCAATATAGCGTTTGCGGTAGAACAACCAGACCCCGAGGGCGCTCAGCGGCCATATTAATGATTCAAAGTTGCCTCTCTGAATAGAGAAGTAAAGTGGCCACGCAGTGGCGAATGAAATAGAGACGAAACAGAAGGCCCAAATCCTAGAAAGGCCGAGGTTGACCAGTTTTCGGAAGACCGCCCACAACAAGCCCGCGAAGATCGCCGAGGAGAGAGTTGCATATACTGCATAGGTCCTCATAATGTGAATGCTGATATAGAAGGGCAAGTGGAGAAAGATAGCTGCCGGCGGATAATACCAAGGGTACCGACATTCGCAGAAGTCATAAAAATGAGGCGAGTGGAGATAGGGAATATCGGGGACGTAAGCCCAGTAGTCCGCTCTCCAACCTTCGGGATAAAGAGGTCTTAGGCCAACCATCCAGCCATATAAGTGAACGTTCCAGGCTGCCACGAGCAGTGCCGTTAGCATCAACAGGCTACTTGTGATCAGGAACGCCGTGAGGGGTCGCGGCAGGGGCAGCCGTCTGAGAGAACCAGACTCATGTCCAAACCTCGCGGGTGGACGATTGAGCCTCTCTGCAGGTAATCGATGCAAAGCTTGCACGAAATTGTTGTAAAGCGCTTGCGGATACTTGCAAGAAAGATGGCTCTGGAGGTTCATTGTGTGAGTTGCTCGGCGGAGTCGGTGACCTCAGAATACATCCAGATCATGTGGAGTCAAAGCTTCAAGGATTTGGATCTTGTTGATTTAGGATAATCCGCCTGGATCGGTGAGTCTTGGACGGCCCTGCAAGAGAAACTGAAAAGGTATCCATTTCACGCGGCTTTCTTGTCGAGACCGTTTGCTCGCAGTGATGCTCCATACCTGTGGAACCTAAACAGGTACTAATTTCTGAGCGATATATCAGCAACGCGACATATCCAAACTCATTTGGCAGCTAAACTTCGTCCTAAGAAAAATCTTGCTCATATCCGCCTAGTAGAGCTTCACGGGAGAATTTGTGACCGCTATTTCTGACGTCGATCCAGATCAAGATCTAAGTATATTTACTTTGGGGAACGTTAACACTATTGCATTGCTGCCGAGAGAAAGTTCGCAACTGCACGAATTCGATGCAGAGCCCTTTCAAACTCATAGACGAGCGAAACGTTGGATTGAGGAATGTAGCGGCGGTTGTAGCCGGCTCGACGACTTTCCCGCAAGAGGAATAGGCAAGACCAGATGTCGGAATGACGACACAAAAGAACGACGGCATCCAGAATCTCTTCAGCTGCCCTTGACAGCCGTTCTGCCGATAAGACCAATGCGGGGTGGCTCCCAAAGTCATTTGATGCTGTGTTCGGACGGCCAGTTATGGGTGGTTAAGTTCCGAAACAACCCACAACATCTTCGTATCTTAGCGAACGAATTCATTGTGTCTCGCATTGCTCAAATCGTTGGTTTGTCCGTGCCAAGATGCGATGCAGTGAGCGTGCCCCGCAATTTAGTAGAAACAATGCCAAGGATAGTAACCGGCCATGACCGGGATTTGCGTGAACAATATTCAGATGGGCTTCAGCTTGGTAGCCGCTTCATCGGAGGACTAATGCCTGGACAGGTTGTCGACACATTGACTCGAAAACAGCTAGACAACGTCCGAAATCTCGGGGAATTCGCGGGGATACTTGCAATTGATAAATGGACAGGGAATTGCGATACCCGTCAGGCGGCTTTCGCACGGAAGGCGACAGAAAAAAGATATCGAGTCGCTTTCATTGATCAAGGCTATTGTTTTAGCGGGGGCAAGTGGACATTTTCAGATTCGCCAATTGTGGGGGTCTATCCTCTGAAGCACGTCTATTCCAACGTTGTTGGATGGGAAAGTTTTGAGCCTTGGATAAGCCGTATTGAGGAGTTCTCGGTAGCAGAGCTATGGAAAATCGCTGAGGAGGTTCCTACAGAGTGGTATGCCCACGATCAATTTATGCTTGAACAATTGATGCATGAGCTGATACTACGACGCAGAACGGTGCGGGCTCGGATAGAGGACCTCCGACGATCAAAAGCAAACCCGTTCTCTGGCTGGAGTTTATCAAGGAGTGTAGGAGCAAACCGGAACGGCCAAGTGGCCATGCGTGCCCTAATTGGAAAGGACGGCGGGATGCAGTCAGGGACGTTGCTCTGTTGGATAGAAGTGTACCCCCAAAGCTTCGGCGATGCAGTCTGTCAACAGGCAGTCTGATATCCGTTAACTAACTCATTTGAGGTGGACTCGTCCGATTAACTGCATGATCAAAAATTAGTAAAGCGCTTAACTTATGTGTTGCTTCAGAACATATTGGGGGCGTCCGGCGTTACTTTTCTCGGGGCGTCCAAAATCATCTTCCCGGGCACATGTTATTGTCAAGCACATTTGCGCACTATGAACGAGTAAAGGCCGGCAACTTGGGAGGGGAGCGATCTGTCGGATCGCATTTGACAGTTATGCGTTTAACTTTGTATTTTTATCACGCATTGATAGACTCCCTATGCCCTATTCGTCGATTAGGCTTTCGCGACCGTTAGAAATTTCCCGGGAAGGGACGATGAGCTTCGCGTGCAGAGCTTCCATTTTGTCCCTGCTTCCGGCTGTTCTCCTGCTGAGTTCCTGCGCGGGTCCGTCTGCTGGAAATATTTCTAAAACAACTATTCCGGTGAGCCCACCAATAGTCCAATCAACCACGCCGGCGGTATTGACGTTTTCGATTACCGGTCCAGTGGAGACCGTTTTCCAGCACAGCACTCAGGCCTGCGAAGATCTGGACATTCCAGATGACGCCGCAAGAGCTTTCCGTGACTCGACCGGCACTGTTCACCTGATCGCCTCGCATTACATTAACCGGGCTATGATCGGCCCGGATTTGAATGACGTCGTCAATGACTGCGACATCATCTATGAAGATAATGCCAATGCAGACCCCATGACCTTCGACGATCTTGGCTGGCTTGAAAGTTATTACACCGTCGATGGCATGACGATCAATGCATTGGTATCCCTCGACTATCATCCTTATCGACACGACCTGCCGTGTGGCATAAGCTCAGCCACTGCAGACGACTGCTGGTATGAAACAATTATTCAAGCTACTTCGACCAACGGTGGTTATAACTTCACCTCGCCCGCAGAAGGGGAGCCACGCTTCGTCGCAGGGTCCGAATACGTCTACAGCTCCTCTTACACGAATAGTCAAGGGGCCTTTGTCCCAAGCAATATCATCTCCTGGAACGGCTATTACTACGTGGAACTATCAGTGGTAGGCCAGGGAGTCCAGCCCTCGGGCGAATGCGTGCTCCGCACTACAAACCTCTCCGATCCTTCATCCTGGCGCGCATGGGACGGCACAGGTTATAACGTCCAGTTTGTCGATCCGGCGGCATATGAAAATGGCGTCGATCTCCCGAATTTCGACCCGTCAGCACACGTATGCAAGGTGGTCGGCTCGTCGAATTTTACATCTGAGTTGCGCAATCTTTTAGTATTGCCGAATGGGAAAGGATTTCTCGGCGTAATGTACCGTATCGTCACTAACGCCGACGGCTCAATCAATTACAACGCGTATGGAACAACTTCGGTCGATCTTATTAACTGGACACCCGGCGTGCTCATCACAAGCCTTCCAGAGCTGAACGGCACGGCATACTCTTATCCTTCGATGATCGATCCGACAAGCACTTCCAGAAACTTTGAAACTATTACCCAGAACAGTGCATACCTCTATTTCACGTTCTTCCATCCAGATACCACCCTCGATCGCGACCTGATCCGCTATCCACTGATTATCAATGGGTTGCAATAGTGCCGGGCAACGCTTCACGGCCGCTCTCCGCTGCTTCTGCTGCCGATAGAGTTCATTGGAATGGTTGCATCGATCAAGACTCCCTTTGCGGTCCTGTTCAAATGCTCCAGGTATATCGATGCGGTCCCACCTGTGGTTCACCTGAGCTATTGACAACGCACCCTATGCGGTCGATTTGAAGAGATGATCAAGATGAGCAAACGATGCATAGTCCTTCCGATTTTCCTGGCTGTGGCGCTCTCGCCGATTGCAGGGAATTTTTCTTTTGCTCAATCGACCGTCTCGCAGGCGTCACAGCAGTTGTCTATCGATTCTTCTCTGGGAATAGCCACATTGCCTTTATGGGGTGGACCTGTCCCGGGAGCAGCGGCAGAAGCCGCAGCAGATATGCCGACGTTGACTGTCTTTCTCCCCCAAGCAGGCAGAGGGAATGGAACGGCAGTTATTATTGCTCCCGGGGGAGCTTACGTCAGCCTTGCAAGCGATCTTGAGGGCAGGGAAGTCGCTGATTGGTTTGCTGCACGAGGTGTAAGTGCATTTGTTCTTAAATATCGTTACGGCCCGAAGAACCCGTTTCCGATTCCGTTGGAGGATGCGCAGCATGCCATCAGGCTGGTTCGCTCCTATGCCAAGAGGTATGATCTGTCTCCGCAACGCATTGGGATGGTGGGATTTTCAGCAGGCGGACATCTCGCAGCAACCGCCGGAACGCTATTTGAGGATGAGAATACGGCTTCAAACGACCCCGTAGACCGCCTTAGCGATCGGCCAGATTTCCTTATTCTTGGTTATCCGTGGCTTAATGCGATGCAGCCGAACAACTCCAAGCACATCACCTACTGTTCGATGATGCCAACGATTCCTGCTGACCGCTGCAAGGTGTTCGAGCACATGTACACGCCAAGCCTTCATGTGACAAGCAAGACGCCGCCGACATTTATCTATGCCACTTCGGATGACGCAGCGGTTCCTGTAAATGGCAGCGTCGACTTTTACAAAGCATTGCTTGTCGCAGGCGTTTCTGCCGAGCTTCACCTGTTCCGCCACGGTGCTCACGGCAGCGGCCTTGGATCGGGAGACGCGGCATTAGATATGTGGCCGAACCTGCTAGAGCAATGGCTTCGCGATCAGGGGCTGCTGGGGCAGGATACTCCCAGTGCGAGTTCCGGTAAAGGCTCACCTGCAGCGAAATCTGGCAGCACCTTTTGAAAAGCATGAAGCAGCTGCACTTGATGGTGGCAATCTGTGACGATTTACTCCACGGCCGGGCAGTCTTGACAGGTGTTGCGCCTCTCTGGGAGAATTTCTCTTCGTGTTAAACGATTGACCTTTTATCTTTGGTAGACCAACCTTAATAATGAGGTGCAAGAAGATCTATGCGAAGTTCATTAGCGGTTACACGTTCGGCAAAGATGTCTGGACGATGGCTGAATAGTACTTATCCCGCTGGTATCAAATTGGGAATAAGTGAATTTACAAAGTGATGAATGCCTTTCCAGCGAGATATCGCTCACACGTGACGACTGAAGGAGTAATTGATATGTTGCCCAGCATAAGCAAAGACAGCGCGCCGAGCTATCGCTTCAATCCGGCCACAGGCGGCAGCACGTATCGCTTTATGTCCAAGAGACCTGCCGGTGTGTTGAGCCTATTGCTTCTTGCGTTTGCAATACCTGCTGTGGCTGCAGCCGCCGATACGCAGAGCGTTCCGCCTGTAACAAATCTGAGCTCAAACCCGATCGCTGTCCTTGAAAATGCTCAGACCAAAATATCTTTCTTTGCGGGAAAGGCGAAAGACAAGCCGGCGATTTTGCAGCGTATCGATGTGCGTTCAGGGGACGGCTGGCAAAACCTCGAGACGTCTCCCACGGGAGACAGCTATCAAGTCATTTACAGACCAACAGATAGTGATTTGAAGATGCGGACACATGGAGCGCTCAATCCATCGTGGACCCCCGCTTTTCAATCGCCGGAATGGGACACCTCTTACGCGCCGATGGCAGGCGGAGCCGTAAAGCAGGATGCCGCAAGTGGGCATGCTGGCTTTACGACCACACCATGGCTTGCGGGCGAATGTTTTTCTCTACGTCCTATTCACGCAAAGCAGGTAGATAAGCATACTGTGCTGTTGGAGTTTGAGCCGCTCAAGATCGGCGCTTTCACTGCTGTGTGGCATCTCGAGGCGGATGTACCCGAAGCAAGTGTCACACTGTCTTTAGCACTGAAGAAGCCTGGATATATTTCACTTGCATATCACGGTGCGGTTGTCGCCCCTGTGAATGACCTGGACTTTTTGATGCTGCCTTATCTCTATCTTGGACACCGCTTCCCGACAAAGCCCGAGCTCGTGACTGAAGATAAATCTCCCATGCCTGCTGCGTTGATGACTCTGCAAGGAATCTCTTATGCCGTGATGGCGGACCCAGACCGCATCCCTTTTGCATGGCCAAACTCGGAACATTTTCACTATGGGTTGGGTATTCGGAATGATGTGGGCATGGCGGAAGCTATGCTCTATTCCCCTGTGCTGGGAGGCGATGGAAGTCTTCGTTCGCAGCCCGGAATCGCCATTTCGTCCTTTCGAGTGTGGATAGAAAAAGCAGACTGGACGCAGGGTTACAGTGATATCGCTACCAAGGTATTCAATCTTAAGGATTATCGGAAGCCGGTAGAGGCATCGCTCTCAGATGCCGCCCTCAATTTATACGATCTATTGAAGAACGATCAGGTAAATGGGTGGGATGTGCGCTCCAAGGGCCCGTGGGATATTGAGTCACGCAACCATGTGCGGCAAGCAAGCCCGCTAACCTACCTTAGCTACTACGAATTGACAGGTGATGAGGAGTTCTATCGTAAATACGCATTGCCCTCGCTTGAGTATTTGTTATCGCGTCCTGCTGTCAATTTTTCTGTTCAGCCATCACAAGACCACCACACTACTCTCGATGCATCTCTGGGAGGGCCGGTGAGCGGTTATAGCGCAACTGTTTATGCCGGCGCATATGAGATGACCCAGGGGCGCACGCCAATCTTTGGCTATTACTCATTAGATCAATCAGGAAAGCCGCGTACCATTGCCGGCGATCACCACATAGCCTTTGAAGATGCTTTGGCGCTATACCAGTTGACGAGAGAAAAGCATTGGCTCGATGCTGCTGAGACGGGAGCTGATCGCTATATCGCGGAGAACCTGACAGTGCTGCCGAGCAAAGATCTCGGGACTATGCCGTTCATCAATGTATCCTCCGTGCCGGCATGGGAATCTTTGTTGCATCTTTACGAAGCAACTAAAGAACCGCGCTATCTCAAGGCCGCGCACGATGGAGCCTATTGGCTACTTGCGTCTTTATGGGTCCAGCCTCGTATTCCCAACGGGGATTTTACGGTACACCCAGATGGCATATATGACGCCGGGCCGCTCGTTTGGTGGAAAGGCGATCGCCGTTTCAGGCTAGGAATATATGACGCACCTGGGAAGGCTGATAGTACCTGGCCGAAGGCGCCTCCAATCCCTGTACCTACAGCCCACGTACCCGCATGGGAGGTCAGCAATGTCGGACTGGGCCTGGAGCAACCAGTGACGTACTCGGTTGTCGGCAACGACTGGAATATCCTGATGAGTACGTGGGCTCCCAATTTTCTTCGGCTCGCAAGTTATACGGGTGATCCGCTTTTCAAAACCGCTGCGCGAAATGCAACAATTGGCCGGTTCGCAAACTATCCAGGGTATTATGCGAATATTTTCACCAATCTCGATGAATCGCCCAGATATCCAATTGATGGTCCAGATGTTACTACTATTTATCTGCATCATATTCCTCCATTTTCTGCCTATGTGCTTGACTACCTCTTTACCGATGCCGAGATGCGGTCGCATGGAGCGATCTCTTTCCCGAGTGTTCGTGGAGATGGATATGTATGGTTCGATAACCGTATTCGCGGATTCGCACCGGGTAAGGTATATGGAGAACCTGCATGGCCCTGGATCAATAGAACAGCAGCGGTTTTTGATAATAAAAATGTAGACGAGGTTCTTGCGCATAACGAGAGCACGCTTTACGTTTCACTTCTAAATCAAGTTAATGAAGCACAGCATGTGGAGATTCATCTTGACCCTCATGTGCTGGGACCCCTTGAGAAGGTGACGAGAGCCAGAGCTTGGGTTGACAACAAGACGGTGAAGCCAATTGCTATACATAACGGGATGATCGCCGTCGATCTACCGGCAGGCGCATTAGTAACACTCGCGGTGGATGGCTTGAAAATTCATGTCTCAACACACACCATAGCCCCACCATCCGTACTTCCATTGCCGCGGACAAGCGGGCTTGAGACCAAAAGTGTTGAGGAAAGTGCGCTGCAGGCAAGTGCAGCGTTTATCACCGTTCCGCCTTTTCACTGGCGTGATCTATACGTCTATGTGCGCGCCAATCGTGCACAGTGTTCAGGAGCTACTTTGATCTACCAAATTGGCGTCGAACCCGAAAAACAATTGAGTGTAGATGAATTCCCTTGCGAATTCAGTGTCCCACTTCCCGCTACAAACGATCCCGTCCAGTGGCGCGTTGTTGATCTGAAGAAGTCGACAGACGCTAAGCCGGAATAGCCGGCAGATCGATTGGTATCAGAGCCAATATTTTCCGGAATTCACGAGAGGTTTTCGATGTTAGTGTCGGGCTATGTAAAGGGATTGAGCGAGATAGGGTACATATGGATTAAGCGCTTGACAAGCCTCCACACATACCCCTAACATCCTCTCGTCCCGAAGTATGCAACCACATCGAGATATCTGTTGTACATTACGTTAATCGATTTACCAAGGACTTTCTATGTATATTGTTGGCGACGCATGCTCCAAGAGGCTTTTCTCGAATGCCCCACGATGGGTCGTTATCCGCAAGATTTTAAGCACATTGTTACTGGTGCTTGTTGCGTTGTTCGTGGGGTGCCCTGACGCGGCTGCACAGCAGGATGTCAGTTCCATCGTAGGCACCATTACAGATCCGAGTGGAAAAGTCGTCCCCTCTGCGAAGGTGCATATCGTCAATGAGAGCACTGGTATCAGTCAGGATCTGATCACCGACCATGATGGCTATTATCAGTCTCAGCCTCTGGCCCCGGGGAGCTATTCTGTCACGGCAGCAATGAAAGGATTTTCAACTTCGTCCACGCTCGACCTCGTCGTGGATGCAGCTGCACAGGTGGCTGCCAATATGACGTTGCAGGTCGGCAGCTTCACGACAACTGTGACCGTGGAATCGGCGCCGCCCGCGCTCAACACTCAGGACGCCGAAATCGGAAATACCATCGATACACGCGCGGTCGAAGATCTGCCCGTGAACGGCAGGAGTGCGCTGGCGCTGGCGCTTCTAAGTCCTGGCGTGGTCTCGGGAGTGGGAGCGGTGAGCGATGGGTTCACCAACCGAGGGACGGCAGTTTCGGCAATTCGCATCTCGGGCGGTGTGATGGGCAGCAACAATAACCTTCTTGATGGCGTGTCGAACTTGCAGAGTTATCTTGGTGAAATTGCGATCAATGTAAAGGCAGATGCGGTATCGCAATTCCGAATTATGACCGGAGTAATTCCCGCGCAGTTTGGATATACCTCGGGTGGTGTCATCAATGTGGTCACACGATCTGGTGGTAATCAGTTTCACGGTTCACTCTATGAATTTTTTCGCAACGATGCTCTGGATGCGGTCATCGCCTTTCCCAGGCCGACGTTCGGGAAGCCGGAGTTGCGCTTCAATAATTATGGGGGAACGTTTGGGGGTCCAATCAAGCGCGACAAGGCATTCTTCTTCGCAAATTATGAAGAATATCGTTACATCAGTGAGACGCCTTCCTATTCGAGTGTACCGACGCCGCA
>Ga0302315_10004231_pt1 | contig 12620 bp, 10 predicted proteins | sample III_Palsa_N3_1_FD_200532 | JGI IMG/M metagenome (GOLD analysis project Ga0302315, IMG submission 200532) | Peat permafrost microbial communities from Stordalen Mire near Abisko, Sweden - III_Palsa_N3_1 | ecosystem: Environmental > Terrestrial > Soil > Palsa > Peat permafrost | place: Sweden... | reverse complement strand
GATTGTGCAGTAATTTTCCGCGATTTAAAGCATCTGTGATTTTCTTATTTTTACAAAGAAATTTACATAGAGGGAAATTGTCGCCGCGCAAAAGAAAGCTATGCCTGTTACATCGTCGATAAGCGATGCGTCAACACACCTGTGAAATAGTTTATCAGCAAAGTATTTTATAAATGAGCCGGGCAGATTCGATTCGCCCAGCTTTTCTTTTATCTGCCATTCCCAATCTGTTAATGGGCAATAACCCACCCCGTACCAAATCCCTAATATAAACCAGCAGGCTGCTGTAGCAGTGATAACCACAAGGTGCAGCCTTCTTGTCTTTTTCCATATCCATCCGCATAAATTGAAACCGATAACTGAAAGGTGAAGAAGGGTTAGCAGGATGTCGGTTAGGCGTAACAACATAGTAATTTTTTTATGAACGTCGTTTTACATAAGAACATGATCCTCGGCTCACCCAAACCCTCTCCAAGGTAATGGCACTAACTTAGGGTATTTAATGGCGAATATCGAACGCTGAATTTCGACCCGATAGCTATCGGGTGATGAAGTCAAACCTGGATATTGGACACCCGATCTATCGGGTCGAAATTCATTATTCTTCATTAAAGAAACACTGTAAAATACCCTCGACTCAAGCCCTAAGTGTCACTCCTTCCTGAACTCGTAGGGATTATATTCCACATCGTCGGCCACCTTAACGCGCAAACCTGTTACCTTCCCATTTTGCACATAAAACGGAAAAACCGCCTTGCCATAGGCTGGGTCGCTGAAAGTTGCATAAAAGCGATTCCCGCCAAGGGGCTGCAAATGCGCAAACATGTGCGGATGATGCTCAAATCGAATTTCCAGGTCATTGGCCTCACCGGTAGTGATCTCTAAATGGCCGTAAATATTGTTCACGTATTTGCCGGTGTAGGCCTCAAGGGGCAAAGCTGTTGGATGGTTTAGTGCAACGGTGTCGCGCAGCTTCTTATCGACAGCATCTTCCACGGCTTCTTCAGCCTTAAATTTAGCCAGGTAAGCATCGCTGTAGTCACGATAAGACAGTTTAAAGTATGCATCCAGGATTTCCCAGCGGAGGGCGTTGTAAAGCTCATTCTGGTCGGTATTGGTTAAAATAATTATTCCAAGATGGTCCTGCGGAACCAGTGTAACCGATGATAAATAACCGTTCACCCCACCATCATGCATTACTATCCGGCGGCCGGTATACGTCTGTAAAAACCATCCCAATCCATAAAGCTCATAGCCGCTTTCCCCGTCAACGTGGGTTACCGGGCCAACAATATCCTGTGGTTCGCGGGTTGCCTTTATCGCAGCGGCGGATATCATTTGTCTCGGACCCACTTTTCCATCGCTAAGCTGGGCCAATACCCATTTGCTCATATCGTTAACCGAAGAACTGATCGCCCCGGCAGGAGCAAGGCCATCGATCTGGCAATAGGGAATGGCTGAAAGGCGGCCGTCTATCAGTGTATGCGGCACAGTCCGGTCATATTGCTTCGGCATGTCGGCTGTTAAAGCGATCGTACCGGTCATACCCAGCGGCGCAAAAATATTTTCCTTCACAAAAACTTCCCAGGGTTTCCCCGTAACTACCGGGATAATTTGCCCGGCGGTTAAAAATGCAGAATTGGTATAACCCCATGTGGTCCGGAACGGATAAACAGCCTTTAGTTCGCCCAATTTTTCGATGATCTGGTCCCGCGTAAGGTCTGTATTATAGAAAGTAAAGTCTCCCTGGAATGTTTGCATTCCCAGGTGATGGCATAACAGATCACGGATCACGGCCATTTCGCCTGCCGGCTTGTTTTCCAGCTTAAACTTTGGGAGATATTTTGTGACTTTGTCGTCGAGCGAGAGTTTTTTCTGATCTTGCAGTATGGCCAGGCAAGTAGCTGTAAAGGCCTTGGTATTGCTGCCGATCATAAATAAACTATTTATATCCACCTTACCGGGCTGGCCAAGTTCTTTTATCCCATAAGCTTTCATCATCACCACTTTATCATCTTTCACTATGCATACGGCTGCGCCCGGAATACGCCAGTTGGTTAACGCACGGTTGATGTAATAGTCAAGGCTGTCTTTGATGAATTTGCTCCGGTCAATATGTTGAGCATTTGTAAACGATGTAAAAACTACCAGAAAGCCAATCAAAAAATATATTTTCTTCATCACTTGGGTTTTATTTATGCGTCCTGCTGCTCAAAAGCACCTGTTTTATTTCCGTTCAAAAAGGGGCACATGATTGCATCACGCGCAAATAAGGCAGCGTGGATTGCTTGATAGGAAAAATGGATATCAGCAGGTGGTTTCTTTTCGATTATTTAAAATGCTAATTTAACGCAAAAATTGCATTCCTGATTATTAATTAAAAGCATAAAAAATTATGAACCTTAGAATCTATCGTCTGGGCCTGTTCTCGTTAGCCTTCTTATTCCTGTTGTGTGGACTATCGGTTGTGCATGCCCAGCCCGGCGGAGGGAGTATGCATTGGGCATCCGACGGTTACGAGTATTACCGCGTAGAAAATGGTAACCTGGTTGAGCTCGACACCCGGGACAGCGCAAAAAAAACAGTTGTGTTGACAGCAGACATGCTTACCCCGCCGGGAAAGAAAGCAATCCCTGTTGAAAATTTTCAAATAACCGATGACGGTAAAATGATTCTACTCTATACCAACAGTAAAAGGGTGTGGCGTCAAAATACCCGCGGCGATTACTGGGTGTACGATGTGGCGGCAAAAACCTTGAAACAACTGGGCGCAGGCAGGCCGGCATCGTCATTAATGTTTGCAAAATTATCTCCCGACGGCAGTAAGGCCGGTTACGTAAGCGAACATAACTTATATGTTGAAGACCTGGCTACGGGAATCGAAAAGCCGCTAACTACCGATGGCAGCCGCAAATTGATCAACGGCACCTTTGATTGGGTGTACGAAGAAGAATTTGATTGTCGCGATGGCTTTCGTTGGTCGCCCGATAGCAGGGCTATAGCTTATTGGCAGATCGATGCAAGCAAAATTAAGAACTACCTGATGCTGAATACCACCGACTCCACCTACTCCTTTGTAGTGCCTGTAGAATATCCGGCAGCGGGGGAAGACCCCAGCGCGTGTAAGTTGGGCGTGGTGGATGTGAGTACAGCAAAAACCAGGTGGATCAACGTGCCCGGCGATCCGGTTCAGCATTATATTCCCAGGATGGAATGGGCGGGCAACTCAAATGAGCTCATTCTACAGCAATTTAATCGCGCCCAAAACGACAGTAAGCTGTTTGTGGCGAATGTTTCGAACGGCACTACTGCGCTGATACACGACGAAAAAGATAATGCCTGGATCGACGTTAAAGAGCCTGCAACCGGGTGGGATTGGATAAACAAAGGAAAGGAGTTTGTATGGATAAGCGAAAAAGACGGCTGGCGGCATATTTACAAAATTGACAGGGATGGAAAAGAAACGCTGCTCACCAAAGGCAGCTACGACGTGATTGAGGTTGCAAGCATTGACGAGGCCAGCGGTTTCATTTATTTTATTGCTTCGCCCGATAATGCTACTCAAAAGTATTTGTACCGGATCAGGATAAAAGGCGGCAAAGAAGAACGCGTTACGCCCGCAGACGAGGCCGGAACCAATGCCTATGAAATTTCGCCGAACGGTAAAGTAGCCTTGCATACCTTCTCCAATATATATACGCCCGATATTAATGAAGTGATCAACCTGCCAGATCATCAACACATCAGCGGCAATATGAAGGTGAAACCAGCCCTGGATGCAAAGAACAAACCGACGTTTTTTAAAGTGACGACGGTTGACGGTGTCGAAATGGACGGATGGATGGTTAAGCCCACTCATTTCGATTCGACTAAAAAGTACCCGGTGGTTTTTTATGTTTACAGCGAACCGGCAGGCGCGACAGTAACCGACGAATTTGGCAGCGGGCGCAACTTCCTTTACAAGGGCAGCATGGCTGCTGACGGGTATATTTACATATCGCTCGATAACCGCGGAACGCCTGCGCCAAAGGGCTCGGCATGGCGCAAAGCTATTTACAAAAACATCGGGCTGGTGAACATTGAAGACCAGGCCATGGGCGCCAAAGAAGTGTTGAAATGGCCTTTTGTCGATTCAAGCCGTGTCGCAGTGTGGGGATGGAGCGGGGGCGGTTCCTGCACGCTGAACCTGATGTTTCAGCACCCTGAAATATATAAAACCGGTATTGCCATCGCCGCGGTGGGCTGGCAGTTAACCTATGATAATATTTACCAGGAGCGCTATATGGGAGTGCCAACGGATGATGCAGGACGCCAGGTATTTATAAAAGGGTCGCCCATCACTTATGCAAAAAACCTCAGGGGTAATTTACTGTATATACACGGAACCGGCGATGATAATGTACACTATAAAAATGCTGAAATGCTGATAAACGAATTGGTAAAGTACAACCGGCAGTTCAGCCTGATGTCGTACCCCAATCGTTCGCATGGCATTTTCGAAGGCCCTGGCACCAGGGAACACCTGAGCACACTTTATACTAATTATTTAAGGGAGCACTGCCCGCCGGGCGGCAGATAATGCCAGGTGTTGTGCTTGCGGCGATAGTTTACCCGAACCCGATGAAACATGGATGCCAGGCGGATTAATATCGAATAACGAATATTGAATTTCCAATATCGAAGTTTAACTTCATCACCCGATAGTATAGGGTCGACATTCAATATTCATTATTCGACATTAAATAATTTAGGAACCTAACATTATTACCGTTTGGTATGGAGCAAAGAAAAGAGCTGCCCGGGTATTCCCGGGGCAGCCCATTCACGTGTATAATTGGTTAGGGAAATTAGTAGTTAAGGCCCTCGTCGCCGAATCCATCCGGGCCGCCGGATTTGGATGGGCGTTGCCCGTTTTCTCCGTCAAAATCCGTTTTCCGGCCCAAAAGGGTGAAATTCTCGGCGACCACCTCAGTGGTGTATTTTTTTACGCCCTCTTTGTCCTCGAATGAACGGGTACGAAGTTTGCCTTCTATATACACCAGTTTGCCTTTTTGCAGAAACTTTGCGGCAACGTCAGCCAGGCCCCTCCACATCACAATATTGTGCCATTCCGTCTGTTCAACTTTGCGGCCATCTTTATTAAAGGTTTCGGAAGTGGCCATCGGGAAGCTTACCACAGATACGCCGCCTTCCAACTGGCGTGCTTCGGGATCCTTTCCCAAATGACCTATTAAAATAACTTTATTAACGCCAGACATATTTTTTCTAAAGCAACAAAAATTAATTTACAAATTAAAAATATTTTTTATAAATATAAAGATAACTTTGGGCATAGCCAATTCTTTAAGCTTTTCTTTATTACAATAAAACCAGTTTTCTTTTAATTTAACCGGTCGGCCTTGAAATTGTATAAATCGAACGTACAAGCGTTGGTGCGTCAAGGTATGTTTAATAATCGGAAAAACTTCAGCAACTCTAACATCGTTTCCGAATAACTGTTTCATTTCTTCCATTGCTAAAAGTGTTTCAAGGCTGGCCATCGAGCCGGTTTCGATTAACGGAAGATCGTACATATTTGCCCATATATCCGTTTCATTCCGGCGGCACATCAAAACCGTGTCGAGGTCCCTAACCAACAAATAATTGAAATACCGCTCCCGTATTTTAACCTTGTTTAGCTTTACCGGCAAAACGTGGAAAGCATTTTGTAAAAAAGCATAACACCCCTCCCTCACCGGGCACACGCCGCAGGCAGGCTTCGCAGGTTTACAGATGGTGGCGCCCAGTTCCATCATAGCCTGGTTATGCAGTCCCGGATATTGCCTATTAAGTAATTCGTCGGCGGCCAACCTGAATATCTTTTTGCCCTGGGTGCTGTTGATAGGTTCGCTGATGCCAAAGTATCTTGCTAAAACCCGGTAGACATTTCCGTCAATCACCGCTTTTGGCTCGTTGGCTGAGAACGAGGCTATCGCCGCAGCTGTGTATTCCCCGATCCCCTTCAGCTTGAGCAAATATTCATAGGTTGTCGGAAAAACCCCGTTAAAATGATCACGTACCAGCCTTGCAGTTTTGAGCATGTTCCGGCCGCGGGAATAATAACCCAGGCCCTGCCACAATTTAAGTACCTCCTGCTCCTCTGCGGCCGCAAAACTTTCAACATCAGGGTATTTTTCAAGGAAGCGCTGAAAGTATGGCAACCCCTGTTCTACGCGTGTCTGCTGCAGGATTATTTCCGAAAGCCAGATAACATAAGCGTCCTGTGTATTCCGCCAGGGGAGGTCGCGTTTATGCTGGCTGTACCAGGCTAAAAGCGCAGTATTGAAGTTCATTGCCGCAAAAATAGCGATGAAAGTGCCGCATTTTCACTTTAAATTAAGTTACGTTGTTGTTAATTTGCTTTGTAATAAAAAAAATATGGTAATTATTTCAAACTTTAGGAATAAAGAGATACTTTTGCAACCCCAAATAAGTTAAGTAATTATAAAATAAATAAATAAAATCTGATATGACTAAGGCAGAAATTATTACCGAGATCTCATCCAAAACAGGGATTGAGAAGGTTGACGTACAGGAAACCGTTGAAGCGTTTTTCAAAGTGGTTAAGAATTCAATGGTTGGAGGCGAAAATGTTTATGTAAGAGGCTTCGGAAGCTTTGTTGTAAAGAAGAGGGCCAAGAAAACAGCGCGTAATATTTCAAAAAATACTGCCATTATCATTCCGGAACATTTTGTTCCAAGTTTCAAACCTGCTAAAACCTTTGTTGACAAGGTACGGGTGGGTAACAAAGTAAGCAAATAATTTTCCAGGGGCATGTACAAAAAGCAAATAGTCGTAATAGTGCTTGTTGCTATTATTATGGGTTATTTGCATTTCCTGCCTTTAATCGGAACGCTCAAAACCGGTCAGGCTGATGGCCACACCAATGCACCCGCGCCTCAACAGCGGCAGGTTGTAAATGTGACGGCGGATATGGTCTCATCGGCAGGAAAAATAGCCATTGGCCCTGCGCTGGCGGAGCAGATAAGCGGCCTGGAATCCCAGCTGCAGAAAGCACCTGAGGCGTCGAAACTAAGCCTGCAGAAAAAGCTGGCGAAAGCGTGGGACGATGTTAACCAACCAGCTCCGGCGGCGTTTTACTACAGGGCTGTCGCCGAAAAGGAAAACACTTTCGGCGATTGGATCAATGCAGGCAACAGGTTTAACGATGCCTTCAAATTCGACCAGGATACGGTGTCGCAGCCGTCATTTATTTTGAGTGCAATTGCTTGCTTTAAAAAGGCTGTCAAAATGCAGCCGGCCGATCTGGATGCAAAAACCGGTCTCGGCGTGGCTTATGTAAATCAGACAAGCCTGGGTATGACCGATCCTGACGGAGGCTCACCAATGCAAGGGATCATGTTGCTGCTTGACGTGGTAAAACAGGATCCCAAAAACTACAATGCGAATTTGGATCTGGGCATGTTTGCCATGAATTCGCGCCAGTACGATAAGGCGGTGCAGCGGCTCAAAACGGTCATCGCTGAAAAGCCCGGGTACGAGCCCTATTTCTATCTTGCTGAAAGCTACAAGCAACTGGGAATGAAAAAGGAAGCTATTGACGCTTACCAAAAAAGCAGGGACCTTATGCCCGATTCGGCATTTGACCGGCGCATCGATGCTTACATTAAAGAATTAAAAGAATAATCACAGTTAAAAAATTAAAAATATGCCCAGCGGTAAAAAACGTAAACGACACAAAATGGCTACCCATAAACGCAAAAAGCGTTTAAGAAAAAACAGGCACAAGAAAAAGTAGGCTGTTACCCCAGGCTTATATAGCTTTATAAACGGGCAATTTATTTTGCCCACTTGTTAACATGCGGTTTATATAACCGCTTTACGAAATGGAGTAGCAGTTGATAAAAGAATTAATTATCGATTCATCCCCCGGCGGGACTACTATTGCACTACTACAGGACAAACAACTCGTAGAACTACATAAAGAGCAGGTTACCAACAATTATACCGTTGGTGATATTTACCTGGGCCGGATCAAAAAGATCATGCCCGGTTTAAACGCTGCTTTTGTGGATGTTGGTTATGAGAAGGATGCCTTTTTGCATTATCTCGACCTGGGCCCGCAGGTGCAAAGCTTGCTGAAGTTAACCAAGCAGGTGCGCAGCGGCGGTTATCAATCTAAGTTGCTCGACAACTTCAAGCTTGACCCTGATATCAACAAGGGCGGTAAGATTTCGGAGGTGCTTTCAAAGAACCAGGTGATACCGGTACAGATCGCAAAGGAGCCTATTTCTACAAAGGGCCCGCGTTTGAGCTCGGACATTTCGATTGCGGGCAGGTATGTGGTGTTGGTTCCTTTTTCGGAAGTAACATCTATTTCGAAAAAAATAAAAAGCAATACCGAGCGTAACCGCTTGCGTAAGATCGTTGAAAGCATTAAGCCGAAGCATTTCGGCGTGATCATCCGTACCGTTTCAGAAGGAAGAGGCGTTGCAGAGCTGCAAAAGGACCTGCTCGACCTGATCTCCAAATGGGAATCCTTCATTACACGCTTACCGACTATCGAGCCCTCGAAAAAAGTATTGGGCGAGATCGACCGTACGTCGACCTTGCTGCGGGACATTCTCAATCCTGATTTCCAGCATATCTATATTAACGACCCCGGCTTGCAGGAAGAAATTCGCTCCTATATTCATGAAATTTCGCCGGAAATGGAGAACATCGTTCGTCTCCATAAAAATAGCTTACCCATTTTTGAGCACTATGGCATAGATAAGCAAATTAAATCCGCTTTTGGGAAAACTGTTAACCTGGCCGGCGGAGCCTACCTGGTGATAGAGCATACCGAAGCGCTCCACGTTATAGATGTAAACAGCGGCAACCGTACTGCAAGCAAAGAAAACCAGGAGGAAAATGCCTTCCAGGTAAATAAGGAGGCCGCTAAAGAAATTGCCAGGCAGCTGCGCCTTCGTGATATGGGTGGCATTGTGGTGATTGATTTTATCGATATGCACAGGCCCAATAACCGCAAGGATCTGTTTGATTACCTTCGCGACGAAATGTCCCATGACAGGGCGAAGCATACCATCCTGCCACCAAGCAAGTTCGGTTTAGTTCAGATCACCCGCCAGCGTGTAAGGCCCGAAATGAACATCGTGACCACTGAAGTGTGTCCTGCCTGTAATGGTACAGGTACCATCCGGCCTACCATCCTCTTACTGGACGACATCGAAAACAACTTTAATTACATATTAGTCGAGCAGAACGAGAAGCATATTACCCTTATTGTTCATCCGTATATCGAGGCTTATATTAAACAAGGATTCGTCAGCCGTCAGGTAAAATGGTTCCTTAAATACAACCAGTGGATCAAGGTAAAAAGCAACCCTGCCTACCAGATCACAGAATTTCATTTCTTCTCCGCTAAAGACGAGGAAATCAAGCTTTGAGGCGGGAGTAAACGTATCTAATAATAGCCTTGCGCCTTAAGTTCCCTCTCGGAGAGGGGTTAGGGGTGCGCCTGCGGTTTTTACGAGGATCATCTTCAGCCCACATTCTTTTGTTTCTAGAAACAACCGTTATCTGCCTGGTCGTTTTTTCTCCACTAAATTCCAATTAAAACCTCAAGCCGGCCCATCATTATAGGCGACAGGCTTACGGTCACCCGTCCGGCGCCTGTTTGACTGCGTAACCCGAACTCTTCTAAAGCCGTTTAACTCCAGCTAAATTACTAACAGCGTCCCGTTTGTCTTATGAAAGTAAATTTTTGCTTCAATATTTCATGGTTTTTTCCTACCTTGATAAAAAATGTATTATAAGCCTCTATTTGTACTTTTAATCTTCCTGAAAGCGTTTTCTTCCTTTGCCGAGGGAGCTGATACGCTTAAGCTTTTTTACGCAATAGGTAAGTACGATCTGTCGCAGGAGGACATGACCAGGATAGCCGGCTTGGTCGATTCGTTAGCCGATACCGACACATTGAAGATCTATGGATACGCGGATTATTTGGGCGACGAATCCGATAATGTTTCCTTGTCTTTCGACCGGGCAAGGACTGTCAAGAGCTATGTTATTTCCATATCCGCCGGCAAAAACTTTTTGATCATTACTGCCGGAAAAGGAGAAATTTCAGGCGCCAGGAAGCGAACGAGAGAAGGCGAACCGTTTAACCGCCGGGTTGAGCTCGTCAGGTCCATGCCTCTCAAAAAAACCACGGTCAGCGCTAAACTGCCGCCGGCAAAGGGCAGCCATTCTATCTATACGGCCGAGATGCCAACCAACCGGCAGCTAAAGTCCTTTAAGGCGAAAATTAACGCCCTGGCTAACCTGGATAAAGGCAGCAGCATTGCATTGCCTGAGATCACCTTTCAACCGGGCAGACATCTTTTAAACCCCGAGGCCATGCCCTATGTGGATACGTTGCTCACCTATCTCAAAACTCATGTCAACCTGGTGTTTGAGATACAGGGGCATATTTGCTGCGTTATAAACGAGGGCGACAGCCAGGACTACGATACCGGGCAAAACGGCCTGTCAACGAACAGGGCGAAAGCAGTTTATGATTATTTCGCGCAAAATGGCATCAGCACCCGCAGGATGAGCTATAAGGGCCTTGGCAGCACCGACCCAAAGGTGTGGCCCGAAATGTCGGAACACGACCGTTACCTGAACAGGCGGGTGGAGATACTGGTGATCAGTAAGTAGCGGGGGATAGGGGAATTACGATACTCATATCTCACATCTCATATCTCACATCTCATATCTCATATCTCACATCTCATATCTCACATCTCATATCTCACCCATCCACACTAATACTTTAGTACAATATATCCTGTTCGGTGTCTAAGTACCCCATTAACGCTGTAGTCCAGGGCGTAGAAATAAGTGCCCTGCTCCTGCATCCTTCCGTTGACATTTGAGTGGCCGTCAAATACCCCGTTGGCATTGTCATAGCCCTTCGCCTGGTATACCAACGCCCCGTTCCGGTTAATGATCATTAAATGGTTGTCGGGATACTGGGTTATCCCCTCTATCACCAAAAAATCGTTGATGCCGTCGCCGTTGGGCGAAACACCCTGGTGCACCAATATTCCGTCATTTACCGATGATGCGCTGTCGGCCAGACTTGCATAATTTACCGGCCTGAATGCAGCCCCCGGCGCCGTTTGGGTTACTGTTAGGGTGTACGTTTCAGTAGTGGTGCCATTCTGTGCCTTTACCACGGTAGTGATGGTATTGGCCCCCTGTACCAACGGCAGGCCCTGCGATGCCGTACCTGGTGTTACCACTGCTCCGTTCACAGTGACAGTTGCGGTGGGAACACTGGTAGTTGGGGTTACGGTTACACTGGTGACGTTACTTGCTACAGTTGCCGAATAGCTGGTTGTACCTGTAGCGAACACAGGTGTCAACGGCCCACTGCTTAATACGAGATTGGAAAGGCTTGCATTGTTTGATAACACGGTGATATTAACAGTCGCCGTGCCGTGGCCTATACTATTATAAGCCGTTACGGTATAATTTGTTGCAGGGCTTGCCGCGGTGGGCGTTCCGCTGAGAACACCTGTAGCATTTGCAAAACTTAAGCCGGCAGGTAAGAAAGGCCCAATATAATAGCCTCCGGTTGGTTTAATTTGCTTTACAGCATTATTACCGACATCGGCCACATATACATTACCGGCGCCGTCTACAGCTATGCCGTCAGGATCGCTGAAGCCTGATCCTATAACAACCGGGGTATTGCTCCCTGCCGGTATCATCTTTACCTGGTTATTGCTATAATCGCCAACATATACATTACCCGAAGCATCCACTGCCACTCCAAATGGATTATTGAAACCGGAGCCTATGATAACCGGAATATTGCTGCCTGAAGGGATCTTTTTCAAGGCATTGTTGCCCCTGTCGCCTACGTAAACATTGCCCGCAGCATCCACCGCTATGCCGGCCGGCTCGTTAAAGCCCGAGCCTATCACCTGCGGTGTATTACTGCCTGCAGGTATTAATTTTACGGCATTGTTGCCGTAGTCAGCCACATACACATCGCCGGCTACATCGATGGCTACCCCTGTCGGCGTTTTGAAGCCGGTGCCGATCGTTAACCGGCTATTGCTGCCGGCGGCGACCTTATATACCGCACTGGCCCCATAATCGGCCACGTATACATCACCCGCAGCATCTACCGCAACCCCATAAGGCTGAGTAAAGCCGGAGCTTATGGTAACAGGCGTTCCATTGCCGGCGGGGATCTTTTTAACCAGCTTGTTGCCTCTGTCTGCCACGAATACATCGCCCGCAGCATCGACAGCTACACCTGTCGGGCCGCTAAAACCTGAACCAAGGGTAACCGGAGTGCTGCCGTAACCCGGCGATGATACGTTGCTGCTTGTGGGCGATAGCGGCGTTATGGCTACGCCCTCGTTATAGGTTTTTGGGCTTGCGTAACTGATAGCGGGCGGGCCATTAACGGTTATATTCAGTGTTGCCGTGCTGCCGCCAGCTGCATTATAAGCTGTTACCGTATAAATTGCGGCAGCGCTGGTTGCAGTGGGTGTACCGCTGAGAGTTCCTGTAGCATTTGCAAAACTCAAGCCGGCTGGCAAGAATGGCCCGATAT
>Ga0302315_10004228_pt1 | contig 12628 bp, 7 predicted proteins | sample III_Palsa_N3_1_FD_200532 | JGI IMG/M metagenome (GOLD analysis project Ga0302315, IMG submission 200532) | Peat permafrost microbial communities from Stordalen Mire near Abisko, Sweden - III_Palsa_N3_1 | ecosystem: Environmental > Terrestrial > Soil > Palsa > Peat permafrost | place: Sweden... | reverse complement strand
TCGATGTGACCGCCATTGTGAACGAAATCACCTCGCGGCCAGGATGGACGAATACGTCTTCCATGCGGTTTGTCATGCTGAGCACAGACCCTACCGCGCCTAGCGTTTATGCGGGATTTGAGGATTCCTCTGCCAATGCCAGCAAAGCTGCCACGCTTGCGGTGAATCCTCAGACCCCGACGGTTGTGTCATCGGGTGCATTTGGAACGTCTGCACAACCAACCTACCCCACAACATACGAAACCGGGCCATTCGTCTACCAGGGAGCTTCGACACTTCTGCTGTTCCTTGGAGACTATTACAATTTCTACGGCCAGGCTGTGGATCAGCCCACGGTAACGGACAGCTGTGGAAACTCCTGGAACATACTGGCGGGACCCACCGACTGGATGGGAATGATTTACGACATGCGGAGCACGGTTTACTTTGTCCAGAGTCCAGCGTCCTGCCCTGGCGGCGATACGATTACGGTCACAGCTGATAACCAGGAGCCTATTTTCCTGCACTTCCTGGCCATAGCGGGCTCAGACACCACCCAGGCTCCCGTCGTTTCCGCCATCACCAGTCCCACCCCCGGCACCTACACCACGAGCGCTACCTCGAATTCCGTTACGCTGGCAAATGGAGGACTGCTTGTGAGCTGGATATTCGGCGACTCCGACTCTCCCACCACATTCACTCCGCCGACCGGCTTTGTTACCGACCCGAACTCGACGCCGACTTATCTGACGGCCGTATCCGAAGGCGTGTCTTCGGCCGGTTCATACCAGAGCCAGTTTGCGATTTCGCCATCGGATGGATGGCAAGTGGTGACCATAGGATTCTCCGCTCCAACGCCTTGAGCCATGCAGCCGGCGCACGCGGGTTGCATTCCAGCAACCAATGCATTCTGACGGCGTTGTACAGCTGGTGTACATGAAACCCATAAATCTCGCAGCCGCGAGGTGAGATACCGCCCTGCCGCCCACCCTGGCCATGAATTCGCGTTGCCATGGTTATACAAACAGCCAGTGGCATGCCCGCCATCTCCATCCGGAAGAACCGAAATGAACCGGAAACTGAGCGGATTCTCCTCGACCGCTCCAATCGACTATGCTTACCAAATTCTCTTTATCGGTGCGCAGTCGGTGGCAAGTCTGGCGGCTGCAATCATCGAAGGGGAGTAAGGAGAGTTTTCAGGGTGAATCTGTTTCGAGGTTTACGGCCGGTGCATCGAGTAACTGCTCTGCGAGACATGCTCGCTGGGGTCGCGCTGGCGGCGATGGATATTCCCCAGGTGTTGGGGTACAGCAAGATCGCTGGCATGCCGGTGATCACGGGACTCTATTCTCTGCTGCTGCCACTTGTGGCGTTTGCGGCCTTTGGCTCGTCGCGATATTTAGTGGTGGCGGCGGACTCGGCGACGGCCGCCATCTTTGCCGGCGGAGTCTCGGGCATGGCGACGCCGGCGAGTGCGCACTATGTGGCTCTGGCCGGGATTGTGGCGCTGCTGACGGCCGTGATTCTGCTGCTGGCGCGGTTGCTCCGTCTTGGGTTCATCGCGGATTTTCTTTCGCGGACAGTGCTGGTGGGATTTCTAGCCGGGGTGGGGCTTCAGGTGGGTATCTCGGTGTTGAGCGAGATGTTCGGAGTGCCCGTGGATTCACGCCGGCCAGTGGTGCAGCTTTGGGAGGTGCTCCGCGGACTGCCGCAGGCACATCCGCAGACAGTAGTGCTGGCCGCCTCGCTGCTCGCATTTGTGCTGGTGTTGCGCCGCTTCGCTCCGAAACTTCCCGCCGCGCTGGTCGCCGTGGTGGCGGCGATTGCGGCGAGCGCATCGCTGAATTTTGCGGGGCATGGAATTGCGACGATTGGTCCGGTGGTCGGTGGTCTTCCGCACCTGGGATTGATGGGCATCCTCAGCCTTCGCGAGCTGAGCTGGGAAGAGGTTGAGACTCTGGCAACTGTATCGGCCTCATGTGCTGTAATGATCCTCACTCAGAGCGCGGCGACCGCGCGCATCTATGCGGCAAAGCACTATCAGGAGGTGAACGAGAATATCGATCTCTTCGGCTTATCGGCCGCGAACGCCGCGGCGGCGCTGAGCGGAGGGTTTGTGGTGAATGGAAGCCCCACGCAAACGGCCATGATGGAGGATGCCGGCGGCCAGAGCCAGCTGGCCCAGGTAACGACGGCGGCGGTTGTGGGAGTGGTGCTGCTGTTTCTGACCGGGCTTCTGCAATATCTCCCAACCTGTGTTCTCGGCGTGCTGGTGTTCCTGGTTGCGCTTCGGCTGATCGATTTGAAGGCATTGAGGGACATCCGTGCAGAGAGCCCGCAGGAGTATGCGATGGCGGTGATGACTTCGGCCGTGGTGCTGCTGGTGGGAGTGGAGCAAGGGATAGTGTTGGCAATGGTGGTGTCGTTGCTGCGCGTGGTGCAGCACAGTTACCACCCGCATAGTGGCGTGCTGGTCGCGGATGGAAGCGGCACTTGGAAGCTGGTGCCGATCGCTTCAAAAGTGGTAACTGAGCCCGGACTGGTGATGTACAGGTTTGGTGCTGCTCTCTTCTATGCAAACACAGGGCGTTTTGTTGAGGAGGTGTCCTGCGTTGTGGAGCCGATGCCGTCGAAGGTGCGCTGGGTGGTAGTGGACGCAGAGGCGATGACCCATGTGGACTACTCGGCTGCGCGGGCGGTAATAGCGCTGAAGAATAACCTTTCAAAGGCTGGCATTGAACTGGCGTTTGCGCGGTTGCCGTGGGATCTGCGGTCCGAGTTCGATCGGCATCATCTGACGGAGGCGATAGGACCATCGCGGATATTCAACCGGCTCCATGATGCGATCGCAGCGTTCAATGAACAGGAGAAACCGCTGAAAGGGGAATCCAGTGAACCGGTCACAGACGACAGAGTTCAGGATTCGGTTGGCCCGCTGGGCGAGCAGTAGCGGAATGCAACACAATGCCCATCCCTTTTGGAGAGAGGGCATCTGACGGCATGTTGGAGCCGAATCTACAGTGTTGCCTATTCCTCACCCGCGAGTCTGCGCAGGCGCGAACTCACATTCCAAAACGCCCGGCCGTCGTGGTATGCGCCCTTCCAAATGGAACCCTTGTCCTGTGTGATTGGCGCGCCAGCCGCAGTGGTCAGGTTGTAAAGACCGTGATATTCGCTGTCGATTGTGTGGTCCTTCATAAAGTTCCACTGTTGCACGAACCTCTGGAAGTAAATGGGATCCTGCGATCCGTATCGTTCGTGCATCATCAGTAGCGCATTCAGGCCTTCTGCCTGCACCCACCATTCCTTGAGCTGACTCTCTGATTTGCCCATCGTTGTGCCGTCCTGGAAGAAGCCCCCGTTGCTTGCGTCCCAGCCGTAAGCAAGAGCGTGATCGACCAGCATTTTTGCCATGCGTTCCGTTTTCTCGCTGGCCTGGTGATGGAGGAGTTCATCCGTCTCCAGCATTAGAGCATTTCTCCTATTACTGTAGAGCGTTAAATGGTATTCGAAACCATGCTTTTGCATCCTCTGTGGTGAGCAAGGGTAGGTTTTGTGCGATGGCTTGATCGAGAGCCTCTTTGGTCCGTGCTTTGGCCGCGCGCAGCAGTTGCTTGAGCTTGGCCCAGGCCTTCTCGATAGGGTTCAAGTCAGGCGAGTAGGGCGGCAGGTAGAGCAACTGAGCTCCTGCGGCTTCGATTCTCTCGCGCACTCCTGTGACCTTGTGCGAGCTTAGATTGTCCATCACCACGACGTCGCCGGGCCGCAGGTTCGGGCACAAGACTTCATCGAGATACGCTAGGAATATCTCCCGATCCGTAGCCGCCTCGATGGTCATAGTGGCAATCATGCCGCGGGTGCTGATGGCGCCCAAAATGGTGAGAATCTTCCATCTGCCATCGGGAGTGGTTTCATGAATACGCGCGCCTCCCGTCGAGCGTCCATACAGACGCGTCATCTGCGTAGATACGCCGCTCTCATCGAGAAAGATCAACCGGTCCAGGTCGATCCTGCCAATTACCTCGACGAACTCTTCGCGCCGCTTGCGGTTTTCTTCCGTGTCGCGCTCTTGGGCGTGGAGTGACTTTTTTTGAGCCGGAAGCCCATCCGCTTCACCACTCGCCACAGATGTTGTGTACTCACCCGCAGGCCGGTCTTGCTCTCTAACTCTGCCTGTAACTCGACTAAGGTCGCATCGGGCTGGGAGCGCAAAATCCCGACCAAGGCAGGTTCATCGATCCGGCGCTTGGCTCCAGGCCGATAACCGGGTCGCTCCATCCGCCCAGTTCGCTTCCGAGCAGCCGACACCTTCCACGCCCAGCCCAAGCTGACGCCGAAATGCCCGGCCAACTCCGACAGGCTCCCCTTGCCCTGGTCGAAGGCCTCAAGCAGCTTCCGCCGCAAATCATCTGAATAAGGTCGCGCCATAGCATGTGCGCGAAGAATCGCCACTCCTACTATACACCTTCAGGAGAAATGCTCTAAATAAGCGGTCTCAACATCGTGGCCGAATGAATCATGGTCAGGAATGGGCTGCCAGGCGCTGGTGAAATAAAGATTCATGGCGCCGGGCTCCACGCAGATTTTGTCGCGCACGATGACCAGCATTTCTTCAAGGCGTGCGCGCAGGGCCGGGTCCGGCCACACGCGGTAAAGTTCCGTGAAGGCCTCGAGCAAATGAATGTGCGTGTTCATCGACTTGTAGCCCACAGGACCGATTGGCCCCATGGCGACGTACCCGTCGAGAACATTTGGCTGAATCGGGGTGCCGTCGCGCGCCAGCCACTCGTAATATCCGCCATGTTCGGAGTCATGCGCGTGCTTGTCGGTCCAAAGGAAGGCCTTATCCGCGAGTTCGAGCGTCTTGGGATCGCCGGTCGCCTGGTAGGCCGCGGCCAGTCCGTAGATACAGAATGCAATGCCGTACAGATGCTTGCCATCGCCGAATTCCGGAGTGACTTTGCCGTCGTCATCGAGTATCCAGAAGAAACCGCCGTCCTGCTTGTCCCACATGACATTTTCCAGATACGTGACTCCGTGCTGCACGATGGGCAGAAACTCTGCTTTCAGCTTGGGGTCGCGCAGCACAACCTGGGATGCGGCCCAGGTCATGCGTCCCTGCATGACAGAGGACTTGCCATCGCTGGGCGCCCAATGCCAGTCACGGGTGAAGCGGGTATGGAACCCGCCATGTTCATGATCTACAGATCGGGGAAACCAAACATTGATAACGTCGGTGTACAGCCCATTCTGGATTTCGGCAGCCAGCTTGAGATAGTCCGCGCGTGTTGGCTGCGGGACGCTCGTAGGCATGTACGCTGCGGGTTGTTGCGCGACGCACGAGCCGGAGGATAAAAGCAGTGCGAGAAGAACGCATCCAATTCTCTTGGCGATCCCATTACGAGACGGTTGTCCTGCGATCATAGCCATGCGCGCTCCCCTTTAACCGAATCAACGCGAACAGGCTAATGCTACACCGTCGTTTGCGGGGATTGGACCGGCAACCCCCGACTTAGAAGATGGGCTATTCCCGTACTGCTTCAGCTCCCCACATACCCGTGATTACTCTTTGTTTCGTGTTCACAAGGGCTAGTGCGCGCACTGCTCCCGCAAGTGGCTGTGCACGAATTGCGGGAGGAGCCGGCATAACACACGAGAACTCTTGCAGCGGCCGGATATTTTGAAGCTGTGGCCTTTGCCGGCGAGGATCTGAAACGGGCGGGCCTCTACCAGGACAATGCCAAGCGCGCCAACCCGAAAAAACAAGTTGGTGGCCTGGATGCATATTTGACATCGCTGGACATGACCATTACTTTCCAGCGATTCGACGCGACGGGCAGAGCGCGCATCGTCCAGCTCATCAACAAATCCAACCAGTACAATCTCACCACGCGCCAATACACCGAACGGGAAGTGGCCGCGGCGGAGAACGATGAAGCGGTCTTCACTCTGCAGGTGCGGCTAGCCGACATATTCGGTGATAGCGGCATGGATAAGCGTGTACCTGCAGATGTCACTAGGATAAAGCTTTCGATTGTGGCCGGAGAGCAATGAGCATACTGGTTGACGCGCCAAGAATGAGTGCAATGATTACGTTCTGCATATAGAATTCCTGTCTCAATGGAATAACGAAGTCTGAGCCTTCCATCCCCTCTAACAAACAAAAGACAAGCAACAATATTGCACATCGAAGCGCATGACGAGTCGTGCTATCTACGTCCGGTGTCCCTGACAGGGCCTGCCTCTTCTCCAGACGCCAGCCCAATGCGAGCGTCTTGAATATCACAGTTAGGTACATCGCAAGCGAAAGCCAGCCGGCATCCGCCAAGACCTCCATGTAGGAATTGTCGGTCCCTCCCACCTTATACAGAGATGCGTGCAAGTTCGAGCCGTATTCCGGTCTGCGTGTCTTTCGAATGCCTGCGATGTAGCCCATTCCTTGTGGGTTAGTCAAGCTGGAGCGGATTACAAACATCCAGACCCCGGTTCTGCCGCTCGCGGTTAAAATGTCCGCGGTGCTCTGATTCCGGTTGAATTTGTTCCAAATGCGGTCTCCGCCGACGACAGCCACGACAGAGCCGACGAGCAAAGCAGAAATCATGAATGCGGAGATGAGGACATAAGCGGCGCGCTTGCTTGTCTTGCCCCACCCAACGGCGAGGATCGCAAGAACGATGAACAGCGAGATTTCCACCCCTCTTGCTTGCGTAACCAAAACGCCGGCGACGCCGGCCAAAAAAGATAAGACGGATCGAGCTCTGGATTCCAGGGAATGAAGGAAGCAGTATGCCGAGATGATCGCGATTGGCGCAGGAACCCCGCTCATCGGCCCTATTGTGCCTCCAAGGAGGCGTATACCTGACCCCGACACAACTTGCATCACGAGTCCTGGTTCGATGAACAGGGCGGCGAGAACGAGCCCAAGAAGCGCGAACAATATAAGTCTGAGGTGAAATAAACAATGCATCCAGTTTGGGGGATTCCAATAGACGTCGGCAATGAACCCCACAACACAAGAAAGAGTGAGAAAATATACGATGCTGAGTTCGGCCGAAACTGTAGGGCCCGGAGAGTACGACACCGATACTACAAACACCAGCCCGAGAAAAAAGGCGTATTTCAGGATTGATCGGACCTGCTTTGGGACTAGAATCGACCGCGCGTAGGCTAAACGAAGAATCGACCAGGTGGCAATCGAAACAATCCAGCCCACCTGCAAAATACTCCAGAAATCAAAATGTGACTGGGACGTGTCAACCCCGTTGTACGCGTCTAGGGGCCGGAAAATCGGCGGACCAAATGCCAGAAGAAAAACCGGGTACCGGAAGAGGAACCTCAGGAATGAAAGACGCCCGGAGGGCTGGATCGCAGGGAAATTGGCTTCGCTGCTCCCGATCCATCGCGCAGATTCGTTCATGTTGCTTGAACCTCTGTTGAAATGCCGCATATTGAACCTGAGTTCAGTAGATGCTCCAAATCAGGCTTGGCTTTGCACCCTTCACTCTCGCCCGATGAAGTCTGAATTGAAAACCATCAGGCATGAGCGGAACATCAATTGAGCTGCTGCTGAACACAGGGCTGACACAAGAACTCTATCGATCGGAGGTGTAATTCGAAGCTTTCATTTTGTTTTCCCTGCGATCACAGAATATACCCCGCATGCCAAGCTCACCACCCTTTTCCCATTCGGTCCAATCCACGCTCCAATGCGTGCGTATCGGCTCACGGGCTCCATGATCTCCTCGGATTTGCAGATCGCATACGCGGCACATCAGGAAGCCGGCGAGATGGACGTCGATCATGGCTAGAATGGACCTCCGGCGCTCACCCCGGGGAGTGAAACAACTGATTGCTGACGAAGAAAAGAACCAGCTGGCGCTGGGAAACCAGGAAAGTGCGCTTCCATGCGTCACACTCCACGTCGTTGCGCGTTATTCCGTTTTTGAACCTCACAACTCAGCGTTTCGCTGCGCAGCCTTCGACTCTTCCGGAGCAAAAAGATTAAGACCTCGAAGCCAAACAGATTCCGCGTCGTGATGGACTCTCAGGCCGTGCTCGCTCCCGTGTGCTTCGAATGGGCTTCGTACAGTTGACGAAGACTATCCAATCGACCGATCAGGTTCTCATCGGTAGCGCAATTCCGGCCAGCGACGGATAAATTCCTCTGCTCTCGTGCCCGGTCGATCGTCTCAGCACTCCGCAGACCGCATCCAATTCGCATACATCCCCCGCGCTGGCGGCTTCGCGTGAATCGCCTTAACCACAAGGCCCCGCATCAGCAGCATCGGCAACAACAAACTCCTGCATTCGGTGCACTGTCGATATGGCACCAGAGGTTTGACGGGAATCGAAGCTAACTGAAAACGCTGCCTTTCCCACAATCTGGTGTGATTTAGATCACTGCATTAATCTCGGACTTAATTTGTCGTATATTAAATGAAGACCAAATTGGTCGTATATCGCGACCGCATCGAGGAAAGCCCGAGCACGGCCCCTCCAAGAGACATGCGAGAGCAGAGAAAAGCCCCAATGTGCCACACAAACAACAATCGTCGATTCGCATTGCAGTTGAGCTGCTTTCTGCTGATTTTTGTCGTCACCGCCTGGGGAGCCGTCGCCGGCAGCATTTCCGGCACAGCAAAGGACGCCTCCGGCAGCGCCGTTCCTAACGCCAGTGTGACCGTTCGGGAGGTCAATACCGGCCTCGTCTACCGAACGCAGACGGACGACAAGGGCTATTACACCCTGCCTGTTCTGCCAGTCGGCCGTTATGACCTCGAATTGCAGGCTCCGGGCTTTCGCGCTTACTGGCGCAAGGGGATCGGGCTCGATACAAATGCCGCGCTCACCCTCGATGCGGCCCTCGAAGTGGGCAGCGAGAGCGAGACAGTGAGCGTCAACGACAACGCGCTGCATGTGGAGACCATAGAGACGCAGATCGGCCAGGTGATCACTGGCCGGCAGATGGAAGCTGTTCCGCTCGACGGCCGCAGCTTTACCGATCTGCTCTCCCTGCAGGCGGGCGTAGCGCCGGCCAGCTCAATTACCTCCAGCACAGTGCAGGACGTGGGCGCGACCACTCTTTCTCCCTCCGGAACCCTGAATCCGGGTACGATCTCCGTGAACGGGCAGCGAGAGTTTGCCAACTACTTCGGCGTAAACGGCAGCGATGTCGAGGAGGACGTGAACGCAGGTACCGCCATCATTCCCAACCTGGATGCGATTGCCGAGTTCCGCATCATAACGAGCAACTTCGATGCCGAGTATGGGGAATTCTCAGGCGGACAGATCAGCGTGATCACCAAATCCGGTAGCAATGGGTTCCATGGCAGCGCATTCGACTTTCTGCGCAATACCAATCTCGATGCGCGCAACTACTTTTCACCGACGCGAGGCTCGTTCCGTCAGAACCAGTACGGCGGCACCTTTGGCGGGCCGATTCGCCGCGATAAGGCATTCTTCTTTGCCGACTATCAAGGCACTCGCCAGACGCAGGGCATCGACACCGGCAACATCAGCGTGCCCTCGAATGCTGACCGCACCGGCAATTTGATCGATGAGGCTGCGGCCTTTACCACCACTGTTCAATTGGGAAACGAGGAGGTTATGGTCCCCACAACCGTCAGCAGCAGTTATCTCGCCGAGCAGGTCCTGGCTCCAGAACTGAACTACCCGGTCAAACAGGGAAATCCGTATTACTTTACGCAGGGAGAAAACTACATTGTTGGAGAAGGTAGCTCTTCAACCATCCAGACCTATTCACATGATTGCATCTCTTCTTCCGAGTGCGTCTTTCCCAACGCAGTAATCCCGCAGAATGCCTGGTCGGTTCCCGCGCAGCGCATGAAGACGTACATTCCCGCTCCCAACACCGCTGCCGGCACGTTCGCCACCTCCGCATATAACCAAACGGTTCAGGATGAGAAGACCGGCCTGCGCCTCGACGCCAACTCGCGCGCCGGCCTGCTCTCCGCCTACTACTTCTTCGACGCCTTCACGCTCGACAACCCCTACCCCATCGCGCAAAGCGGGGCCAGCGTTCCCGGCTTCGACGCCCTCACCACCGGCCAGGCCCAGCTCATCTCCCTCGCCGACACCAAAACCCTCAGCCCCACTGCAATCAACGAGCTCCACATCAGCTTTGTTCGCGATAACACCAACCTCGGCCAACCCGTCGGCGGCAAAGGCGTAAGTCTCACTTCGCAGGGATTCGAAAACGCAGACGGCACAGCGAGCATCGTCCCCCTTGACCCCAAAGGCCAGAGTGTCGAGAACCTCAATTTCAACGGCTATTCCACCGGCGCCGCGGCTAACCAGTTAATCCAGACGAACAACACCTACCAGGTTACCGACACCTTCTCCAAAGTGCTCGGCAATCACACCATCAAATTTGGCGCGGAGTTTCATGCCGACCAGGTCAACGCCCACGCGATCGCGCAGTTCAATGGCAGCTTTGTCTTCTCGGGGACGGAAACCGGTGTGGACTTCGCCGACTTCCTCATCGGCGTCCCCAGCCAGTACAACCAGAGCCAGCTCAATCCCTTCTACGCCCGCAACAAATATTTCGGCGCGTTTGCCCAGGACAGTTGGCATCTGCGGCCCAGCCTCACCCTCAACTACGGCCTGCGCTGGGACCGCGTTGCCCCCTGGAGCGAAAAATACAATCAAATCTCCACTTTCGTTGCAGGCGCGCAGTCGCAGGTTTTCCCCACCGCGCCCGCCGGCATCCTCTATCCCGGAGACCCCGGCGTCGCGAACACGCTCGCTCCCATCAGCAACTTCGGTTTGGCCCCGCGCCTCGGCCTGGCATGGTCTCCGCAAGCCGCCCCCGGCAGCTTTCTCGGCCGCATCCTGGGCAGTCCCGGCTCCACCAGCATCCGCACCAGCTTCGGCAACTTCTATACCGCCATTGACGCTCTCTCCATCGGTGTTCTCGCCGCGAACGCTCCTTACGGCACTACCTACACCAGCCCCGCGCCGCCGCTCTTCGCAACGCCGTTCATCTCCGCCGACAGCGGACCCATCAACGGACAAACCAACCCCCAGCCGTTCCCCTACACCTTCGCCCCGCTCAACTCATCCCGCTCCAATCCCGACACCACATTCGACTGGAGCAGCTTCGTTCCCATCAGCGGCATTCCCGGCTACGACATCCACAACCGCGCTCCCTACACCGAGGAGTGGATGCTTTCCATCGAGCGCCAGGCTGGCCCCAATACCGTCATCACCGCCACCTACGTTGGAAATGACAGCCATCGCCAACGCGTTCTCATTGAGTCCAACTCCGGAGACCCCGCGCTCTGCCTCAGCCTCAGCAAGCCCAGTGAAGTAATGCCAGGCACGCTCACCTGCGGCGCCAACGGAGAAGATACTGTTTATTACCCCGTCGCCGGCGGCCAGGTCAACGGAACTCGCGGTCCGCTCGGCCCGAACTTCGGCAGCAACGCCCTGCAGTCCAACGTCGGCCACGCCAACTACAACGCGCTTGAGCTGAGCGCCCGCCACACCAGCGGACGCCTCGAGTTCTCCGCTGCCTACACCTTCGGCAAGTCGCTCGACGAGTCCTCCAGCATCGGTGAAGAGGTCAACCCCTTCAACCCCTCCCTCAGCTACGCGCTCTCCGCATTCGACGTCAAGCAGAACTTCGTCCTCAGTTACGAGTACCAGCTTCCGGTCGACCGCCTGCTGCACGCCAACCGCCTCACCCAGGGATGGTCTCTTTCCGGCATCACCCGTTTCGCCAGCGGATTCCCCGTCACTCTGGTCAACAACGGAGACAACTCCCTCATCGGCTCCAACCCCAACGGAGTCAACAACAGCAGCATCGACGAGCCCGACTTTACCGGCGTCCCGCTCAACCTAAACCACAACCCCCGCAGTGCCGGCAACACCTACTTCAACGCCCGTGCCTTCCAGATGAACTCCCTCGGAACCCCCGGCACCGCCAAGCGCCGCTTCTTCTATGGCCCCGGCGCCGACAACTACGACGCGGCCCTGCAAAAGAAGCTAGCCCTCACCGAATCCAAGTCGCTCCTCTTCCGCCTCGAAGGCTTCAACGTCTTCAACCACACCCAGTTCAACGGCCCTAGTTCCGTAGACGGCAACATAGGCAGCCGCACCTTTGGCAACGCCATCAGCGCCGCGCCAGCCCGCATTATGCAGGGAGCGCTGAAATTCAACTTCTGAAAGAGAACGGAAGACGAGCCGTAGCTTTTTGCTCTTGCGACCAACTCGGGAGAGAATCCAAGTCAAATCCCCTTCCGCCGATTCGCGCTTCCTGGCGATCCGCATCGACAGGGCCGGAATCGCTTCCTTTTCCATCCTGTGTTGAGCACACAAACAAAGCTTCGCGAAAAAGTTGCCTTCGCCTGCGCGTTCCTCCATCGAGCGGCGCCGCGCTGCGTAACGGATGTCGGAGGCGGACGCTGTTCAACGCTTCTGGTATGGGTGGAAGATGTAGTCCTTCGCCTTCACCACCGTATGGCACGCGTTTCCGCAGTCTGAGAGGCTGGTGGGATCGGCCGTGAACTTGTCGGTTGCGGCATCGTAATTGAAAACAGCGTACCCCCATCCGCCGGTTTTCGGAAATCTCTTGCTGTCCTTTTCCATCACGAATGCCTGCTTGAAGAAGTCCGGCACATCCACGGCG
>Ga0302315_10004226_pt1 | contig 12631 bp, 9 predicted proteins | sample III_Palsa_N3_1_FD_200532 | JGI IMG/M metagenome (GOLD analysis project Ga0302315, IMG submission 200532) | Peat permafrost microbial communities from Stordalen Mire near Abisko, Sweden - III_Palsa_N3_1 | ecosystem: Environmental > Terrestrial > Soil > Palsa > Peat permafrost | place: Sweden... | reverse complement strand
AGCCAAAGATGGCCTCAGTTAGGCAGCGGGTGGAGGTCAGTAACAGCAGTGGCAAGCTGGTCAGCTACGTCTACCACGACAGCAAGGGTCAAACACAGCTCGGCAACCCTCTGCAGGGTGTGACTGTGCTCGGCAGTGTGGGCAAGGACAAGCTACTGGTCATCTACAACGACGACAAGCTCAAGAAGAAGCATGTCATTGATAAGCCCAAGGTTGACAACGCTGTTATCCCGCCATCAGTTGAGATCAAGTACATCTTCCTCGTGGTCGACCAGTGTGGTGATGATTTCCTTTGTGACTATGTGTCCGATGGCTCTCGTTACCGGGTCAAGCTCACTATCCCCTTCAACATCCAGGACCTCTGCCTGGTTCGCAACTTTGTGTTGTGGGTGCCCAACAATGTTGACGTTGTCAATGAGCACTAAAGCCGTTAGGCCACTGGCCCGTTAAACCGTTAGGCCGTTGCCTCAATAACCAGTCGTATCTTCTCAGAAGTTACTATGACAGAAGTCTCTACTACTACTACTACTACTACTACTACTACTACTACTACTACTCAACCAGTACCTGTTCCGTAAGAGGTTATATTAATCGTTTTACTATACTATGATTGGACTAACAATCTTACTGTGTAAGGTAGAGTAGTAATCTTGCTGCAGTATAGGTGGAGTAGTAGTCTAGTTATAGTATAATAAGATTACTAATCTAGTTATACTATAAGTAGAATAGTAGTAGTAGTTTTGTTGCAATATAAGTACAACAATAATCTTGCTATACTATAAGTAGAGTAGTAGTAGTTTTGTTGCAATATAAGCACAACAATAATCTTGCTATACTATAAGTAGAGTAGTAGTTTTGTTGCAATATAAGTATAACAATAATCTTGCTATACTATAAGTAGAACAGTAATTTTGTTACACCATAAGAATAACAGAGTTTTGTACTATAACTAGATTACTAATCCTGTTACACTATACTATAAGAACAACAAAATCTTCTGTACTATATAACTAATCTAATGATGATGCTACACTACAAGTACTCTACTAGTGTAGTAATAGTTAGTGGTGTAGCCAGCATAGCGATGAATACTACTCTAAGTAGTATTGCAACTGATACCGACAGGTATACTGTAAAGTTTAAGCTGACCATATCTGTACTTGCCACTCTGGGCTTGACCGACCACTCAAGACGAAACTTTCGTGGTGGTGTGAATTTAAGTGCAAGTATCTTTGTACAACATAAATTATTTAAGCTTTAAAAGGCAAAAGACATGAACGGAGGATATAATACTGTTATGACAACGTTACACCCGTACTCAACTAACGTGAGAGTTACGCCACCACTTGACGTGGCAACTAATGGACTGTTCAATACAACAAGTAGAGAAGCAACTAATGTACCTGCTAGGACCAATAATTATAATACACCCATTTATACTAATGCAGCTAATGCGCGTGTCATGAACGCTGCTATCGCAACAGCAAAAGTCAAGAGCAACGGCCCGACATCAAAAGCCATCATCTGTTGCTTCCAATACAAATATGCCAACGACTACGACGATCTGAGGAAAAAGAATGTGATAACAGACCTTGACAAGTATATCTTCTTCTGTAACAAAAAGTTGGGTATTGGCAAGCAAAATATTGTAATCTTATCTGATATAGATGGTCTACATACATCGTACGACAACGTGATTATGGTCAACTCAACAGCCCAGTTTGAAGTTCACCTCAAGTCGCAACTGTTACTGTTAGCTAACGACGGCTTTCTGTTCTTTGCCTTCAGTGGTCACGGTGAGAGTTTGAGTAAAATCTGCCACTTCGTCATCCCTACCGGCACAGGTCGCTCACAGTTCATTTCCGGTGCTCGCGTACAACAGCTGTTGTACTACAATCTACCGCCAGTCTGCACCTGCCTAATAGTACTAGACACCTGTTATAGCGGAGGCCTACTGTCACTCAAGTACAAGATTGGTAAGAACATTCAGATGAACAAAGATTACATAGACATGGGTCCACAGCGTAACATCATCTGTTTCCACAGTAGTGGTAGTAAAGAGTTGTCGGCTGTCTTCTATCGCAGCAGTGAATCTGGTAGCATCTTCTCCCACTACCTCCTACTGTACATTCTTTACATTGGTACTGGTACTGCTGCTGCTAACACAGCTGTTCACGTACCTCACTGTCTAAACTACGTCACCGACCAGATTTCTAAGCAGGTAAAAGGCATACAACCCATACACCATCCCTTTGTACAGAGTTCACACCCCACACTGACTATGTTCGAACCCTAATAGTTGAAGCCACGTTAGTAAGAGATAACTTGAGAAGTGAGACAAGTTAGGTCTGAGCTAAGATCGGAAACTATAACTGCTAGTCTATCTTACAATCACAGACTAAATCTGTGATCACCGTAAACTACTTCGTATGAGGTAATCTCGATAATGGGTTATGAGCTAATTTTGTACTCAGGCTAAATGAGAAACTTTATGGTCACCACAAAGTGTATAGATACATACTCGTTGGATAAATTGGCATTTCTACAGTCTTTACAACATAGTTATTGAGATCAGTAGTGTTATCATGACTTTGGACTGGTTGACCTCATCACGTTTATAGTAGACTAATAATTTTGAAATTGAGACTTTTTAGATGATAAAAGTCATGACTATCACTCTGCTTATTGGACAAAGAAAAGTCGAAGTAAACAATCTAACACTTCGGAACTCGAAGTTAGTGAGAGAGGCAGTAGTCGATTTGGGTCAGACAGATATTGATATTGATGTTCCACTAGAATATTCATCTGTTATTAATATCTACCTTGACTTCATAAGCAAGATCTCTTATGACGAGGAGGAGAAAGTTGTCTATCCCGATAACTTACCGGTCATCACTGATATTGACACTCTACTACTTTGTTTCTTTATGGAGAGCTTTTTCGCTGATGATACCTTCTTTCTTTATCTCATGTACCAGGCGTATGGTATCTGGAGCGAGTTCTATCCAGATGTTAAGTTGCTACCAGACGAGAGGTCAATCTATCTTTATACCCCTTATGAATTTGTGCCACAAGAGTATATGGATAGAGAAAATTTCTTTGAAGAGTGGTTGGACATTAATGCTAACAAGGACGTTACCTTGGATAAGACACAAGTCTACCATACAGAGGTCACATATCACTCCAATGGAAAAGTCAGGGATCTAAAGACTTATCACACCATCAATGGTGAGAAACGTGGTCTCTTCCATGAGAGAGCTTGGTATACTACTGGACAACCTAGGTACCAAAACAACTACAAAGATGACAAGAAAAATGGCCTACTGAAAGGTTGGTATGAGAACGGACAACCATGGTACCGATTCAACTACAAAGATAATGAGACGGTTGGTCTGCAGGAAGCTTGGTATGCCAATGGGAAACTTAAATCCCTAAGATACGTAGCGGATGAGGGAGATAGTCTGTCAGAAGGTTGGTATGAGAATGGTCAGTATCAGTTTTTAGATATCTACAAAGATGGCAAACCAGATGGTGTGTGGGAAGGTTGGTATGAGTATCCCGAAGGGAAACTTAAGTACCAAAAGATATACAAAATGGGTAAACTTACCTCAGAAGTGTACTTCTAAGCTTTAAATTCTTTACTTCACAATGAAGTAAATTATCGTCGTGGTTAAATTATTTACCAATAGCCTTATTATGCTAGCACTACTTGTTATTTTATTGTTTTTTATTATGTAGCTGTGTCACACGTCTTTATCTTTTCGATTAGGGACTATACCAACTTTGAGAATAAAGCAGCTCTACTCAAAGTAGAGTATTATATATACATATTATAGTAGTAATTGATATTAAACTATAATAGAAGTTCACACTGCTCTTACGGTATCTGGCTAGTTTTGGACCATAAAATAAAATAACGTTTACAGTGGTGACCATATAGTAAAAAGTGTAATGCCAGAAAGGTGTAGCCGTCCAATCTGTACTGAAGCAACGATATCTTCATCACCAGGCTATACTAACGTAGTTGACCCTAGTAAGGATCAGAAGTCAGGGATGAGTGGTGTTGAGGACGACAACATCAATGAAGGTGGTAGTGCTAAGGATGTCAACGATGGAGCAGATAACGAGATTATAGAGGATAATGATGATGATGCTGGAGATGGTGAAACAGAAGTTGAGAGTAGGTCACTGCCACTAATTCAACCTTTCGACGCGCTGAAGGTAACCACTATCACAGTGGTATCACCACTAGCTAAAATCCGCCACCTCAACCTGCTGGCCATCTACACCTTGCTGCCCTATGTGGAGGTTGACATGTCAGTGCCACTACCTAAAGGTAAGTTCAAGTACCCTATTGAGTGGAATAAGCGTGGCGAGATAGTGTCTATCAACTACGGCAACCTTACTCGTGGCTATAAGCGCAAGCGTAAACCTGTCAAGGCCTTCCCCTATAACATCAGTATAGATATTGGTACCTCCCGCCGTATAGTCAACGTCAAGTTCTCACAGAGTATCAAGATTACTGGGGCACCAGATATTATCTGTGCTCAAGAAGCTGTCACCGACATCATCCATTACATCTCACAGATAGAAAAGTTGTTGAAGGTCTATCAAGCTGATCCCGGCAACGATACCCACTACTTTGCCATCCTTGACCTCTACTACGAGGAGGAGAAACCCGCCATTGACTTCTTCATTCAGCAGCTGGCTCTTAATCATCAAACTGCACTTGCTGCTGCTGCCGACGATCAGCAACAGTTTGATGACCAACAACAGTTTGATGATCAGCGGGCTGATAGTGTTGATGACCGACAGCTTCCTACTGCTGTCCAGCAATATGATCATATTGCTGGACAGCAACTTGATCATGTCCAGGACATCCATAGTGACGACAATATGGATGTTGACACCGATAATGGTGATGATAATGTTGTTACTACCAAGAGTGTTGTTACTACCAATAACAACGATGACGGTGTCGAGGATGGACTGGTACTGTATAGTGGCAAAATGCGTAACTTCGGCTACTATATTGAGATGATCAATATCAACTTCGACTTGGGCTCGACTATCAATCGCCGACGTATGGCTGAAGTGTTCAACGTGGAACCATTCGCTTGTTGGTACAACAATGTTCTGCCGTCACCCAATCTGCTTATCTACCACTTCTACTCAGCAAAGGATAAGCATGAACGCAACAAGGTGGGTAAGTTCACCTTCACAGTTCGTACTACCGGCAATGTGACCTTTTCCAGCTCTCACCCTGAACACATGCGAATCATCTACAATACCTTCATGACTCGAGTGCTGGCCAACTATGATGATATTGTCAGTCATGTGCAGAAGGTTCGTCGTATCAATGTTGGCAAAGGTTGTCACATGTCACGAGATTACTGGTTGAGTATGAGACAGGCTGAACTGCAGTACACAGCCAATCTAGCTGCTCAACGGCTACCTGTCTACGATGAGGAGCTGCAGGGTTGTCGTTACACCATCGATCAGGCCTACTTTGAACCTGATGATCCCAACATCCACCCACTACTGTTCGGTCAGCGCCGTCGTCAACATTACCTACGGCATCAAGCTAGTGGTAACACAGGTACCGTAGGTAACGTAGGTAATGTAGATCAGACAGCCGATGTTGATGATGATGATGATGATGATGGGGATGACTGTGAGGATGAAGAAGCAGAGGACGAGTAAGTTTGGTATATTACAAGATCATCTTGTAGTTTTGTAACACTTCCACTATACGTATATCTATATACTCCTTGTTGTTAGTGGCATTAAACTTACAAGAGGTAGTAAGGACAGTAGTGATAATAGTAGCACTTTTAACAATGATTTATAAGTAAGATATGTAGGTAGATATTAGGGTAGTAGACTCTTATCTGCTATATGTATATATACGTGTTGTAGTTATACTACTGTATAATTCCCTGTATCTCTTATAATTATTACCCTGTATCTTGCAACAAGATATACTTGTCACAAACACAACTACCAGTTTATAACTTATAAGGTTTAGTTATAAAGTTATAATACCTATAGTTTGCGAAGGTTTTATTACTTACAATAGACTATGAACTTAGTCTAAAACACAAACTCTACTCAGAGTAGAATTTCGTCGTCTAACAACCCTTATATAGTAGAATAATAAGAAGATTTTCTGCCCAACAAGAATATTTTACTTGTAAAATATCATGAACCAACTTGTTTATGTTAGTGACAGCAGTTATGATGCTAATGACAACCTTGTACCAGAAACTCACCACCGTCTGTATATGAACGTCTTCCCTGTGCTAGCGGTCTGTATGCTAGTGGTTGTGTTGATCAGCCAGATTTTGATGTGTTACTTGGACCCCTATCTGCACTACGTGCCCTTTGGTGAGTTAATAAGGTCTTACCTCTACCGCAACTTGACCAGTGCTCTACCCTCCCTCCTCATCGTCTAACCTACAAACCAGATATCGTTTAGAAACAACCCCTGTCTCCTCTACTTCCCTACCCATTCTCTTTCGCACTTCCCTACCCATTCTCTTTCGCACTTCCCTACCCATTCTCTTTCGCACTTCCCTACCCATTCTCTTTTGCACTTCCCTACCCATTCTCTTTTGCACTTCCCTACCCATTTTCTTAGCCACTTGTTCTTACCCAGTTTCCTTACCCACCTCCCTGTCGAGATAGTAGCAGAATTGGTATCCCAAGGATACCAATAGTTGACTCTCTGGTATCTTGGAGATACCAGCAACCAAAAGACTTTCGATGTTTCTGAAACATCAATGACCTCTGAGACATCAATGACCTCTGAGACATCAATGACCTCTGAGACATCAATGACCTCTGAGACATCAATGACCTCTGAGACATCAATGGTCGCTAGACAGAATCATCGTCACTAAAAGAACAGCCGCAGCAACAAACCTTGAAGCAACAACAGCAGGCCTTCTTGCTAAAACGTAGGAGTATGTAGATGTGGGGCAGCATGAGAAGGATTGACAACACCCAGATAGCCAGTAGAAGGTAGCTAGCAATGACATGCTCGCTGAGGCAGTTTACAATATCAGTACTATCAACATTGCTTATCGTGGTTGTAAAAAGGATTATGGTACCCACCACATTCCATGCGACACTGAAGGCAGTTGACAGCCAACCTAACATGCGCAAGAATGAGAAGACGTTGCCATCCTTCCAGTACACCACACAAGCTAGCAATAGAGCCAACAACATATGGTTGACGGCGGCACCCTCAACGAAACCGGCCGCTGACACATGGATACTAATACTACTACTGTTATACAATAGTGTGTCAGCATCGCAGATGTCTAGGGCATCGGCATTAGTAGTAGTGTTACTACCATTGCCACTGCCACTAATGATAACAGTACTGTTGTTGTTACTGCAGCCAAGTGCGCAATCGAAGTTGTACTCAAATGACAAGATGATCTGAATTACACCCCAAGCTAGCAGTATAGCCAGGTAGGTATAGGCTACAGTCGTCTTCAAGCTCCTATCACGAGGGTATGATTTGCCCATGACTCTATGTTAGAAAGAGGCAGTCTGCTGTAGTAAGTAAGTTTTTTAGCTTACTGTCACACTCACTTTTTCCCATTCACTTCCCCATGTGAGATAAGTAGTTCTGTGAGTGACCTACGACTGTTAACCTAACCGGTTCGGAGATAACTTTGTCTTACTAGAACTCTACTATATAAGCTTGATTTTCACACGGTCTCTAGGCTGGAGCAGGCAGCAAGCGTAGCCTTCAACTTCAAATAACAAAGTGACGAACGGCCTGATACTGATAATAATAAACTAGTGGTACTAAAATGTCAACCACGAACGCTACCAAAGCTGCTGCTGCTGCTGCTCCAGCGACAGCAGGCGATACTACCATAACGGTTCAGGTCATCAGGATAGAGAAGAGATGGAACAGATGGTGCTACCTCTGTGCTAATGAGCAAGGTAAGGAGGACTGGTATACCTATGATGGCTACTTGTCACTGTACAACGGTGATGTCATAGTTGGCAAGGTTGACAAGGACAAGGCTTTCGTTACTAAGCCTCAAGTCCACTGCTTCACTAGCAAAGATGGCTTCTACAACTACTGCAGTCGCGTGTTCAAGGGTAAAACTCATATAGTCAGCAATCTGTACAAGTTCCTGGAACGCTATGCCAACACCACTGCTTCCAACATTGTTGGAGGTACCACTAGCCCCAGCAAGTCGGTGGTTGATGCCATGAACGAGTTGGCCCAGCTAGGTGGTGACAACACCTACATGCTAATCAGTTCCGAGACTGGCATGTCATTTGACGAGGCTGGGAAGCTGTGTAAAATGTGGGTCAAAGACTATCTTATTCGTCGTCTACTACTGCTGGGCTGTAGCCGAGCTGAGGTGTTCGAGGCTGGTAGTTACTGGATGTCTAATTCTGAGATGTACAACAGACTCATGACTGACCCGCTATCAGTCTACCATGTTAACTGGCAGACCTGTATGAACTTGGCCAATCACTTGAGGATCAAGTACAAGGGTGATGACAAGGCAGTCGCCAAGCTTATGCGCGAATTCAATGAGGAGCTGCAGAAGAAGGGTTGGACCTGTAAACCTCTCAACATGGTCAACTACTCAGATGAGGATGTGCAAATTATGGTTGACAGGTTTAAGTGCCAGATCCGCAACAACTGTCTGTACTTGCCACACATGTGGCAGTCCGAAGACATCATCATTGCTGCGCTAGTTGATAAGGAGGCAGATGGTGCTGGTAGCAACAGCACCGCCAATGACGAGTCTAATCCAGAACTGGATCTCACTTCTACTGCTTCCACTAATGGAGTCAGCGACGGCAAGACTACGGATGAGTACGATTTGGGGACTGCACTCTTTGACAAGGAGCTTAACACCCAACAGCGTGAGGCCCTGGGTATGGCGCTCAAGAAGAAGAGGTCTGTTATTGCTGGTGGTCCGGGTACTGGTAAGTCTACTGTCATTAGCCGCCTAAGTTCAGAGTTCGGCGTGCGTAAGTTCAACTGCTTAACTACCGCTTTTACCGGTAAGGCCGTCTCTAACCTGCGCAGCAAACATAAGGATACACCCTACAGACCCATCATCTCCACCATCCACGCGTCACTGGCTAACGATGAGGTTTTTGACGTCATCATTATTGATGAGATGAGTATGGTCTCACTGCCGCTACTAGCTCGCTGTCTCAAGAAGCATGGCCATCCTAAGTTGAGGCTGATCCTCGTGGGTGACCATAACCAGCTGCCCAGCATTGAACAGGGTGAAGTCTTGCTGGAGTTGATGAAGGTGCTGCCCACTGTGGTCTTGGCTGAGGACTGCCGTCGTCAAACCCGTGATGGACTGTTGTTTAGCAACTTGAGTTTGATCATCGAAAACAGCAAGCACAAGTATGCCAAGAATGAAGACTTCTCATCCTTCGACTTTGCCAACGGTGAGATAGCTTACCCCAAAGCTAGAGACGGCCAAGACATGTACTTCATCCAGGGTGCTGGTTACACCGATGTCGTCAAGCTAGTGAGACAACTCAAGCAGAACTTCAAGATCAAAGATACTGACCTGACGGTGGTCTGCCCGTATCGTGAGCCTCTAGTTGAACTCAACAAGGAGCTGCGCAAGATCTGGTTGGGTGCTGATGTGATGTTGGTCGAAGATAGCTTTAAAAATAAGTGGGCTATTAATGATCGTATCATCATGACTGAGAACCGCACTGACATCGGGGTCATGAATGGTGAAGAAGGTCGTATCATGTCTATCTCCAACAACGAGTTGATCTGCAACTTTGACGGTAACGATGTAAACATCCCTATGAGCATCAGCAAGAAGAGCTATGGTGGCTCTTCTTCCTCTTCCTCTGGAGGAGGAGGAGGGGCGGAGGAGGGCTCAGCCAACCTTCTCTGTTCTAAGCTGTTGCAACTTAGCTACGCTCTGACCGTGCACAAGAGTCAGGGTAGCGAGTGGCCCATTGTCATCTACTACGTTCCGCCTAACAAGAAAGCCGGTGGCTTCCTCTCACGGCGTCTGTCCTTCACTGCACTGAGTCGCACCAAGAACTTGTGTATGTGCGTCTGTGACGACCTGGATGTGCTGGCTGGTGCTATCATCTGTCGTACCTCTAAGCGTATCGACAACTTGGCTGCCAGCTACAAGACTGTCATGGGAATCGTTGATCCACCGGCTGACGGTAAGAAGGCTGGTGGTGGTGGCAGTTCAGGCTATGACGACCCTGACTACGATCCTCTCGATGGCAACGAGTACGAGGACTGTGATGTCCCCGACGATATCTGGTAACTGTTCTGAACCCTGAACCCTAGACTATGGATAAGTCAGACGTAGTAGGTAAAAGGGTATATGAGTATTAACTTCAACATTACATAGTGTAATGTTATAACATTTTTGCCCCGCAGACTACACTAGTATACGTCATATACTTTACGCCTGACTCTACTATGCTTATAAGACTATTTCTGTATAGATTCTTATAGTTATGGTTATGGTTATAGTTATAAATGTAGTTATAGTTATAGTCATAGAGATAATTACATCTATATCTATACTATAACTACAACTATAATTATAGTCGTAATCCCAAAATTTTATAGTTATTACAAGATAATCTTGTAAGATTAACAGACGAGAAGACTAGTAAAGTTAACAATAGAAATAATCTCTTAGTCATATACCAAAACTTCTTATTGCAGCAATAGAAAAAGACGAGTAGCTATGTCACATAAACAGGATGAAACAATAGTTGACATGTTGTCAGAGAGCCAAGTTAATGAGATGTTACTGGAGATATCAGAGCTGACTGAAGATCTACTCAACACTATACCTAGCAGTACCGAGCTCGACAACTACAACAGTAGTAGTAGTAGTAGTGGTACTAGTACCGATGACAATATACAACACAAACTACTACTGCAACAGCTACACGATCAGCAACAACAAACATCGATTGCTGTGGTCGCACTTCAGCGTGAGCTTGAGATCGTCAAACAGCAGCTGGCTGATGATGTTGCTAACACTACTGTTATTGCTGACAACAGTAGTGTTAGTGATAACGGTAATAACAGTACTAAAAGCTGATATCATACCGATACACTACTGTTTGTTGCTACAACTGCTGCTGGGCTACTAGTTGTTACTGTCGAAATTGTGAAGAGTGTGTGGTGGGTCAGCTGATGATGAGACTTGCATACAAGAAGATGTCTGGTAAAAATTTTAACTAGTTAACATGTTACAAACAGGGTTTGTAACAACACTAGGTTACTACTATTACTATTACTTCTAACAAACACTCCTCGATAACAACAACCAGAACAAGATCTTGATAGGAATTTTATTGCAACTTTATTCTAAGCTAGTAAATCATATCAAATACAGAGTAGATCATACATGTCGCAACCACTGAATCTGTTAGTTAGTGACTTCACGCAGCAGAGTTCGCTCAGGGTCAACTATGATCTTTATGCGCGGATTGAAAAGGTACTGCCGGTGGCCAACTACACTGAGCTGCGTAAGTCCGTTACCCAGAATGCGTATATTAAGCCGCTGCTTCTAGCAGAGATTAAGAGGCGACTGAATGGTGCCTACTACACAGCTAAGTTCCTAGCTCGTGACGGTCTCGTTATGATCTACATCGATCATGAAGGTGCCACTGGAGCCGGTGGCAGCTTTCCCAGTAAAGTTGCAGCGTTGAAGACGCGCGCACCGTCAAGCCTGCCACCGCAGGCACTAGGTGCTGTTAGTACTGCCACCGGTGTTAGAGGCACGAATACACCCAATACACCCAATACCTCCGGTACAGGTGATGTTAGGACTACTCCAACCCCTGAGGTCCTGGCCCTGGCTGACTGCATAGCCTATGTCTGCCATACAGTCCTGGATAACGGCGACAAGACAGTTAAGCTAATCAAGTTCAGCTCACTCTCTAACCCTGACCTTGATGCCAAGCTTACCAGCAGTGTCTGTCAAGGTAACATAATGTCCTATCCAGTCATTATTGAAGAGGATGTTGATGATACCGAGTTCTCCCAGTTGGCTGAGATCTACCGGTTATTACTATCCCCACCTAATGATGACTGGAACAGTGTGGCTGATGTCAAGGCGCCACGGCTGCGTAGCAGCTACGCTTTGTCTTAATTTGCATGCTGTTCAGCAGTAAGAAACTGTATGACTCTAAGTCATACACATACATACATATATTATAGCTATCAAAGGTTAACTCCTGTAACCGTAATAGTTATACTTGATGTCTGTTATTACGACAGCCAGTTGTTGTAATGACATCTATCAAATGTGTCAGAGCCATGTCGGATGTCATATCGGAAACACACAAACCAGTTTGTAGTTGAGTTATTATAAGTAATTTGCACTGTGTAGGTAGTAATAAAATAGTTAGTAAACAGCCATGTCAACTAGTATTTTTGAGAGAAGACGAGCGCAGTTAGAGCGTGAGGCGGGTATTGACAGACAGCTGGCAGGCTTAACATGTCAACAGGATGTTAACCGTATCTTACTGTTTTTGAGGCAGGTCAACAGGCGACAGACTGAAGAGGTGTCTGGTATAAACTCATCGTTGATGATACTAATTCGCCTGCCTACCGCTTACTCTC
>Ga0302315_10004225_pt1 | contig 12635 bp, 8 predicted proteins | sample III_Palsa_N3_1_FD_200532 | JGI IMG/M metagenome (GOLD analysis project Ga0302315, IMG submission 200532) | Peat permafrost microbial communities from Stordalen Mire near Abisko, Sweden - III_Palsa_N3_1 | ecosystem: Environmental > Terrestrial > Soil > Palsa > Peat permafrost | place: Sweden... | reverse complement strand
TTCAGTCTGATGAAAATAACGGCTCAAGCCCCTTTAATAAACAGGCCTCGCTGGAAAAATACGGCTTTTACCTGGAACCCGTCGATAATCGATCAGTGGGTATCGACTTCCGCCATCTGTGTCCCGAGCTTGATCCCAAACTGAACAACATTGCACCTCAAATTGCTTCGGTGGGCGCCGCGGTGTCGATTGTGGATTTTGACAACGACGGCTGGAACGATATTTATTTTACCAATAGCCGGACCGGGAGCCTCAACGCACTTTATCGCAATCTGCACAATGGGAAATTTGAGAATGTAGCGCCGCAAATGGGGTTGGCCGATGTCAATCAAAAAGGTACGGGTGTTTCGATGGGCGCGGTATGGGGGGATTTTGACAACGACGGTTTCGAGGACCTCTTCCTGTACAAATGGGGCAAGCCGGAACTGTTCCATAATGTGGGGGGTAAAAATTTTGTCAATATCACGGAAGGAAGCGGCCTGCCTGATTGGGTGAATGCCAACTGCGCCATCTGGGTGGATTTTGACAACGATGGTGTGCTTGATCTATTCCTGGGGGGGTATTATGATGAACACATCGATCTGAGCCATATCACTACTACGAAGATCATGCCCGAGAGTTTCAGGTATGCCAACAATGGCGGCAGAAAATACCTCTTCAAGGGCTTGGGCAATGGGAAATTCAAAGATGTTACCGCCGAATATGGGCTGACGTCTACGAAATGGGTATTGGCGGCGGGGGCGGCTGATCTGAATGGCGACGGCTATCCCGAGTTGTATGTGGCGGACGATTACAATGTCGACGAGTTGTACATCAATGAGAAGGGGCAGCATTTCGCGGAACGCGGCAAACAGGCCGGGATAGGCAATATCCCCAAGAGCGGGATGAGTGTATCTTTCGGAGATATCAATAACAATGGGGCGCTGGGCATTTATACCACTAATATTACCGAACCGGGTGTGCTGATCCAGGGCAATAACTACTGGCAGCCAAAGAATACGGGATCGGGCGGGGCGCCATTCTTCGTGAACCTGGCTCAGTTGTCGGGGATCGAGAATGCAGGCTGGAGCTATGGCGCTCAATTCGGAGATCTCAACAATGACGGTTTTATAGACCTGTATGCCGCCAATGGTTTTATTTCGGCAAAGAAGGGGACCTCCTATTGGTATGATTATTCCAAAGTAACCGGCGGGAACAGCAATATCATCGGCGATGCCGCCAACTGGCCCGATATGCAGGGAAAGAGTCAGTCGGGCTACCAGCAGAATAAGGTATGGCTCAATAACAGCAATGGTCTTTTTGAAGACGTGTCCAGCAAGGTTTGTCCTTATATTACTTTTGACAGCCGGGCGGTTGCCATGGCCGATCTCTGGAACCGCGGGGTATTGGATGTCATCGTAGCCAATCAAAACAATGTGCCGCTTATTTACAAGAATCAATCGCAAAATAACAACCATTGGATAGCTATCGATCTGCATGGCACAGTCAGCAATGCCAGCGCGATAGGCGCAAAGGTTGAACTATACTGGGATGGGAAAAAGCAAATGCAGATCGTTTCCGGCGGGATCGGTTTTTCCGCACAAAACCAGCACCGGGTCCATTTTGGGATCGGCAGAAGCACAACGGTTGACCGGGTGATCATTTACTGGCCCTCGGGGAAGCTGTATAAAATGGAAAACCCACCCATCGATCAACTTCACGTCATTACAGAAAATGAAACCAAAAACTAGCTATTTTACTTACATACCGCCGGCGTTCATTACTCTTATCTTATTGGTAGGGCAACTTTCTTTTGGCATACTGGACAGCTATGTCAATGTTGTCGTGTCGATCGGAACATCGCTCATTGCCGAGATCGTGCTGGCCTGGCTGTTGCTGGGAACCAGGAAAAATCTGGCGAGTGCATACATTACGGGTATCAGTGTCGGCATTTTGATCCGTTCAAATCTGGTTTGGCCCTATGTGGTCACCGCACTGCTTTCCATTATGAGCAAATATGTTTTGCGCTATAAAGGACGCCATTTATGGAATCCGAGCAATTTCGGAGTTTCCTGGATGCTGTTCATGGCGCCGCTCAGTGTGGCCGGCCTGGGTATACAGTGGGGTAACAATCTTGGGGCCATGTCCGTTATCTGGCTGCTGGGGCTTGCGATCGTTTACAGGGCGAAAAAGTTCCATGTAACGGCAGCCTATATAGTCAGCTTTGTGATCCTGGCGTATGTGAGGAGCCTGATCACTGCCAATCCTTTTTTGGCCGAACTGGCGCCGCTGACGGGACCGATGTATCAGCTTTTTATATTCTTTATGGTGACAGACCCGGGTGTTGCCGTGACCGGCAAAAGAGCACAGGTGCTGGTGGTCATTCTCGTTGCGGTAGTGGAGTTCGTGTTGCGGCTTGAAAGCTTTATCTATGCGCCGTTCTATGCGCTGTTTTTGGTTGGGCCGGTTGCCCGGTTCATCGATCTAAAGAAAAATAATGCGGCTGTTCGAACTTAAATATTGGGTGATCGCGCTGGTTTGCATACCGGTCATCTCCTGTACCCATAAGGAGCAGCCACTTTTTGAGCTATTATCTTCTTCTCAGACGAATATACATTTTGTCAACCACGTAACCGATGATGACCGGCCGGGGATCCTGGACTATCTATACTTTTATAACGGCGGCGGGGTCGCCGTCGGCGATATTAACAACGATGGCTTGCCGGACATCTATTTCACCGCTAACAAAAGAGGCGGCAATAAACTTTACTTAAACAAAGGGAATTACCATTTTGAGGACATCACCGACCATGCGGGAGTGGCCGGTATAGCCGACTGGAGTTCGGGCGTTACCATGGCCGATGTCAATAATGATGGCTGGTTGGATATTTATGTATGTGCCGTTGCCGGAAAACTGGGCCTGCAAGGGCACAATATGCTTTATATCAATAACCATGACGGTACGTTCACCGAAGAGTCGGCGAAATATGGCCTCGACTTTTCCGGTTATTCCACCCAGGCCGCCTTTTTTGATGCCGATCATGATGGTTTGCTGGATTGCTTCCTGCTCAATCAATCGGACCATATGATCTCCATGTATGGCGCCGATACCTCGCTACGGCGGGTCCCGAATAAGCTGGCCGGCAGCAAGTTCTATTTGAATAAAAACGGGCATTTTGACGATGACACTAAAAGGTCCGGGATCTATAGCGGCGCCGTCGGTTATGGGCTGGGAATTTCCGTGGGGGATGTTAATAATGACGGCTGGGAGGATGTGTATATAGGAAATGATTTTCATGAGAACGACTATTATTATATCAATAACCACGATGGTACGTTTATAGAATCGGGTGACAAACATTTTGCGCATTATAGCCGGGCCAGTATGGGAAATGACATGGCGGATTTCAACAATGACGGGCAGCTGGATATCATAACGGTGGATATGCTACCTGCCGAAGAGGCCCACTTGAAAACCTTTAATGGCGACGGGGCCTATGAACAATACAAGAATAAGATCGTAACCGGCGGTTTCCAGTACCAGTATTCGCGCAATTGTCTGCAGAAGAATATGGGCAACGGCGAAGTTTTCAGCGATGTCGGTCTGATGGACGGTATATATGCCACGGATTGGAGCTGGAGTCCGTTGTTGGCAGATTTTGACGGTGACGGGATAAAGGATCTTTTTATTGGCAACGGGATCCAGCGCAGGCCCACCGACCTGGATTATATTTCTTACGCCTCTGATTACGGTGTGCAGGCCATGCTGGCGAGCGGCCACTCGACGGATGGCACCGTGCTTAGTAACATGCCCCCGGGCCAATCGCATAGCTATCTTTATCAGGGTACGGCAAGCGAAAAATTTGTAGATAAAAGTTTTGCCTGGGGGATGCAGGATGCCATGTTGTCGAATGGCGCTGTATATGCCGATCTCAACAATGACGGACATTTGGACATTGTCACGAATAATATCAACCGGGAAGCCTTTATATATAAAAATACCGATACCACGACCCGTTATCTGAGCCTTCAATTTACCGGCAGGAAGGATAATCGTTTTGGCATAGGGGTAAAGGCATACGTTTTTGCCGGCGGCCACATGCAATATGAACAGTTGATGCTCACCCGGGGGTTCCAGTCGTCCGTTGAGCCAAGGCTGAACTTTGGATTAGGCTTTGCGAAGTCGGTTGACAGTTTGTTGATCGTATGGCCTGATCAGGCCTGTCAGGTAATTAAGCATGTGGCGACGAACCATGTTTTGTCCATCGACCAGAAGGATGCCGACCGGCACTTTGTTTACACCGAATTTTTTCCTGTTCCGACTCCTTTGGTAAAAGATATTACCAGTGAGGTGAATTTAGGGTGGAAGCATTTTGCGGATGGTTTTGTAGATTTTGATCAGCAGCCGCTGATCCCGCATATGCTTTCGACCGAGGGACCGCGTATTGCCGTCGCCGATGTCAATCACGATGGATTGGATGATTTTTTTGTATGCGGGGGAAAGGGGCAGCCCGGCGCGTTATTTATCCAGGGGCAGGACGGCAGTTTTGCGGCAACGGTTCAGCCTGCATTTGTTGCAAACGCTGCGAGCGAGGGTGTCGATGCGGCATTTCTGGATGTCAATCATGATGGGTTTCCCGATCTGATAGTCGTAAGCGGCGGCAATGAGCTGCCTGATGGGTCGCCCGCGCTGGCCGATCATTTGTATCTTAATGACGGTAAAGGGAATTTCACGGTGTCGGACGCGTTCCCTTCGGTTAAGGTGAATAAATCGGCTGTTGCGGTAGGAGATGTGGACCGGGATGGGTATGCCGATATATTCGTGGCCGGGGCGCCTGATGCACGGGCCTTTGGTCGCATCCCTGAGTCCTATTTATTCATGAATGATGGTCATGGGCGGTATCGCAAGGTGGATCTGCCGGATGAATTGAAATATGCCGGTATGATCAGGTCGGCTGCTTTTGCCGATCTGGATAATGACGGCTGGCCCGACCTGGTCGTTGCGGGAGAGTGGATGCCGGTCGAGGTTTTTATGAATCAGCACGGCGTGTTGGTTCGAAAGCATAGCGACGTTTTGGATAAGCAGCAAGGTTGGTGGCAGCGCGTGGTCCTTACTGATGTCGACGGCGATGGCAAGGTCGATATTGCCGCTGGAAATTGGGGCTGGAATTCTGTCCTCAGGCCGACGGCGTTGGATCCGGTCAGGCTGTTCTTATCGGATCTGGATCAAAATGGGACGATCGATCCATTGCTTACCTATAGCATTGGACAGCACGATTACACTTTATTGGGAAAAGACGAGCTTGAAAAGCAAGTGCCATATATAAAACGAAATTTCCCGTACTACCGGGATTTTGCGGGGAAGACGGTGCAGGAGCTTTTTGGGGACGCGCTAGCTAAGGGTGGGCAGCTTATGGCCAATTCGTTTTCGTCGGGGGTATTTTATAATTCGGGGGATGGTAATTTTGAATTCAGGGAGTTCCCGCCTGGGGCGCAGGCGGCGCCGCTTTTTGGATTTGCGGTTTTGGGCGGCGCGTCGGGGCCTGGCGCCTTGGGGCACGGGAAGCGGTCGATATTGGCAGGTGGGAATTTTTATGGTGTAACGCCTACCGAAGGGCGGTACGATGCTGACTATGGCGATGTACTGGTGATGGATAAGAACCGGAACTTTACCGCGTTGCCACCGGTATCCTCCGGATTCCTTTTGAGGGGTGAGGTGAGGGATATCAAGCCGATAAAAACTGCAACCGGTATCATCTATGCCGTTGCGTTTAATAACCAGGGGCTCAGGTTTTTTGAATAGAACGTTTTACCTTCGTGAAAATTCCCATCAGTGCTTTTCAAGCCAACTGCTGCACTTTTTCTTCTTCTCTGTTTTCTTGCTCAGACATTCAGCAGGTGGATTGTCGTTGTCGATTACTGTGTCGACACGGCTGCTTACGCCCGGAACTGCGTCAACAAGGCCAGGCCCATGATGCACTGTAACGGGAAGTGCCAGCTTTGCAAGAAATTGGAGCAGCAGGACAACCCTGATAAGCAGACTCCGGAAAGGAGATCGGGCAACGATAAGAATGAGCCGTTGTCTTGCGGCCCCGCTTTCGCCCCTTTAGCCTCACTATTCTGGCTCGCGGGCGCCGGCATCGCGTATCCCGAATTATCGCCGGGAAAGATCTCACGCATGCCCCGGTCTTTTTTTCATCCCCCCGATAGCTGTTTGGTCGCATAATCATGGAATAGCCTGTTCGGCTCCCGCGGCTGTTGGTCGCCGGTGCGAGGCTATGCATTTATTCGATTACCCAAACTATCAGGATGAAAAAAATTTATCTCCTGGCCACTATTGTACTGGCCGGGCTATCCCTCAATGCGCAATCATTGAAGGGGCATGTGATCGACTCTTCTACCCGTCGCCCTATCGAAGGGGCTTCGGTATATTTTCCGCAGCTTAAATTGGGCGCTACCACGGATCGGAACGGCAGCTTTAGGATCGGTGTGCTGCCAAAAGGAGTCTACGATGTCGAGGTGCAGTCGATGGGGCACGCCACCGTCGTCCGGCAGGTTGATATTGCCGGGGCTTTGACGATCGACTTTGTGATTGCCATCTCCTACAGTTCCATGACGCAGGCGGTGATCACCTCCCTCGGCAATGTCACCAATATCCGGCGCTCGCCCGTTCCCGTGTCGGTGGTCACGCACGACATGATCCTCGAAGGCGCATCAAACACCGTGATCGATGCCATCGCCACCCAGCCCGGCGTCAGCGCCACCACGGAAGGCGTGGGGACGACAAAACCCCAGATAAACGGCCTCGGCTTCGACCGGGTCCTTACGTTGACGGATGGGCTCAGACAGGAAGATTTTCAATGGGGTGACGACCATGGTATACTGATCGACCCCTATGCGGTCTATGATGCCGAGATCATCCGGGGGCCCGCTTCCTTACAATATGGCGCGAGCGCCGAAGCTGGTGTCATCAATTTCAGGTCGGCTCCTTTTGCTCCTTTAGGAACAATGCAGGGCAGCTGGCTTTCGGAATACCATGCCAACAATGGATATATCGGGAATTCTTTCCGGATTGGGGGGAACAACAATGGTTTTGTATATGACTTCAAAGCGAGTGGGGAGCTGGCGCATAGTTATTGGAACCCCAAGGACGGTTATGTCTGGGGGTCGGCCTGGAACCAGGGCAATGCCAGATTGGTCCTCGGTGTTAACCAATCCTGGGGCTACTCCCGGCTGACGCTAAGCGCACTTTACCGGCGTATCCAGGTCCCGGATGGTAACCGGGACAGTGCCACCGGCAGGTTTGTTTTTGATACGCCGTTGGGAGAAAAGACGATGCCCACGCTTGCTAACTTTTTATCCTATAATGCCACGATCGCGAGTGATAAAAAATTGGGCGAATACCAGGCCTGGTGGCAGAATAGCATCAATGCCGGGAAGGGCAGGATAGGTTTGGATATCGGCTTCACGAGCAGTGTGCATCACGACATCGACTCCGGCACGATCGGCGAGAACAATATGGTCGTCTATGATATCCCGTATAACGGGAAGTGGTTTTATACCGACGCCGGGACGGGACTCAAGATCACGACGGGTGTCACGGGTGTGGCCGAGTTCGAGCATAATCTGGCCGCGCCGCCTGCTCCTTATGTGCCAGATTATGAGATCCCGAACTACCGGAATTTTGAGATCGGCGGTTTTGGAATAGTGGAGAAGAGTATCAGGGCGCTCACGCTCAGCGGCGGGTTGCGTTATGATGTCACCAATTTCGTCGGTGATGGGATGTATGGGTTTACCCCCTTCAATAACACGTATTCCGGGTGGTCGGGAAGTCTTGGCGCTTCTTATCAGTTGCCGGGCAATAATTATGTGAAGTTGAATGTTTCGAAGAGTTACCGGGCGCCGGCCATCAATGAGCTCACCAGCGATGGGCTGAATATCGGTTCCAATGCGGTCCAGCTGGGTAATATCAATCTGAAGTCCGAGCAGGGCTACCAGTTCGATGTGGCTTATGGCAATGGCGGGCGGGATATTAGTTTCGAAGTAGATGGCTTTTATAATCATATCAGCCATTTTATCTTTGCCGACCGTACGGATTCGGTGTCACAGGGCTATCCGGTGTATGAGTTTGTGTCTTCCAATACTGCGGTGTTAACGGGTGTATCGGGGTATTTGAATATACACCCTGCGTCGATAAAGTGGCTGGAGATGAACAACGCGTTTACGTACATTTATTCATGGCTTCCCCATGCTACCGATTCGACCGATCATATTCCCTGGACGCCGGCGCCTCATTTGCACAGTGAGTTCAAGTTCCGGTTGAACGATAAGCCCGGCTCCGTTTTACAAAGGAGTTATTTTAAAGTTGGGATGACGGCTTATTTGGCGCAAAACAATATCTACAGCGCCTTGTATACGGAGGTTCCTGCTGCGGCTTATACCTTGCTGAATGCAGGTCTCGGGACGGATATTGTGCATGCAGGGAGTAAGAAGGTGGTCTGTTCCTTTTATTTTAACTGTACCAACCTGACCAATGTTGCTTATGCCGATCACCTGAATCTGGCGCAATATTTTTATGCGCAGAACGGGAATGCGGTCACTGTGACCAATCAGCGGCAGGGGGTTTTTAATATGGGGAGGGATTTTACGGTTAAGGTTGTTTTTCCGTTTGGGGGGAGGTGAGCGTTAGATCACTGTGATGAGCGGTCCGGTGTCGCTGGGTTTTAGGTGGCCGAAGGGATGGGTGTTTTGGAGGCCGATAGCTTTGAGGGTTGCTTCGAATTCGGCGGTGTGTTCGGGCTCGACCGCGACGAGGAGACCGCCGCTGGTCTGGGGATCGGCGAGGATATAGCTTTCTTCTTCGGTGAGGGTACTGATCTTCATGCCGTAGCTGTTCCAGTTGCGTCCTGTTCCGCCGGGGACGCATCCTTGTTGGAGATAGCTTTTTACCGAGGAGATGACCGGGACTTTTTCGAATTCGATGATCGCGGACAGTCCGCTGCCCTCGCACATCTCGGACAGGTGTCCCAGCAGGCCGAAGCCGGTTACGTCGGTCATTGCTTTTACGGCCTGGATCTTGCCGAAGGTTTCCCCTGGCTTGTTCAGCGTGACCATGCTTTGTAAGGCGACTGCGGCGTCTTCGGGCCGGAGAAGGCCTTTCTTTTGTGCGGTCGAGAGGATGCCGACGCCGAGGGCTTTTGTGAGGTATAGGCGACAGCCTTTTGTAGCGGTCGAATTTTGTTTCAACTGGTTTATGGGTACGAGGCCATTTACCGCAAGGCCGAAGACCGGTTCCGGGCAATCGATGCTATGGCCGCCCGCCAGGGTGATGCCGGCCTCGGCGCAGATGGCCCTGGCGCCTTCGAGTACCTGGCGTGCTGTTTCGGCTGGCAATTTGTCTATAGGCCAGCCCAGGATGGCGATCGCGAGGACCGGCTTGCCGCCCATAGCATAGACATCACTGATTGCGTTGGCCGAGGCGATCCGACCGAAATCGAAGGCGTCGTCCACGATCGGCATGAAGAAATCTGTTGTAGAGATGAGTGCTGTGCCATTGCCGAGGTCGAGGACGGCAGCGTCATCTCGTTTATCGTTGCCGACGAGAAGCCTGGGATCGGGTTTTGCGATTGTCGCGGTGTGTAGGATCTGGTCGAGGATGGCGGGACTGATCTTGCAGCCGCAGCCGGCGCCGTGCGAGTATTGTGTCAGCTTTATTTGTGGGTTGTCCATTGTAATCGTGTTGTTGTCCGTTTGGTTTCGAGCAGGCGCCGGGCGTCCGTCGCGGCATCGGCTCCTTTTGCAATCACCGGAAAAACGAGGGCCGGATCGCGGCCTGTCATCGTCGCGCGATAAGTCTTGTCATAATAGACCAGTACCAGCCGGATGAAATCCGCCATGCGATTGTCGCGGATGGCGGTTGTTGCCAGCTTTGTGTTTTGCAGGCCCAGTCGTTTGTGGATACGCTCGGTGCATTCTATAAGAAAGTCTTTGTCGAGGGAGCCATATTCCCTGACGAGGTTTTCCACGCGTTGCTCCGCATCGACCTGCAGATCAAAGAGGGGTGCCTTTCGGATCTTTTGCCAGAAGGACCGGGGTATCATGCATCTGCCGACGTTGCCGCTTTCGTCTTCGACCCAGATCTCGCGGTTAGGGTCGAGTTGGTTATTTTCAAATTGTTCCTGGGATGGTTGGATCAGGCTATTCAAGGTGCCATAAGAAGAGCCGCGGTGTTGGGCGAGGTCTTCGAGGTCGATGATCTGTTCACCGAGCTGATCGAGTTCGTGCAGGAGCTTTGTTTTGCCGGAGCCTGTCATGCCGCCGATGACCTGCAGGCTATATGGCGCTTCTGCTTGCTTCCGGGTCCAGCTGCGGTAGTGCTTGTAGCCGCCTTTTATTAAATAGACGTCGAAACCATAGAGATCGAGGGCCCAGGCCATGGCGCCGCTTCGCATGCCGCCCCGCCAGCAATGTACGGCCAGCTTTTTTTCCGGCGCGAGTGCGAGGGCCTGGCGGATGAAGCCCGACCATTTGGGGCCGGCGAGGTCGAAGCCCAGGAGGATCGCCGCTTCCCTACCCTGCTGTTTGTAGGTTGTGCCTACGCGGGCTCTTTCTTCATTGTCAAACAGTGGGAGGTTGGCGGCAAGGGGCATGTGTCCTTTGCGGAATTCTTCGGGTGTACGGACATCCAGGACGGGCATCCGGTCCGGCAGCTTCATCAATTCAAGGATGGTGATCGGGTGGATCATGGCGATTGGCGACGGCCTGTTTGGTTGGCCTTTTTGGCGACAGCCAGGCGGTGTTTGGAAGGGTAGGTTGGTTATCGGTGAGTGGTCATGCGCTGCAAGAGACCTGGCAATGCGGCGGCGATGGCGCCGGTTGCGGCGGGGCCCAGGCCGAATCTGCTGCCGAGGGTTCCTACCAATCCGCCTTCGATTGCGGCGGCTAAGGGGCTGCCTGATTGGAGGCTGCTGGTGAATTGGGAGACGAGACCGCCGAGACCGCCTTGAGCTGTTAATGCGCCGAGGCCGCCCTGGCCGAGTTGGGTGCCGAGACCGCCCTGGCCTGTCAGGGCGCCGAGACCGCTGAGGGGAGATTGGGTAGCGGGTCCTTGGGTTGGCTGGCTTTGCAAGGTATTCGTTACATGTTCTGCGATCGCCTGATGGATGGCATCGGCCTGTTCCGGCGGGATGTGTTGGGCGATCTGCGGATCGTTGCCGATATGGTCTTTGACGAGTTCTAAAATTTGCTCAAACATGTAGGGGAGTTGTGTGTAGTGGTGATGAAAGGGTGAGTCCTGGTAGCAAGATACAAAAACATATAATATGAATATTAGCTTGGAACAAGCGGAGGTCGCGATCAAGGCCGCCAGGGAAAAGGCAAAGCAGTTGGATACGCTGATGAACATTATGATCGTGGATGGCGGGGCGAATATGGTCGCTTTTGTGCGCATGGATGGGGCGTGGCTGGGGTCCATGGACATTGCGCGCAAGAAAGCAAAGACGGCCGCGTTTTTCAATATGGAAAGCGGTAAGATCGGCGAAATGTCGCAGCCGGGGGGCCCGCTTTATGCTGTTGAGCACTCCAATGGCGGTCTGATCAGTTTCCATGGCGGTGTGCCGATCAGGAATGCCAAAGGGGAGCTTATTGGGGCGATCGGTGTCAGCGGGTCGAGTGTCGAGAATGATCATGCTGTCGCGACGGCTGGGGCAATCGTAGTGAAGTAGGGGCTGGGGCCTGGCCGCGGTCGGGTTTTGAGGTTTCAAATTGAAACCTCAAGTTGTGGTTTTGAAGCCAATTCGTTCGCGCTCATCCCATTTGCGCTGGGCTGCTTTTTCGTCGAGGAGGTTTTCCATGGCGTCATAGATATGGTTCAGTTGCGTGTCGTGTTCGCCGAGTCTTTCTTTGATCTCCTTGAGCTGTTCTTTCAGGTCGTTTTGTTTTAGTAAGACGTGTCTTACGGCGACAAAGGCGCGCATTATGGCGATGTTCATTTCGATTGCTTTGTCGGAGTTTACTACTCCGCTTAGCATGGCAACGCCTTGTTCGGTGAAGACATAGGGGAGGTACTTGCTGTGCTGACCCCGGCCGGAGTCTAAGGTCACAAATTGTGACCTTAGAGATTTTTGAGCCTGGGAGTTCTTTAAGGTTTCAAATTGAAACCTTAAAGAATCGTATTCTTCCTTGGTGAGCTGGAACATGAAATCGGGAGGGAAGCGCTTTAGATTTCGCTTGACGGCTTGGTTAAGTGCTTTAGTTTCAGTCTCATATAATGCCGCGAGATCTTTGTCCAGCATGACTCTCTCTCCTCTAATTTCATAGATGCGATTTTGGATACTTCTTATTATTTCCATGGCAAAGATTTGAAAATGCTAAATACGTTAGCATCAAAGTTAGCTCTTTTTGGAACGCGCGAAAAATAATAATTCATCCGCAAGTAATTGGTAATAAGATGTTTGTGTTTAAGGTCACAAATTGCGACCTTAAAGGTTTGCGCGCAAAACGGCCTTTAACTGCCCATTTATATTCCTCAGTACAAGTGTGCGACGCAAGAGAGGTTGCATTCTCTTACTACTGCCCGCTAATGGCTACTCCGACCGGAGGTTGCGGGCGGGGTTGGCGTTTGCGGCTTTGAGGACCTGGTAACTGATGGTTAGCAC